>Ga0222712_10001826_pt1 | contig 25478 bp, 18 predicted proteins | sample C33_657DmetaG_FD_165043 | JGI IMG/M metagenome (GOLD analysis project Ga0222712, IMG submission 165043) | Estuarine water microbial communities from San Francisco Bay, California, United States - C33_657D | ecosystem: Environmental > Aquatic > Marine > Unclassified | place: USA: California... | reverse complement strand
AGCGTGTACCAGCCTTCGTTGTGCCAGAGGGCATCCCCGGCCTTGTTGCGGACGCCGTCCGCGACGAGGTGGTGGATGTGCCCGCGCACGAGGCCGTCGACGACAAGGCGGACCTTGAGACCGTCGGCCGAGACGGTGGCCGACTTGACGGTCGGCTTGGTCTGGTCGACCTCGGGGCTGCCGTAGGCGGACTGGTAGATGTAGATGAAGGTATCCAGCGAGTAGCTGGCGACGTCGCCGGCGGTGGCGGCGTCGACCGGGTGGGTGAAGGTCACCTCGAAGCCGTCGGGGCGGGCGGAGATGTCATGCATCTCGAAGGGCACCTTGCCCTTGAAGCGCACGCGCTCGAAGGTGAACGGCTGGGAGCCGCGGGAACCCCAACCGCGGTTGGTGCCGCCGATGAAGAGCGTGCCGTCCTCCTGGTCCATGCGGACGGGCACGAGGCCGGCCTCGAAGCCTTGGAGGAAGTGGAAGACCGCGCCCTGGTAGAGGCCGTTGACGACCTCGAGGTTGACACGCTGGACCTGCGAGGCGGTCTGCTCGCCGATGAACATCTGGTTGGCCCAGGGACCCCACTTGCCCTTGGTCATGTCGCACGCGATGCCGGAGGGCGAATTGCCGACCTTGCCGTGAGGCAGGATGACGGCGGGCGGGACGAACTCGGGGAACTTGAGGCGCTCGGTGAGGATGCGGGAGCCGCTCTGGGGCTCGGGCGGGGCCGGGAAGCCGAGCAGCTCGGAAGACTTGTTGCCGGTCGGGTTGCCCTGGAAGGAGCCGGGGCGGAGCCACTTGAGCGAGGAGGAGCCGTTCCAGACGCCCTGGTTGTCGGTGTAGAACATGTCGCCCTTCTCGTTGGCGCCGATGCCGCCGGGGGAGCGGATGCCCGAGGTCGTCGGGATCATCTTGCCCTCGGGCGTGACGCGCACGCACCAGCCGCGCCACGGCGAGTAGGCGTGGAAGGAACCGGTCAGGCAGAGCACCATCCAGACGTTGCCGTCCTTGTCGGGCTCGGAACCGAAGGCGTACTCATGGTAGTCGCCGTTGATGCCCCACTTGGCGCAGATCGTGTCGAAGACGTCGGCTTTGCCGTCGCCGTCGGTGTCGGTCAGGCGGGAGAACTCCGGACGCTGCGTGAGGTAGAGGGACTTGTCCTTGTAGAACATGCCCAGCGGCTCGTGCAGGTTGGAGGCGAACTTGGTCCACTTCACCTTGGAGAGGTCGGCCTCGTAGGCGCCCTCGCAGACCCAGACGTCGCCGCGGCGGGTGGCGATCGCCACCTTCTTGCCGGGCATCAGGGCGATGGACGAGACCTCGACGACCTCGCCGGGCGGGGTCGGGATCTGGACGCGCTCATAGTACTGGTCCTGCAGCGCGAGGGCCTCGGGGCCGGCGACCTTCTTGGCGGCCGCCTTGCCATCGGCGGCCTTCTTCTTCGCCTGCGCGTCCGCGAGCGGGGCGAGGGCGAGCAAGGCCAGGAGAGTGAGGGTGAGTTTCTTCATGGTAAGGGTGCGCGAGAGGTTCAGCGGAAGGAATACCCGAGGGTGGCGGACTCGCCGGGCTTCAGGGTGAGGGTGAGTTCGTTGGCGGCGGCCTTGGGGGCGACGCCGGCGGTGGCGCGGATCACGAGGCGCGGGCCGACCTCCAGGGTGCCGTCCTTCGCGACGACCGGCAGGCCGCGGGCCAGGGTGATGGTGACCGGCTTGTCGCCGGAGGCGGTGAAGGTACGGTTCAGCGCGGCGGCGCCGGCCGGGGTCCACGCGTCGGTGAAGGTGAAACCTTCGCCCGCGACCTTGAAGGTCGGGTTGCCGTTCTTGTCGAGCTGGTAGCCCTTGAACTCGGCGGCGACCGGCACCGACTTGAACTCGGTGGCCTTGGCGCCCTGGTAGGCGACGATCGCGCCGCTCGGGGCGGCCGGGCCGGCGACGGCGAAACCGTCGGAGACCTTCACGACGCCTTCGCCCGCGGGCGGCTCATTGCCGGCGCCGCGGTCGGTCCAGTGGTGGGCGCCATCCATGAACTTGCCGGTCCAGAGGAGCTCGGCGGCGCAGTTATCGGCGCTGTAGGCGAGGTTGGCGCCGTTGGGGAAACCGAAGCCCAGCGCGCGCGGCGTGGTGCCGGCGATGAAATTGCGGTAGCTGGCGGCATAGCCGTCCTTGGCCTCGATCGGGATCGGGGTGCGCGCCTTCGCGGCGGCCTTGGCGCCGGAGCCCTTGGTGTCGGAGAGCCACTTGAAGTCCTTGTCCTTGGGGCCCTTGTAGCCGAGAACGATGACTTCCTGGCCGGCGAACTCGACGTACTCGAGGCGGAACGGCACGAGGCCCTTCTTCAGGAGAATGGGGACTTCCTTGCGGCGGCCGCCGACCGGGCCGATGCCCTTGATCTCGGCGATGCGCTCGCCGTTGATGTAGAGGGCGCCGAAGTCGTCGCAGTCGAAGACGAAGGTGTACTTACCCTCCTCGGCGGCGTCGAACTTGGCCTCCCAGACCATCGCGAAACCGTCCTTGAGGCTGGCCTGCGAGGGGCTGACGATGCCGGTGTTCTCGTCCTCGATCTGGGCGGGCTTCAGCTTCGAGAAATCAGGGAGCTCCTTCCACTCGCCCTTGTACATCGTGCCCACGAGGTTCACGAGGGCGGTGCGAGGCGGGGGGAACGGATGGTCCTTGAGCAGCTCCGCGGCGGTCCAGGGGGTGGTCCGGGCGGCGGTCGCGGCGCGGACGGACTTCACGAGGGCCGGGGTCACGGCGCCGGCGCCGCCGGCGAAGTTCTTGCGGACGTAGGTGAGCGCGGCGGCGATCTTCTCGTCGCTGAGCACGGCGCCCTGCGGCGGCATGTCGATGTTGTAGGTCTTGCCAGCGACCTCGACGGGGCCGGTCAGGCCGTTGAGCACGATCTTGATCGAACGCTCGGCGGGTCCCTTGGGCCACTCGCTGCCGACCAGCGGCGGGAGACCGTTGAGGCCCTTGCCATCGGGGCCGTGGCAGGCGACGCAGAGGGTATTGTAGACCTGCGCGCCGTCTTCGGCGGCGAAGGACACGGAGGTGGCGGCCAACAAGGCCAGGAGCGTCGGGGTGCGCATGGGGATGGGGACAGTCAGCGTAAGGGCGGGTTCCGAGCAAATGAAAAAGGGGGCCCGGCCCATGGCCTGGCCCCCTCGAAAAGGGTCGTTTGACGACGATTAGCTCAGCGGGCGCGGAAGAGACCCTGCGGGTCGTAGATCCACCAGGCGTCGAACGGGTTCGAGAGCGGGGGCAGCTCGAGATACGTCCGGCCCTTGTCGTCGGTCCGGGCGGTCACGCCGGAGACCTCGGACTGGGGCGGGCGGACCGTGATGGTCGCGGCCTGGGCCGGCGGGAGGAGGTCGAGGATGGCGGTCTCCTCGATGCGTTCGACGACGTGGTCGACCCACTTGAGTTCCTTGGCCTTCTCGCCGAAGGCCTGCCAGTCGCCGGTGGAGTCGTTGGCGTACATCTGCTTCACGAACTCCGGCAAGGTCAGCCCCATCTTCTTGGCGACCGGGGTGCCGAGGCGCTCGAACCAGCGGTTGGTGAACTCGATCTGCTCCTTCAGCACGGTCATGTTGCCGCGCATGGTGTTGGAGACCTGGTGGTGCAGGATGATGGTGTTCGGGTAGCAGTAGGAGCGCTCGGCGAGGGTCGCGATGACCGCGGTCATCGAGGCGGCGAAGCCCTTCACGACCACGTGGACCGGGGCCTTGGACGCGGCCATGGCCTTCTGGATCTGGTAGCCGGCCGCGACGGAGCCGCCGGGGCTGTTGTCGACGACGATGAAGATCGGGAATTCCGACGACTGGTTGTTGTAGAAGTTGATGCGCTGGCAGACGTAGTCGGCGAGCTGCTCGGTGACCGCGCCGTTGAAGGCGATGCGGCGGTCGCTGATGTAGAGGGTGCCGTCGACGAGCGGATCCTTGAGGTACTTGGGCTTGGCCTTGCTGGCCACCTTGCGGGCCTCGTCCTCCTTCTGGTAGCGGGCGAGCTCGTTGGAGAGGCGCGCCACGGTGTTGGCGGACTCGAGCTGGAGCTGCTTGGCCTCGGCCTCGAGCTCGCGGATCTTGTTATTGCGCTCGGCGAGGCGGGCGGCGGAACGGGCGGCCTCGAGGGCGGCCTGGCGCTCGAGCTTGGCGCGCTCATCCTCGAGGGCGGCGGCCTCGGCGTTGGCCTTGGCCAGGCGCAGGGCGCGCTCGGCGTTCAGCTTGGAGGTCTCGGCGTTGAGGGGCGCGAGCTCCTCGGTGCGCTTGGCCTCGGCGAGGGCGAGCTCGGCGTCGATGCGGGACTTCTCCGCGCGCATGCGGTCGACTTCCTTCATCGCGGCCTTCTGCTCGGGCGTGAGCTCGTCGCGGTTGACGCCGGGACCGGGCGCCACGGTGGTCGGGCCGGGCTGCGCGGCGGGCAGGCCGGCGCCGGCGGGCGCGGCGGCCGGGGCCGCGGTCGACGCGCCCGCGGGGGCGGCGCCGGTCACGACGACCCGGCGGGTCGACTGGGCGAGGACGGGCGCGGCGACCAGGAAGGCCAGCGCGAGCGCGTGAAGGAGGGGGCGGGGTTGCATGAGGTTGTCGTGGTAAGGGGTTAGCGGACGATGTACTCGACGCGGGGGTCGTAGACCCACCAGAGATCGCAGGGGCCGGCGGGCGGAAGTTCCTCGCGGACGCGTCCGTTGGCCCCGGCCTTGGACTCGGTGTCGCCGAAGCCGGTCGCCGGCAAGGGCGCCGGGGGCGGGGGCGTGGCGGAAGCGGTGACGCCGTCCTCGGCCATGCGCTCGACGACGTCGGTGACCCACTTCATGCGGCCGGCCTCGTCGCCGTGGACCTTCCAGTCGCCGGTCGCGGTGGCCTTGTACATGTTGGCGACGAACTCGTCGAGCGGGACGCCGATGCGGTTGGCGACCTTGATGAAGATGCGCTCGCACCAGACCTTGCTCCACTTCAGCTGCTCCTGCATCTGCGTCATGTTGCCGCTCACGCCGGTGGAAGCCTGATGGTGCAGGACGATGGTCTGCGGGTAGACGAAGGAACGCTTGGCGAGGGTCGTCACGATCGCCGCCATCGAGGCGCAATAGCCCTTCACCACCACGTAGACCGGCGCCTTGGAGGTCTCCATCGCCTGGAGGATCATGTAGCCGGACATCACGGAACCACCCGGGGAGCGGTCGATGACGATGAAGATGGGGGCCTCGCTGTCCTGGGCGTTATAGAAGGCGATGGCCGAGGTCACCTCGCGGGCCAGCCGGTCGTTGACCACGCCGTTGAAAGGGATGCGACGGTCGCTGATGTGCAGGACGCCGTCGATGAGCGGGTCCTTCGGGTAGGTCATCTTGGCGCCGGCGGCGACTTCCGAGACCTTCTGCTGGAGCCGGGCGATGGTGGCGATGCTGGCGACTTTCGCGTAATCGACGGAAATCTGCGCGGCGGCTAGGCGGGCCTCTACCTCGAGCTCGGCGCGGGCGCGATCCTTGTCGGCGTTGGCGGCGGCCGCGCGGGCGGCGGACAAGGCGGCCTCCAGCCCGAGGCGGGCGCGCTCGGCCTCCGTCTCGGCGGCGGCGGCCTCGGCCCGGGCCGAACGGACCGTCGTCTCGGCCTCGAGCTTGCGCATCTCGAGCGAGAGCGGGAGCCGGGCGAGCATGCGCTGCGCGGAACCCAGATCCAGGCGGGCGCGGATGACCTCGGCCTCGACCTCTGCCTGGATGGTCTCGGGAGATTTGCGGAAATTGCCCTGCTGGGCCGTGGCGACGGCGGCAAACAGCAGGAAAGGAAGGACCAGGCGGGGCATCGGGGGGAAAGACCTTTCTGACAGATAAATGGTTCCCTTGAAGCCCATTTTTTGGCAATTCTACTCACATGCACGCCGACGCTCCGATCACGCTCCGCAACCGCCACACCGGCGGCACCGAGGTGGAGCAGGTCTTCGGCGAGGCTTGGCTGAAGCGCATCTACGGCAACCCCTTGGGGAAGATGACGCTGCATGCGCTCGTGAAGCGGGCGGTTTTCTCGGATTTCTACGGTTTCCTCGCCGATCGGCCGACCAGCGCCAAACGCGTGATTCCGTTCATACGCGACTTCGGGCTGGATCCGTCGGAGTTCGCCGAGCCGGATCCGGCGGCTTACCGGACGTTCAACGAGTTCTTCTACCGCAAGCTCAAGCCGTCCGCGCGCCCCATCGACCCGCGTGCCGAGATGGCGGTGCTGCCCGCCGACGGCCGGCACCTCGGCTTCCCCGATGCCGGCGCGGTGAAAGGCATCTTCGCGAAGGGCCAGACGTTCGACATCCCGGCGCTCGTCGCGGACCGCGCCTTGGGCGAACGCTACGCGCGCGGCACCGTCGTGTGCTCCCGCCTCTGCCCGGTGGATTACCACCGCTTCCACTTCCCGGTCGCGGGCACGCCGGGCGCCCCGACGCTGACCAACGGCCCGCTCTACTCGGTGAACCCGTTCGCGCTGCGTCGCCACGTCAACTACCTCTGGGAGAACAAGCGGCAGCGCGTCTCCGTGGACGCCGGTCCTTTCGGCCTCGTGACGATGGTCGCCGTCGGCGCCACGAACGTCGGCTCGATCGTCGAGACCTACGCCGCCGGCCGACCGGTCGCGAAGGGCGACGAGAAAGGCTACTTCCGCTTCGGCGGCTCGTTCGTCGCGACGCTCTTCGAGCCCGGGCGGATCCAGCTCGAGGCGGATCTCATCGAGGCGGGCGAGACCGCGACCGAACTCTACGCGAAGATGGGTTCGCCGCTGGGGCGCCTCGCCTAAGCGCTTGCCAACGTCGGCCGCCGGCCAAATCTGGACGGACAGGCACGCTCGGGTGGTGGAATGGCAGACACACCAGATTTAGGTTCTGGCGCCGCAAGGTGTGCGGGTTCGACCCCCGCCCCGAGCACCCTGTTGGCAAACGGCGACCACTCGCAGAAGCGGATGGCGGTTGGCGGATGGCGGTTGGGAACGCACGGACACGGGACTCCGCTCCGACAAAGGTCAGGGCTGGGGCGGGATTGATAAAAAAGTTATGACGCAGCGAGAAGCGCGGAGGGCTCCGGCGAAATGCACCCGGCGAATCCAGCGAAGGACTTTCCTGACGCCTGGCCCAGGCCCTTTCGCCTGCCCCTCTGTTTTGTTTTTGTCCTAGCCCTAGCCCCAGCCCCGGCCCAAGCCCTTTCACTTGCCCCCTCCCCCTCCCTAGTTCACGCTCCCGTCATGTTCGCGTGGTTCCGCAACCTCTTCGCCCCGAAGGCCTCGACGCCGGACCTGTCGCAGGCCCCGGCGGAGCCGACCCCGGGCGAGCGCCAGCCGTCGACCCGCCCGCCGGACATGAAGCCCTGGATCGGGGTCGACCTCGACGGCACCTTGGCCGAGGCGACGGCCTGGCAGGGGATGTCGCACATCGGCGCGCCGGTGCCGCTGATGATGCGGCGCGTCCGCCAATGGCTCGAGAAGGGGCTGCGCGTGAAGATCGTGACCGCCCGCGCCGGCGACCCGCAGGGGCTCGCGGCCACGCGGGCCTGGCTCGCCGCCCAGGGCCTGCCCGAGCTCGAGGTGACCGACCGCAAGGATTTCGGGATGATCGAGCTCTGGGATGACCGCGCCATCCAGGTCGTCCAGAACCGCGGCATCTGCTTCCTCGGCACCTCCTACTTCGCCCGTCCCAAGGCCCCCATCCTCCCCGACGAGGCCGCGGACCGCACCTTCATCCTCGTCGGCGGGGAACCCAAGACCCCTCCCGCCGGTCAACCCCCTCAAGCATGAAAGCCTCCCTCAAACTCGAATACTCCCTGCGCGTGCTCTCGCAGCTCGCCCGCAAGAACAAGGGCGGCGCCGTCACCCGCGTCGAGGAGCTCGCGAAGCTGGAGGCCATCCCGCGCAACTACCTCGTGCAGCTGCTCAACGAGCTCCGCGAGGGCGGGCTCGTGGATTCCAAGCGCGGCAAGACCGGCGGCTACCGCCTCGCGAAGGCCCCGGAGGACATCTCGCTCAAGCAGGTGCTCACGGTCGTCGAGCCCGACCTGATCGACACGAAGATCACGCTCAAGGGCGCCTCCGGCCCCCAGGTCGCGTCGCTCTGGCGCGAGGTCTCCAAACGCTTCGACAAGTCGCTCGCGGGCTTCACCGTCGCGCAGCTCGCGCTGACGGAGTCGGGCACCGACTTCGAGATCTGACGCCGGGCCGGCCCGGCCGGGCCACTTTCCTCTCATGCGATCCGCCCGCCCCCTCCTCGGACTCCTCCTCGCCGGCTGGTTCGGCCCGCTCACCGCGGCGGATCGTCCGCCCAACATCGTCTTCGTGCTGGCCGACGACCTCGGCTGGACCGACCTGGGGTGCTTCGGCAGCAAGTATTATGAGACGCCGAACATCGACCGGCTCGCCGCGCAAGGCATGCGCCTGACCAACCATCACCATTGCCAGAACTGCGCCCCGACGAGGTCGGCCCTGCTCTCCGGCCAATACGGCGCCCGCACCGGCACCTACACCGTCGGCTCGATCGAGCGTTTCGATTGGCGCACTCGCCCGCTGCGTCCCGTCGACAACGTCACCAGGCTCTCCCTCGATCGCGACACCTTCGCCGACCAGCTCAAGGCCGCCGGCTACGCGACCGCGATGTTCGGCAAGTGGCACCTGGGCGCCACGCCGGATTACCACCCCTCGCGACGCGGCTTCGACGAGGCGATCGAATCCTCGGGACGGCATTTCGACTTCGAGACGACGCCGAAGACGCCCTACCCGAAGGGCCAATACCTCGCGGATTTCCTGACCGACCGGGCCGTCGACTTCATCCAACGCCACCAGGACAAGCCGTTCCTGCTCTACCTGCCGCACTTCGGCGTGCACTCGCCCTTCCAGGCGAAGCCCGGTCTGGTCGCCAAGTTCCAGGCGAAGCCCGGCGTCGGAGGACACGACAGCCCCACCTACGCCGCGATGATCGCCAGCGTCGACGAGAGCGTCGGCCGCGTGATGGCCAAGCTCGCGGAACTCAAGCTGGGCGACGACACCGTGTTCATCTTCGCCAGCGACAACGGCGGCGTCGGCGGGTACGACCGTCCCGATGGGTTGATCCGCGAGCCCGGGGCCGCGGCCAAGGCGAGGAAGGCCCCGGCGGGCGACGACGAGGATGGCGGCGGCATCACCGACAACACCCCGCTGCGCAGCGGCAAGGGCAGCCTCTACGAAGGCGGCGTGCGGGTGCCTTTCATCGTCCGCTGGCCCGGCAAGATCGCCGCGGGTTCCGCGCTCGGCGCGCCCACCGCGCACGTCGACCTCTTCCCGACGTTGCTCGAGATCGCCGGCGCCCCCCGACCTCGCCAGAGCCTCGACGGCGAAAGCCTGCTGCCGATGTTGCTCGGCAAGACCACGAGCCCGCGGCGCGACGCGATCTTCCAGCACTTCCCGGGCTACCTCGGTTCCGGTCCCGGCCTCTGGCGGACGACCCCGGTGAGCGTCATCCAGAGCGGGGATTGGAAACTGCTGGAGTTCCTGGAAGACGGTCACCTCGAGCTCTACAACCTCAAGGACGACCTCGGGGAGACGCGCGACCTCGCGGCGACGAACCCCGCCCGGGCCAAGGAACTGCACGACCGTCTGAACGCCTGGCGCCGGGAGACCAACGCGCCGATGCCGACCCCTAACCAGCTCGGCGCCGGCCAGACCAAGGGACCGAACCCCGCCGCCAAGAAGGCGGGCAAAGGCAAGGCCAACCGGCCCGCCGAAACCGGCGCGGCCGCGAAGTGACCCCGACCGTGGACCTGCTCTTCCCCGCCATCGCGGCGGTCATGCTCTACCTGCACAGCCTGCGGGACTTCGCCCGCGAGGTGACGTCGCTCGGGGGCGAGCGCCTCCGCGGCCTCCTGCGCCGGGCCACGGCCAACCGCTTCACGGGCGCGCTGACCGGCGCTGCGGCCGCCGCGCTCGTGCAATCCTCGTCGGTGGTGAACTTCATCACGATGGGCCTCGCCGAGGAGAAGGCGCTGTCGATGCGGGCCGCGTGGACGATCATGATCGGCGCCAACGTCGGCACCACGCTCACGGCCTGGCTGATCGCCGCCAGGTTCACGGGCCTCGGCCCGGTCCTCGTGACGATCGGCGGCCTCTGGTCCCTGCTGGGCCCGCGGCGCTGGCGCACTTACGGTCAGCCCATCTTCCACTTCGGCCTGATCTTCCTGGCGCTCGGCCTGATCAGCTCGACGCTCCTGCCGCTGGCCGACCAGCCGACGGTCCTCGCGTGGCGCGACACGCTCTCGACGCCCCTGCGCGCGCTGGCCTTCGGGGCCGGGCTGACGATGCTGGTGCAATCGTCGTCGGTGGTGGTCGGCCTGACCGTGCTCTCGGTGGTCGGCGGCCTGCTGGAGCCAGCGCTCTCGCTCTGGGTGGTGGTCGGCGCGAACCTGGGCACGGGCTGGGTGGCGTTGCTGACCGCCGCGACCCTCGGGCCCTTCGCCCGCCGGCTGGCGCTCTTCAACGCCGGGCTCGACCTCGCCGGCCTCGCGCTCTTCGTCGGCGTCCTGCAGTTCGCGCTCCAACCGCTGCTCGCGCTCGTGGCCGAACCCGGCCTGCAGGTCGCGGTGGTGCACTCGGCCTTCAACCTCTCCGCCTCGCTGCTCGCCCTGCTCCTGCTCCCGTGGATCTGGCGACGCCTCGGGCGGTTCGCGCCGACGGAGCGCGTCTGAGAAGGCGGCCTCAGCGCCCCATCAGCTCCGGCGCGGTCCAGGCGTCGGCGCGACCGCGGGTGCGCTCGCGCGTCGCGCGGACGGTCGCCTCGGCCACCGGCGACGACTCGTGGTCCCACTCGCGACGCAGGTACGTCAGCACCGCGGCGACCTGCGCGTCCGTGAGGAAACCGGCGGAAGGCATATCGTGGTCATAGGCCTGGCCTTTCACCTCGATCGGGCCGCGGAGGCCGTGGAGGACGATCCGGATGAGCCGCTCCGGGTCGCCGTTGACCCATTCGGAGCCGGCGAGCGGCGGGGCGAGGCCGGCCAGGCCTTGGCCGCCCGGTTGGTGGCAGGCGGCGCACAGGCCTTGGTAGACCTGCCGCCCCGCCTCGAAACGGAGCTGCTCCTCTTTCGTGAGCGGGGTCGCCGCGAGGCCCGTCGTGGGCTTGCCGGGCCAGACCAGCAGTTTTCCAAGCTTGCCCGCGGCCGTCGGGAAGCCCGGTCCCAGCCTCGCGAGCGCCCCCAAGGCGGCCGGCTCCGCGGTCAGCAGGACCGGTCGCTTCGCGGTCACGGTGGGGTGCGCCGCCAACCCGGCGAGCAAGGCGAGCTGCGCGGGCCGGACCTCCGCCGGAAGATCGCGCAGGAGCTCGAGCAACCGGCCGACGCGGGCCGGATCGCGCTCGGCGAGCACGCAGCGGGCCAAGGCGATCGCCAACGGGCTTTCGGCCAGCGCCGGGGACCGGAGGAGCCCGGCGAGCACCTCGCTCTCGCGACCGGCGATCCCGCCGAGGAAGGCGTCGACCAGGAAGTTCGGCGCGGCCTCGCGCAAGCACAGCCGGGCCGTCAGCTCGTCGATCCGCGGGTCGCGCGCGGCGGGACCGGACATCGCGAGCTGGAGCAGGACGTCGGGGTCGCGCTCGGTCGCCAAGGCCATCCGGAGAGTCGCGCGCAACGTGTCCTCCGCGGGCAGGGGCAACCGCGTCTCCGCCACGCGCCAGGCGGTCACCCGCACCAGCGCGCTCGGATCGCGCGCGGCTTGCGCGAACGCCGCCGCGATGTCGGGGGCGCGCGTGGCGAGGAGCGGGGAGGCCCCGGCGTCCTCCCAACCACGCAACGTCCATAAGGCGTGGACGCGCCCGGCGGGCGTCTCGCCGCGGGTCGCCCGGGCCAGCACGGCATCGAGAAGCGGCTCGGACGGGCCACGTTCCACGAGGAGACGTTGCGCGGTCTCGCGGCGCCAGGAGTTCGGACCGCCGAGTTCCGCGACCAAGGCCGCGCCCGGGACGCCCGCGAGGTCCGGCGCCGGCGCCGGCGTCCGCCCCGTCGGCACGATGCGCCAGATGCGACCGAGCCCGGGCGGCGCGACGAGCCCGCGCGACTCGGCCTGCGCGCGCAGGTAGGAGGTCAGCGAGATCCGGTGCTGGATCACGCCATGGTACATGTCCAGGACGTAGAGCGCGCCCTCCGGACCGGTCAGCAGGCCCACGGGGCGGAAGCGCTCATCCGTCGACGCGAGGAACTCGGACCGCTCGTAGCGCGGCGCCGCGGTCACCGTGGCCCCGCGGGCCGTCAACGCGTCGCGCTTGATCAGGTTGCCCGCCGGCTCGCACACGAAGGCGTCGCCATAGGCGTCGGCGGGGAAAAGGTCGGCCCGGTAGATCCAAGGCGCGCAGGCGGCGGTGAATTCCTTCAGCCGGAAATCGCGCAACATCTCGGGCCGGTAGCCGCGGTTGATCCCGGGATTCACGCGCGCCGGCCAGACCGACTGGTCGGCCGCCACCTTGAAGTTCGTCCCCGTCAGCCGCCCGCCGAGATGCGGGTTACGCAGCAGGTGGTGGCCCGGCACGAGGTCGACGCGCAGCTGGTCGCTGTTGCTGTTATGGTAGAGCCGGCCGAGGTCGTCGAGCGACTGCCCCCACTGGCCCCGGAAATCATCGGGCTCCGACCGCCAGCCCGCGCCCTCGGGGTGGAACCGGCGATGGTAGGCGCCGACGTAAAGCCACCCGTCGTGACCCCACGTCAGACCATTCGGCGCGCGCTCGGGGTTGGCGAGCTGCGGCCGGGCCGGGTCGACGCGCACGCCGAAATCCTGGGCGACGAGCGTCCTCTCATCGGCCCGCCCGTCGCCATCCTTGTCCCGGCAGAACCAGAGGTTCGGGGGTTCGCCCACCAAGGCGCCGTCGCGGTGCAAGGCGATCGCCCGCGGCAGCACCAGACCATCGAGGAAGACCTGGCTCCGCCGGAAACGCCCGCGCTCGTCCGGGTCCGACAGGATGACGACGCGACCTTCCGGCCGATCCTCCTTGGAGCCATCGAGGTCCGCCATGTAGCCCCTCATCTCGACGACCCAGAGGCGACCATCGGGACCGAACGCCGCGGCGACCGGATGGCCGACGAGCGGCTCGGCCGCGACCAGCTCGACGCGGTACCCGGGCGCCACCTGGAAGGTGCGCAGCTCCTCCTCGGGCGAAAGCGCGGGCGAGGGCGGGATCAGGTTCGCGGGCACGAGCGGGCGCTGGACCTCGCCGGCCTTGTCGCCGATCTGGGCGCAGGCCAGGATGGGCCAGACCAGGCAGGCCAGGAGAAGGCGGGGGCGGCGCCGGGGCATGCCCGCAAACTAGGGGCGCCCTCGGGCGATTCAAGCGGGTTAAGCGGTCGCGTGGCCGACCCCTCAGAGGATCAGCATCGCGTCGCCGTAGCTGAAGAACCGGTACTCGCGGCGGATGGCCTCGGCGTAGATCTCCTTGAGCCAAGGCAGGCCCTCGGGCGAACCGGGCGTCAGGAAGGCGGCGACAAGGCAGAGCAGCGTCGAACGCGGCAGGTGGAAATTCGTGAGCAGGTGCTCGCAGCAACCGATCGTGTCCCCCGGCTGGATGAACAACGAGGCGGTCCCGGCGAAATCGCCCGCGGGAGCCTGCTCGTAACCGCCGAGCTTGCGGCGCGCGTCCTCGGCCGCGCGGACCGAGGTCGTGCCCACGGCGAGGCGCGGGCGCCGGTCGCGCAACGCGGCGAGCGTGCGGGCCGGGATGCGGTAGTCCTCGGAGTGCATCACATGCGCCGACAGGTCGTCGACCTGGATCGGCTGGAACGTCCCCGGACCGACGTCGAGCACGAGGTCGTAGGCCTCGTGGCCGCGGTCGCGCAAGGTCGCCAGCAGCTCGGGCGTGAAGTGCAGGCCCGCCGTCGGGGCCGCGGCGGCGCGCACGGCGCCGGGGTCGGCGTAGACCGTCTGGTAGCGGGTCGCGTCGTCGGCGGGCTCCAGGCCGCGGTCCTTGCGGGCCTCGACGATGTAAGGCGGCAGGGGCAGCTGGCCGACGCGGTCGGCGAGGCCTTCGACGGTCAGTCCGGCGGGTGGCGTGAAGCGGACGAGATACTCCCCCGCGTGGGCGGCCACGACGACCGCGGGGACGTCGGCGATCGCGAAGCCCGCGGCGTCGGCGGCGCGCTTGCCGGGACGCAGCAGGCACCACCATTCCTCGGGCCGGGCGGTCGGGCGCAGCAGCAGGCACTCGACCTTGCCGCCGGTGGGCCGGACGCCGAAGAGCCGGGCCTTGAGCACCGACACGTTGTTGCGGACAAGGGCCGCGCCCGCGGGCAGGAGCCCGGGGAGGTCCGCGAAGAGGCGATGCTCGAGCGTGCGGGTCGCGCGATGGACGACGAGCAGGCGGGAGCCGTCGCGGCGCGGCGCCGGCACGGCCGCGATGCGCTCGGAGGGCAGGTCGAAATCGAGCGCCCGCAGGTCCATGGCCTAGCGGCCGGTCTTCGGCGGCGTGATCAGCAGCTGGCCGTCGATCGCGCGCAACGGGCTGAACTCCACGCCCGGGGCGGCCTTGCGGAGCTCCTCCTCGACGGCGGAAAGCTTGGCGTCGAGGTCGTCGATGCGGGCCACGAAGACGGCCTCGGGGGTCGAGGGGATGGCGGCCGCGCCGTACTCGCGCATGGTATGGTGGCTGAGGATGATATGCTCGAGCCGCTCGAGGAGCGAGGCCTCAAGGCCGACCTGCGTGCCATGCTGGCGGACGAGGAAGGCGCCGAGGACGAGGTGGCCGTGCAGGTTGCCGGCGCGGGTGAAGCTGGCCTTGGCCATGCCGGGCTCGAGGCGGGAGTATTCCTGGATCTTGCCCACGTCGTGCAGGACGATGCCGGCGACCGCGAGCGAGGGGTCGACCTTCGGGTAGAGCGGGAGCAGGGCCTCGGCGCACTTGGCCATGCGGAGGGTGTGCTCGAGCAGCCCGTGGCGGAACGCGTGGTGCATCCCCAGGGCCGCGACGGCCTCGTAGAAACGGTCGCCGTGCTCGGCGAGGACGGACTCGACGGTCGCGCGCAGCGCGGCGTGCGGGATGCGGGCGACGATGCCGAGCAGCTCGGCCTTCATCTTCACCGGGTCGTGCTGGGAGACCGGCGTGAGCCGGCCCATGATGGCCGGGTCGGCGCGCTCGGCGTCGGTCAGCGGCTCGAGGTTGTCGAGCTTGAGGTCCGGCCGGCCGTTGAAGTCGCCGACGTAGGCGCTGATGCGCACCACCGTGCCGGCCTTCAGGGTGAGGAGGACGGGCTTCGCCGGGGAATCGCCGAAGACGCGCGCCTTGAAGTCGTCGGTGGCGTCGGCCAGCACCACCTCATAATAGGCGGCGCCGGTCTTGGCGGTCTTGGTGGCGACGTCGCCCATGGCGCAGATGGCCTGGAAACGGGTGCCGACGGGCGAGGCTTTGCTTTCGCGGAGGGTCAGGAGGGACTCGGACATGGGGAGGCATCCTGCCGAGTCCCGGCCTTGGAGAAAGGCAAAAAGGTCGCTTCATCTCCCCGGACCTCCTAAATCCCGGATATGCGCGGATCGTCCCTCCTCCTCTGCGGACTGGCCTTGAGCGTCGCCGGCGCGGCGGCGCCGGAACCGGCAAAGCTCCCGCCCTTGCCTGCCCTGCTGCCGCGACCCGTGGTCGCGAAGCCGCTGAACGACCGTTTCAAGCTGACGGAACGCACCCGGGTCGTGGCCCTCGACGCCGCCTTGCTCGACGAGGCGACGTTGCTCGCGGAGGAACTCTCCCGGAACCTGGGCTGGAAGGTCGCGGCCGAGGCGACGCCACGCATGAACCCGGGCGACATCGTGCTCGGCCTGGACCCTACGCTCAAACCCGAAGGCTACCGCATGCGGCTCACGGGCACGCGGGCGCTCATCGCCGGCGGCTCCGAGACGGGCGTCTTCCGCGCGACGCGCACCCTGCTGCAACTCTTCCCGGCGGAGCTCCTCGCGGCGGGCAAGCCGACGAAGGCGCCCGAGTGGTCGGCGGCCTGCGGCGAGTTCGAGGACCAGCCGACGTTGCGCTGGCGCATCCTCGACGTGGACACGGGGTTCTTCCACAAGCCGAAGGAGGTCCTGTTGCGGGACCTCGACCAGATGGCCCAGCACAAGATCAACGTGCTGCGCTGGCTGCTCAACGCCGAGGGGAACTGGCGACTGCCGGTAGACAAGCACCCGGAGCTGGCCGAAGCCATCAAGGGAGCGCCCCGCAGCTATGAGGAGGAGCGTCCGTCCCTGCGCGGCGACGAGTCCGCCCTGTACCAGGCGGGCCGGCCCCACGGCGGCGCCTACTCGGAGGCGGAGATCAAGGAGGTGATCGCCTACGCGCAGGCCCGGCACATCGAGGTCATCCCGCGCGTCCGCGTGGATTTTGCTCTGGAACCGGAGGATCGCGCCTTGCAGGGCGACGTCCTCGACACGCTGGCCCGCCTTTTCCCGGGCGAATTCATCCAGGTCGATGTCGTCGACCATCCGGGCCTGAACGCGAAGCTGGCCGGACCCGGCTTCAAGAAGGTCATCGTGGACGAGGCGCTCGCGGGCGCCGAGGCCGCGCGCGTCTGGCTGCAGGGCGAGCTGGTGAAGCAGGCCGCCACCCGCAAGAAGCGCCTCATCACGCGGCTCTGGGGCGCGTCGGCGGAGGAGTTGCTGAAGCCGGGGACGCCCAAGGGCGCGATCATCGACCTGCTGGCGCCGGGTCGCGCCACGCAGGAAGGCACGACGAAGGCGCTCGCGGAATTCATCAAGCTCGGGCACGCCGTGGTGGTCTCGGGCGTGCTCGACGAGGAAGGCGACCCGGTCCTGAACCTGGCGGACGGCGAACGCGACCCGTTGCTGCTGGGCGTGGCCACGGGGTCGGGTTCGAGCGACCCGGCGCTCGACGATGGGCGGCAGTTCCCCGCCGCGCTGGCCTTGGCGGAGTGGGGCTGGAGCGGTCAGAAAGGTCTCGCCCGCGAGGACTTCGAGGCCCGGCGCCGGGCGATCGAACCCCGCATCCACGTCCAGGGTTTCCGCTCGCGCGCGGTGCGGCCGGCGACGCTCTTCGCGCTGGAGTTCGGCAAGTTGCCGCGCGAACGCGACGGCTCCCTCTCGATCGCGATGCCCGAAGGGGCGACCCCCGGCCCGGCCGTGCTGACGGCCAACGCGGAGGCGGGCATCCGCGGGGTGGAACTGCTGCTAGGCGACCGCGTGGTCTCGCGTCGGCCCACCTCCGTGCGCAACGACGGCAAGGGCTCCGTGTCTTTCTGGCGGCTCCAGGTACCGGCGCAATCGGGCGACCTGAAGCTGCGCGTGACCTTCGACCGCCGCGAGGCGCCGGAAACCGAAGGCACGCTGGCGTTCACCTTCCTGCAAGGCCGCATCCTGGCCGACTACGCCCCCGCCGAGCGGCCCGAAGCGCCGATCGCGGAATGGGACGTCGCCGCGGGCGTGAACCGGCGACTCCGCATCCCCTTGGCCGGCCTGCTCGCCGAAGCCGGCGATTATCTGATCGAGGTCCGTCCGACCAAGGGCTGGGCGAAGGTCGCCAAGGTCGCCGTGCGGAACGTCGTGGACGGGACGCTGCAGACTTTCGCCGACGAGGGGTTGCTGCAACGGCTGCGCGCCGACGCGGCCTCGCGCGCGACGCAAGGGACGCTCGAGATCGAGCTCACGACCGAGAGCGCCGACGACGCGGGCGAGGTGTGGTTGCGCCGGCGCTGAGGCCGGCGGCCGGCTTCACTTGCCCTCGGGCTTCTCGAGCTTGGCGATGAGGCGACCGAGCGCCGCCTTGGTCGCGGCGTTGACGACGGCCTGCTCGGCCTGGCGCAGCGCGGGCAGGTCGGCCGACGTGGCGAGCTTGAGCAGGGCCTTCTGGGACTCCAGACGCATGGGCTCCTCGACGACGGTGGCGCAGAGGGCGGCGGCGACGGCGCGGTTGTTGCGGACGACCGCGGCCTTGATGAGCGCGACGCGCGCGGGGAGGTCCGCCTTCGCGTCCCGGATGCCGGCGTTGAAAGCGTCGGTCACGCCGGGGCCGGCGACTTTCGCCAACGCCTGGACCACGTCCTCCGCGATCGCCTCGTCCTTGGCCAAGGCGGCGAGCACCGGGACGGCCTTGGCCCCGCCGAGCTCGGCCAGCGCCAAGGCGGCGTCGACGCGCACCGGGGAACCGGCCTGGCCCGCGAGGGCCGCGACCTGCGGGGTCGCGCCGGCGGCCTTGGCCTCGGCCAACGCGGCCAGGAGGAGGCGCGCCTCCGCCGGACTCGCCGAGCCGAGCAAGGTCGCGACCGACCGGGTCAACGGGCCGGCCGGCTCGTCGACCAGCCGCTCGCGGACATCGTCGATCGCCGCCCGACGTTCCTCGGCCGACGTGCCGGTCGCCTGCAAAGCCGCCAGGGAACGGCCTTCCTGGGACCGGAACTCCTTGAGCGCCGCGGCGTAACGGGCGTGGTCCGGCGGGGCTTCCGCGGCGGACGCGGCGGCGGCGAGCAAGCAGAGCGGGATGAGACGCACGGGAGGACGACTTACTTGGGGAACTCGGTCTTCTTCAAGGCCCAGAGCAGGCCCCCGTTCACGTGCTTGATGAACTCGGCCTCGCCGAAGGACTCCTTGGTGTGGCCCAGCGCGGTGTAGAACATGCGCCCCTTGCCGACTTCCTTGTTCCAGGACATCGGGTGGGTCTCGCCGGGCTTGGTGTTGCCACCCTTGTACGTCGTCTCGTCGATGATGAGCAGCACGTGGTTCTCGGCCTGCAGGTTCTTGAAGTTGTACCACTCGTCCTTGCGCTTCCACTCGGCCGGCAGGTGCGCGGTCGCGAGGTGCTCCTTGTCGACGACCTTGAGGACGGCGACCTGCTGGGCGGGATGGCCGGCGAAAAGGCCGCCGATCATCTTGGCGTACCAAGGCCACTTGGCGTTGACGTCGCCCCCCGCGTCGCTCGCGGCGTGGATGCCGACGAAGGCGCCGCCGTTCTCCATCCAAGCCTGGAAGGCGGCCCGGCCGGCGACCGCCTGCTTGGCCGCCGCGGCCTTCTGCTCGTCGGTCGCGCCCTTGGGCAAGGGCGGGGTCATGACGTCACCGGTCGTGCTCATGAAGGCGACCGCCCGGTACTTCGCCAGGTTCTCGGCCGTGAAGACGGTCGGGTCCTCGGAGAAATCGACCTCCAGGCCGGCGGCCTTGAACTGGGCCTCCAGCATCTTGTTGCCGAGCGGGATCGAATCCCCGTGGCGGAAGCCGGCCGTCCGGGAATAGACGAGGGCGCGATTGGGCTCGGCGGCCAGGACGGCGGCCGTGGCGAGCAGGAGGGCGAGGAGGGAACGCATGGGGTGGGGTGTCAAAGGGACAGGGGTAGGGACAGGCATAAGGCCCTTCTCGTTCCGAGGAAAGGTTAGAGAACGGCTGTGCCATGTTCACATGGCCTTGTCCTTTTCGGCGGACTCCCTAATTCAGACCCTGCCCCGCCAGCAGGAACCACCTGCCCCTGGCCCTGTCCCTGAGCCTTTATACTCCCCATGCCTACCCCCCGCCTCGACCGCCGCACGTTCCTGCGTAATTCCTCCCTCGCCGGCCTGGCGCTGGGTTTCCCGACGATCATCCCCGCCTCGGCCCTCGGCAAGGATGACACCGTCGCCCCGTCCAACCGCCTCCAGCTCGTGGGCGTCGGCCTGAAATCGCAAGGGGGCGGCGACATGCGCAACCTGATGTCGAAGAAAGGCGTGCAGGTCATCGCCGTGTGCGACGTCGACAAGCGGGTGCTGAAATCCTCCGCCGAGGCGGTCGTGAAGAAGGGCATGGCCGCCCCGCGCGAGTACCAGGACTTCCGCGAGCTCCTCGCCAAGGAGAAGCCCGACGCCGCGGTGATGGGCCTACCTGACCACTGGCACGGCGTGATCAGCTGCGCCTTCCTCCGCGCGGGCATCGACGTGTACGGCGAGAAGCCCCTCGCGAAGACCTTCCTGGAAGGCCAGGCCATCGTCGACGCCGTGAAAGCCAACGGTCGCGTCTGGCAGACCGGCATGTGGCAGCGCTCCACGGGCAACTTCCGGAAGGCCGTCGAGATCGTCCGCAATGGCGAGCTCGGCAAGCTGCTGCATGTCGAGGCCGGCACGACGACCAACAACCACAAGATCCCCGACGCCCCCAAGCCGGGCGAGAAGCCGCCCGTCGAGGTCGACTACGACCTGTGGGTCGGCCCGTCCGCCTGGATGGAGTACGACCCGCGCGTCTTCCACTTCAACTGGCGCTGGCACACCAACTTCGGCGGGGGCATGGTCCTCGACTGGGTCTGCCACCACGGCGACATCGCCGCGTGGGCGATCGGCAAGGACGCCGAGTACGCGGTGGCGGTCGAGGGCAAGGGCGAGCTGCGCGAGTCTCCGTGGGACACCCACCGCACCTACGACTACACGCTGACCTACGCCGACGGCGTGCAGCTCAACGTGAACAGCAAGTTCGAGGGCGTGAAATTCGTCGGCGAGAAAGGCACGCTCTTCGTCCGCCGCGGCGGCCAGGAATGCAGCATCAAGGGCCTCTGGGAAAAGGACCTCGGGCCGGACGCCTGGCGCTGCCCCGGCACCACGGACCACTTCCAGGAGTTCGTCGATTGCTGCCAGTCGCGCCGCAAGCCGATCTCGCACGCCCTCGCCGCGCACCACTCCACCGCCATCGGCCACTTCGGCAACGCCGCGCTCTTCACGGGCCGCAAGCTGAAGTTCGACCCGGCGGCGCGCCGGTTCGTCGGCGACGACACCGCGAACGCGATGCTCACCCGCGAGCTGCGCAAGCCTTGGTCGCTGACGAAGGTCTGAGGGTCGGATGAAGCCGCGCACGCTCCAGGTCCTGGCGACGGCCGCCCTCGTGGCGTCCCTCGGCTGGTCCTTGGGCGGTCGCAAACCGGGACCCGTCGCGCCGCGCGCGGAGGCCGGAGCCGAGCCGGCGGCCCCGCCGGCGATCAAGGTGCGCTCCTCGGCGAAGCTGCGGCTGCCCGGCTGGAACGGCCCGGCGGACAAGGGGCTCCGCGCCATCCTCAAGGCGATGGAGGCCGGCGAACGGATCAGCCTGACCAAGGCTGAGATCGACGCCTACCTGGCTCGGCACGGTCGGGACGCGACCAGCCTGCTGGTCGCCTCGCGGCTGGCCGACGACCTCGCGCTGCTCCGCGAAGCGGTGAAAGCCGACCCTGCCGAACCGCTGGCGCAACTCGAATTGGCGCTCCGCAGCGACGACCCGGCGGAAAAGCAGGCGGCCGTCGAGGCCTTCCGCGCGCTGCAACCCGGCAACCCGCTGGGCAACTACCTGGGGGCGCAGGCGGCCTTCGCCGCGGGCGACTACCCTAAGGCGGCGCAGGAGCTCCTGGCTTCCATGGACCAAGGCGCGCTGCAGGGCCATGGCCTGAGGCTCCTCGACGCGACCGCCGCCGCCTTCGTCGAAGCCGGCTACGAACCGACCGGCGCGCTGGTCGCCGGACTCAGCGCTTCGGTGGGCGCCAACCTCGCCCAAATCCGCCTCGGCCAGGGCCTGTCAAAGGATCTCCGCGGGATGCAGGATGAGTTCGTGAAGGCGGCCGATTTCGACGCCGTCGAACCGACCTTGCGCGTGGGCCTGGACCTAGGGCGACGTCTGCAAGACCCGAAGGCGATGGTCGTCGAACAATTGACCGGCGTCAGCATCGAGGCCGGGTTCCTCCGCCAGCTCGACCCCGTCACGCTCGTGGACGGGGGCCTCAGCGCCGGCGAACGACTCGGGCAGCTGGAGGCGCGGTCCGCCGAATTCAGGGAGCTGACGGACGCCGCGGTGACCTTCTCCAAGCAGGCGACCGACGAGGATGTGGGCCGCTATTTCGAGATCCTGCGCCGCGAGGGGGAACTCGCCGCGGTCCGCTGGGCGAAGGAACGCGTCGGCAAATGAACCTGTCCCGCCGTCGCTTCCTCGGGTTGACGGCCGCGCTGGCCGCGGCGCCGGGTGCCTGGGCGCAAACGACCGAGGTCACGGCGACCGGCGAGAAGGTCCCCGACCTGGCCGGGTTCGACGAGCTGATGGCCCGCTTCGTGCGCGAACAAGGCGTGCCGGGCGCCAGTCTCGCCATCGCCCATCGGGGCAAGTTGCTTTACGCGCGGGGATTCGGCCTGGCCGATCGCGACACCGGCGCGCTGGTGCGCCCCACGACACGCTTCCGCATCGCGAGCGTCTCCAAGCCGTTCACGGCGGTCGCCATCCTGAAGCTGCTCGAACAAGGGAAGCTCGGCCTCGACGACCCGGTGCTGCCGCTGCTCGGACGGCCCGCGAAGGATCCCCGCTGGTCGCGGATCACGCTCCGCCATTGCCTGCAGCATCGCGGCGGCTGGGACCGGGCGACCTCCGGGGACCCGATCGGCCAGATGGGGGAGATCTTCAAGACCACGGGAATTCCGCCGCCCTATGACCCGGCGCAGGTCGTGCGCTACATGCTGGGCCGCCCCTTGGACTTCGAGCCCGGGGCGCGGATGGCCTACTCCAACCTCGGCTACCTGGTGCTCGGTCGCGTCATCGAGAAGATCGCCGGCGTCGGTTATGAGGACTACGTGCGCGCCGCCGTGCTGAAGCCCCTGGGCTTGAACTCACTGAAACTCGGCAAGGCGACCTGGAGCGACCGGGCAACCGATGAGGCGCGCTACCACACCCGCGGAGACCGGATGGGACTGTCGCTCTACGACCCTTTCGGGCCACCGGTCCCCTACCCTTACGGGGCCGAGAACTTCGAGGGCTTCGAGGCTCATGGCGGCTGGATCGCCACGGCTTCGGACCTGGTCCGCTTTGCCGACGCCTTTCACGATTCCGCGAAGTGCCCGCTGCTGAAGCCCGGGACCATCGCCCTGATGCAGGCCCGCCCCGACGGGGAGGCCGGATACGAAGCGGACGGCGAGCCGAAGGCGGCCTACTATGGCGCCGGCTGGATGGTGCGACCAGTCAAAGACGGGCAAGTAAACCTTTGGCATAGCGGCCTCATCGCCGGCAGCGAGGCGCTCTTGGTGAAACGCTGGGACGGCTGGAGCTGGGCGGTCCTGTTCAACACCAACGGCGCCGCGAAGGGCGGGAATCTGGCAGGCGTCATCGATCCCTTGTTGCACCGGGCGTTAGGTCGATAACCAGACCTTTTGACTGGACGGCCTTAAAACAAAGCGGGCGTCCGTGGAAACGGGCGCCCGCGGCGAAAAATTTTTCGGGGCTCGTCCGGTTTACCGACGCCGGAACGGGTAAAGCAACTGGGCCCAGTAACCCCGCGGCACCGGGTGACCTTCGATGCCATAGCCTTTCGGCCATTCGTCCTTAGGCAGGTGGAAAGTGCCGAAAAGCCGGTCGAAAATCGGGAAGTGGATCGCGAAATTCACGTCGATGGCCTCCTGCTCGATGCCATGGTGCCAATGGTGGAAACGCGGCGTGACCAGCCACTGGTCGACGACGGGCAAGCGCCAGCTGAGGTTGGCGTGGATGAAGGTCGAGTAGAGGTACACGAGCAAGATGTAGGCGTTGACGGCGGTCAGGTCGAAGCCGAGGGCGAACATGGGGATCACCGTCAGCGTGCGCAGGATGAGGATCTCCAGGAAATGCATGCGCGCCCCGGCCATCCAATCCATGCTCTGCGCGGAGTGGTGCACGGCGTGGAAACCCCAGAGCCAAGGCACGCGATGGAAGGCCCGATGGACCCAGTACTGGACCAGGTCGGTCAGGAACATGATCGCCAGGAGCTGGACCACGAAGGGCAAGGCGGCGACCCGGTGCTGCAGCTCGCCCAGGACGGAGGCCGCCGCCACCCACTTGGCCGGGGCGAAGCTCACGAAGGCGAGGACCTGCACCATGAAGCTGCTCACGAGGTAATAGAAGATGTCCTCCCGCCATTCATTCCGGAAAAGGGCCTGCTCGGGCTTGAGCGGGCTGAGGCGCTCGAGCGGGATGAAGATGACCCCGGTGAACAGGACGTTCAGGGCGAACCAATCGAGCCCGAGGAACAAGGGGGTCGGGTCCGGGGTCAGGGCGCCGGCGGTGGCCCCGCCCAGCAAGGTCGCGAGCAAGGCGGCGGTGACGCCCAGCGTGCCGAGGAGCTTCGCCGGACGCAACGCCAGGCTCAGCGCCGACGCGGCGAAACCGAGCAGGAGGATCGCCAGGATCCCCGCCTTGAACCAGGTCTTGGCATGCAAGGCCGCGAGCTCGGGCATCGCGAATTGCCCCGGGGCGCGCATCGAGACCACCAAAGCGAGGCCGACCAGGCCGAGCACGAGCCCGGCGACACCGCTGATCCAGCCTGACCCGAAAGCCCGCAAGGGGGCCGGCGCCTCCAATTCTTCACGGAGTTTTTGGCGGGTGTCTTTCAAGCTCATCGGGGACGGGGTTGGTCCTGACCTTGAACCAACCGCCGTAAAGAGCAAGGACGCCCAGCGCTCACCCTGCCGTATCCGTCAGTCACCAGGCCCGGCGGCCGACCCAAACAAAAAGGGCGCCCGCAGGCGCCCTCTTTCACCATCCCCCAACCGCTACCCGCCAACCACCACTCTCAGTAGCGGTAGTTGTCGGGCTTGAACGGACCGGACTGCTTCACGCCGATGTAGGCGGCCTGCTCCTTCGAGAGGATCGTCAGCTTGGCGCCGAGCTTGCCGAGGTGGAGGCGGGCGACTTCCTCGTCGAGGTGCTTCGGGAGGAGCACCACGCCGGGCTTGGCGGTGGCGCGCGTCTCCCAGAGGTGCAGCTGGGCGAGGACCTGGTTGGTGAACGAGGTGGACATCACGTAGCTCGGGTGACCGGTGGCGCAGCCGAGGTTCACGAGGCGGCCTTCGGCGAGCATGTAGAGCTGGCGGCCGTCCTTGAACGTGTAGCGGTCGACCTGCGGCTTGATCGTATCCTTCTTCACGCCCTTGAAGGCGTTGAGGCGGGTGACCTGGATCTCGTTGTCGAAGTGGCCGATGTTACAGACGATCGCCTGGTCCTTCATCTTGGTCAGGTGCTCGAGGGTGATGATATCCTTGTTGCCCGTGGCCGTGACGTAGATGTCGGCCTTACCGAGGGTGTCCTCGACGGTGACGACGCGGTAGCCTTCCATCGCCGCCTGCAGCGCGCAGATCGGGTCGATCTCGGCGATCTGGACCGTGGCGCCGAGGCCGCGGAGGGACTGGGCCGAGCCCTTGCCCACGTCGCCGTAGCCGATGACCAGGGCGACCTTGCCGGCGACCATGACGTCGGTGGCGCGCTTGATGCCGTCCACGAGGGATTCGCGGCAGCCATAGAGGTTGTCGAACTTCGACTTGGTCGCGGTGTCGTTGACGTTGACGGTCGGGACGAGCAGGGAGCCTTCCTCGAGCATGCGGTAGAGGCGCTTGACGCCGGTGGTGGTCTCCTCGGAGACGCCCTTCCAGGACTTCACGACCTTGTGCCAGTGGCCGGGGCGCTGCTTCGCGACCTTCTTGAGCAGGTTCTTGATGATCTGCTCCTCCTCGGACTCCGACTTCGTGTCGACCCACTTGGAGCCGTTCTCGAGCTCGTAGCCCTTGTGGATGAGGAGGGTGGCGTCGCCGCCGTCGTCGACGATCAGCTC
>Ga0222712_10001825_pt1 | contig 25490 bp, 21 predicted proteins | sample C33_657DmetaG_FD_165043 | JGI IMG/M metagenome (GOLD analysis project Ga0222712, IMG submission 165043) | Estuarine water microbial communities from San Francisco Bay, California, United States - C33_657D | ecosystem: Environmental > Aquatic > Marine > Unclassified | place: USA: California... | reverse complement strand
TATGGCTATGGCCCTGGCTATGGCTCTGGCGATGGCTCTGGCTCTGGCGATGGCGATGGCTCTGGCTATGGCTCTGGCAATGGCTATGGCGATGGCTATGGCTCTGGCAATGGCTATGGCTATGGCGATGGCTCTGGCATAAAATCAATCGGCGGTAAAGAGATTCACCATATTGACGGCGTACAAACAATCATTTTAAGCGTTCGTGGAAACATCGCAAAGGGGTTCATTCTTCAGTCTGACTTGACACTCAAAAAGTGCTTTGTTGCAAGAGTCGGAGATCACTTTGCACATGGCGATTCAGTTAAATCAGCTTTAGAAGATGCCCAAGCAAAACACTTAGACAATCTTAGTCCAGAAGAAAAGATCGCAGAGTTTTGGAGTAAGTTCAATCGAACCGATTCATACCCAGGTCATGAGTTCTTCGAGTGGCACCGAAAGCTAACCGGTTCTTGCCTTGCTGGTCGAGAGCAGTTCGTCAAAGATCGTGGCATTGACCTCGACAAGAAATACACCGTCAACGAGTTCATATCGCTAACCGAGAATTCATACGGTGGAGAAATAGTGAGGATGTTGGGAGTGGAATTGAAATGAATACATATACAGAACAAGAGAAGTGGATTGAGTGCTTGCCGAGTGATGCAACGATGGTTCGGATTGGTGGTGCTGAGTTCGACTACCGACCAGAATCATGTGGAGAAAAAGACGGTGGAGTTATTGACGGATGCTTCTTTAATGAGCGTGGGTTCATGTCACTCAAAGCAACCTTCTGGAAGCCAGTTGAGCCGGTGACGTTCACGTTGGAGTTTGACTCACCTGCCCAGAGTAAAGTCGCAACAGTATTAATACCTAAAGAGATTGACCCAACCAAGCCATTCACTCTCACAATCACGCAGAATCCAGGGTGAACATGCGGATGAAACCTGAAAACGTAGGCAAAAAAATACGCCCAGCCATCCGTTAGGAAGACTGGGCGAGTGTGTTAGAATGAGACTATGAAGTTTCTTAACTGGATTAAATGGTGTTTCCGTCCACTTGACGAAGAAGACCGAGAGAACCTACGAACCTGGAGATTAACTCTGAGTTCTTGTGAATCTCGGAACACTAATCCCAGCCGCCGATAGCTCAGTATCAAACTTAGCTGGCATGACCGTTCTTTGCATGAAGGCATTAGGATGAGTTCCGTCGCCTGTTTGGTTCCCTAGGATCAGGTAAGCCGTAGCGGAAGCGATAGCCCCGCCATAAGCGGCAAACGTCAACGTAGTTGCAGTGTTCGCGCTAATTAGTTTCTTGACGCCAGCAATTTCAACCCAACTATTAGCCCACTGATTGATGCGCCACGCTTGACCGGTATCAATAAGCGTCGTTGTCGTCCCAAGTGCTGTGGTCGTACTTGTGACCTGAGTGCCAGAGTCAAGAAATAGCTTCGTTGCATCCCCTCGCATGTTGAGCATCCCATCCCAATAACCAGCTGTAACCATCGCCGCTTGAGCCGTCCAGCGAACATCCAATCCAGTGTCATAAGCTACCGTAGCACCAGTAATGTCAACATAACCGTTGGGCATATAGGCTCCGTAAATCTTGAGGCTTTGGTTTTGGCTTCTCATGATCCGCGTGAACTGATAAAGCGTGTCCTGATAGGTTCCAACGCTGTCGTTATGTACATCGTTGGCTATGCAAATATCGAACCATTGGGCAAACTTTGCGATCATCAACTTAGAAAGCGTGAGCGCGTTATCAGTAGCCGCCCAGTTATTCGCCGCGTCATTGCTGAACCACTCGAACATAGAACTCGCTCCACACGCCAAATTAAGGCTTGGAGTTGAGTTCGTCAGCTTTTGCGACCATCGGCTAGGGAACCCAACCATATCATAGTTGTACATTGAGTTGTTGGTAGGGTTGACTCCACCTTGTCTCTCTGGTGTATCACCATCACCGTCAAGAATTGAAGTACCGAAGAACAGAATAGATACTTGACCGTCAAGCCCTTCACCAATAATCCCGATAGGCCCGGGAGCCGAGACTCCATCAGTTGATGAGAATGTATTACTTCCACCGTTGTAGTTGACGATCCCAGTTTGCAGAATCAGCGTCTTTGCCGTCGCATAAGTTGTGCAAGTCGCTACATGGCTATTGGAAGGGTAATTGTATTCCGTTCTTGACTGGTTACCTCCACCCGCAGACACCATGCCCATAAGGTCAGTAGCACCGGTCTTACTGTAAGCCGTTCGCACCCAAGGCAGTAACGTTCGATCAGTCCATTCGAAGACGGTTAGTCCTAGATCGGCAGGGTAAATCCAGTCGGATACCATGACATCACCGGGAACCAATATAGCATCAACCGAGTTATTGAACGTCACCTGAAACGGAGCCGTACTGCTTGCATTGGACGAAAGGTACGTCGTTTGGAGTGACCCGTTGGCTAGTTCAAATGTTGATGAGACGGTAACCCTAGCGGTGTTCATTATCCCCGTTGGGGAACTGGTAACCTTTTGGTAAGCACCAGCATAGACAAGTGCCAACTTTGCCCAACGTCCACCCGCAATATTCATCTTCACGCGGGTAGCTATGAATTGGGCTGTCTCTGATATAGTCCCACCCGGTTCAACGGCTAGGTAACGATCCTGAGATGCCCAAATAGCTTTTGGGGAAGTAGTAGCGTTTTCGACGGATGCGGCTATTTCTAGCGATGCAGGTGTATAAGTTCGGGACGGGGAACCCTTCGATGGTCGCCCGTTGATATTCCCAGCCCTAGAACCCGTAGCCCTCCCGTTGATATTTGCCATTAGAGTGTTCTTCCGCTAACCGTGATTGTCCAGTCCAAAGCCGTCAACGAGAATGCGGAGTCAGCATGGATGAGTAAGAAAAGGTCTTGCCCGGTTGGAGCCAACACCATTCCGAGGTCATTAACCGCTACTGACGACGAAGTAGCAGACACTCGTGGGAGGTCTATCCAGTCAGCCGCAAGGATGCTGATTGGCTGAAGTTTGTTCGCGTGGTCACCAGAACCGTAAGTGAGCGGAGAGCCGTCAACGTAGGTTCCACTCGCGGGGATAGCCTTGAAGAACTCTAAAAAGATTGCGGGTTTGGTCTTTGACTTATCTGTGATGAGTACCGATTCTATTTCGATCTTTCCACCTGAAGTGCTGGCTAGACCTAATCCAAATTGATAGATGCCGGTTGTGGTGGCGAGATTGCCTCCAACAGCATCACCAGCGATATAAGCGGCGGTTCCTACGGTTGGGGTTAATGTTACTGAGAATGATGCCATGTTCTTAAATTTGGGTTCCCCGGAATTTCACCGGGGGGGGTTAGTCAGTCGTTAGATACGGGTGTAGCAAACGAACTTAGAAACGTCAATGCCAACAGCGGCGGCGGTTGCGTTGTTCGATCTATGGAAGTGGTACGTCATTGCCGTTGTGGCAACTGGAACCGTAGCATGGTCGCCAGGAATGACGAACCGCTGATGCTCACCAGTGGATTCGTTGGTAACCGAGACGTGGATTGCTCTGTTCGGGTCGTTCACGTCGCAGAAGATTTCCAGAGTGAATAGCGAGTTTACATCCGTTACGAGGAACCCTGATCCAAGATCAATCTTCGTTCCAGTTCCAGATGCGTCGTTCCAAGTGAGTTGCCAGTTTGCAAGGGTTGATACGACACCAACACCCACGCAGTTTGTGATTGCAGTTGGCTCAGTAGTGACACCAATGGCTGATGTTGTAGCCGCCAGTCCTACAAACGAAGTGGTAGCTGCTACAGGAGCCGCGTCCGAGTTCGCAAATTGCATGATAACGGCAAATCCACCCTTACCAGGCCCGTCACCTCGGTAGATGTTTGCAACGCCACCACGAATACCAGCCGCCGCTCCACCAGTCCCAGCCGAATCATATCCGACTCTGACGGTTTGTGTGAGCAGGTTGGTACTAGCCCAGTTACGAGCCGCAATGGTTCCTGTGGCGGTTGGGATTGCCATGCCGATTGCAGTTGGAGCCGTTGCGGCGTTTCCGATGATTGATAGTGACCGTTCTCGCCTGTTGGCTGAAGGGTACTTTTCTGCGACGACGCCCATTGCGCCTGTCCATTTTGCTTGTGCTGATTGATTTGCCATGTTGATATCCTAGATAGGGGGAAGTTGCCTTTTCGGGCATAAAAAAGCCCCTGGATATACCAGAGGCTTGGTTGATGAGAGGGTTAAATTGTTACGGGGACTATTCTTCCGTCCACTCAACATCAATCGCCATTGTCGGAACCGTTGCGGCCGCTACCGGGAACTGCAAAGCGATCTCCTGTGTAGCATCTCGAAGTACGATTCCACCAGAACCAAAAATGTCGGCAAAGTTGAAGATGATGTCCTCGCCAAATTGCAAAGCGGCGGCAGTTGCGGTAATCGGTGCAAGAACCTTAGCGGACGCAATGTTGCCGATCAATGCTCCGTCAGTAGCAACGGCAGTAAACGCCTTTACTACGGCAGTTGCGGCAGAGGTTACGGTATCTAATGGAACTGCTACCAGGGTCGAAGAAGTGCCACCAGTCGTTGCAGTAGAGTTCTTGACAAGGTTAATCGTGAGGTAGTTGACGGCAGTTGCGATTGATACGCCAGAGATTCGGATTCTCTTGACGATGACCGTCTTCGTTGCCGAACCAATCATTGTCCAGATGCCTCTGCTGGCCGTTACCGCTGTAACGAGTGGAATGATCGTTGATGCCCGATAAGTTGCCTTCGCTGGCACTTCGACCGGGAAGTTTCCAGTATTCGTAAGTCCAACCGGAGTGACAGGAAGGTTGCCGAGAGTGGTTGCACTGCTTAGTGTTGTGGTTGCACTCGCGCCGTCGTTTCTGATCGAAGTCTTGTAGTAGTCCGATGCCAGCATGACCGTTTCGGAGACAGGTTCGTTTGCTTGTCGTCTGAATATCTTGGTGTTAATGAGCTTCGTGCCACCAGAGTCAGAATATTGGAAAATCGTGACCGTGTATTTCTGGTCGCAAACGATTTGCAACTGGATATGAGTCGTGCTGAGTACATCGTCAACCGTACCGGTGAAGGTTGCCAGCGATGCAAGTTGGGCGGTCGTAGAGTTACCCGCTGATGCCGTATAAATGGTCTTATTGGTGTTGACGTAAACTCCACCGCTTGCGACGATGGACGCCCCGGCAGTATCGTAGAGTGTTGTACGCGCCGCCTTGCTCGTTGCGTCTACTGTTAGTTGGTCGGAGGTTGCTCCTGATTTGATTACTGCCATTGTCTTTTTTCCTTTATATTTTTATTGTTGTCTCCTACGCGAAGGAGTAATTGATCTTGAACTTGTCTGCCAAATACGAACCGTCTGCCGATTTGACATAAAGCGTGAAGTTGCCAGTCCCCGCTACCGCCCTAAGTTGCAGGTCGTCCATCTCTAGTTCGTCCTGGTCTTTGCCTGTTGGAGCGGCGTAAGATACCGATGTCAATATCTTCATCGCCGATGAAGTTACTAGCGCATCAGTGATAACGAAACTCGCCTCACTGACTGGAGTTGTTCCGAAGTCAATCTCAGTTTCGGTGACCGTGAAAGAACCAGAACCGCCCGGAGGAACCGCGAATGTACCGTCACCTCGAAGGAACGTCGTCGTATTGTTTGGAGGAGTCGGAACCGCACCACCAACCGTTGCCGACATTGCCGGGAGGTCTGAGTTGACGGCTATCGAAGGGACACCGGTTCCGGTAGTGTTCTTGAGTATGCCAGTAGCAAGAGCCGACATTGTTGTGCCGTTGATCTTGACGACAGTCAATGCGGTTGCGCCGGTCGCGTCTCCCGTGTGAGTAGCGTTTGATACGAGTCCTGAGTAGAGCGTATTTACCGCATTATCGCCTGTGTTAGTCCCGGTCGCGGTTCCTCCACCAGTAGCCAAGTCACCGTCTGTTATTGCGGTGTTGAACTGTGCAACCGTTCCAGTTATGCCAACTATAGAAGTCTGGTCACCAGTATTCGTTCCCGTCGCAGTTCCACCACCGCTTGCGAAGTCAGCTCCGGTTAATGCGGTGTTGAATTGAGTCAGTGTTCCAGTAATCCCGACGATGCTTGTCTGATCACCTGTATTGGTTCCAGTAGCCGTACCACCACCCGTCGCAATATCGCCATCGGACAAAGCCGTATTTATCTGAGCCGTTGTGAATGAACCTAACAATGTTGCGTTTGAACCGGCGGTAGCCGTGATAGCTCCAGTAAGTGCCGCCCTTTGAAGTAGTGGTGTTGCGTCAACGTAGGTCAATGAAGCATCAACCATTGCGCCGACTGCATCTTGAGCCGCTTCGTTAGTGAATGCAGTTACATCTCCAACGTAGAGGATATCGCCATCAGTGACTGCATCGTCAAACTGAGCCTTTGTCCCAGTAATCCCAACTACCCGTCTGCTAGTTGGTCTTGTATAGTTATTTGCTGGCATGTTCGTAGATTTGTGTTAGAATGGGGGGATGAAGCCCAATAATCGAGTTATTTCAAGAAAGGACGTGATTGAAATAATGGTTTCTATCATCGTTTTAGCTTTGGTTGTTTGGGTATTCCGAGGGGTTCACCCAGATCAGGGTTGGCGCGGTGCTGGCGACTTCCGTTAATTGCCTTTCTTTTTGTAAGTGTTGACACCAACTCCAAGAGGAGCCAGAACCGAACCAGTAATCTTAACTGGCATCGGCGTAGTTTCACTGTTCCACAATTCCCAAAGGTCTTTAGCTACAAGCGGGGTAATCGTTTTCAATGAGTCCTGAGTCACGGTCTTAACTGTCATACTTCCTTCTTTGTCAACCATGAACGGAGTACCTACCGCGTCTTTCTTGTCAAGTAGTCCGATGCCCAAATTTGGAAGCGGTGCCAACTTGTACCGGAAGAACTTCATAACCTTGTCAGCAGAACCTTGACTAAACTTTGCGGCATCACCTGATTTTGATTGCTTGCCAATTCCAGCGACTAACCGAACGGCAGGGGTAAAACCTCCCCAAATATCAAACCGAGTATTACCAAACTTAGCTTTACCGAAGTCTGGTGATTCAGGGTCTAGCGATACTTCAGCCCCGCCAGCTTTGGCAAGTGCAAGAAGTCCGGAACCGCCACCGAGTAAAGAACCCCAAGACTGCATTAGTTGGCGTCTTGCGGCAGGTGATTTCCACATAGCCCTACCGTTAGAAGTCAAACCAATAGCATCTAATGGTGCCTCAATTCGTGATGCCATAAAACGAGGAGAGAAAAATACTTGACTGCCAACCTTACCGAAGTCAGTACGCCCTCGACCTGTCGATACATTGATGAAGTCGGCTAACGCCTTTTGATCGGCTAACCCCATTTCTGGAAACTTGGAAACCATATCATCAAACGTACTTGCCCGTAGGTTGTTTAGGAAAGCTACATAATGCCGTTCCGAAGCGTTTGTTATTGCCCCGATACCTGGCAACTTCTCAACGAACCGAGACATAAACGATTCTTCGCCAAGGTTAAGTCCTCCCTTGTCGGCAATATAAAGCCCTGCCTGTTTGCGAACCTTCGCCATCGGTGATTCCCACAATGCTCGTTCTAGCTTTGCGTAATAAACCGGGTCTACCATTGAGCGCATAGCCTTACCGAACGCTACCGATGCCTTCAGTGGGTTACCTGCACCAAGCAATACCCCTTGCCTCAAAGTTGCGGATAAGTCAGCGGTTGCCTGTAACGATCTTGGGAGTGCTGAAGCCTCCATGATTACTTTTTGGAGTTTGGTTTTGCCTAGGTCGTTAAGTGCCTCGCGGATCTCTTTTCTTGCACGATCTCGAAGCATGAGTTGGGTATCAAGCATCCTTTGGCTTTTCTTAGGGGTTGCCCATTTAACCATCGCTTCTTGAACTTGGTCTTTGGTAACTGGTACGCCCGACTCGTTGAGTGCTTTGGTAGCAAGGTTTACAATATCTTCAACTTTCCCAACGCCTTCCTCAACGTATGTCAAAGCATAGTCAGCGATAGCCTTGAAGTCCAGTTCTTTCGGGATAAGCGGGTTTGCGTTAAGTGAGCTTGTCTTTGAATCCTCGATTGACTTCTTAATGCGTTCAGCCGCATCCATTCGACGCGCCTTAATCTCGACATCGCTTCGCGCAATTCTTCGTCCTCCACCGCTAGGTTTTCCAGCACCGAGTCGCTGATAGTCAACAACGGCTTTTTGTAGGTTTGCGTTTTCGTTTTGAAGTGCATCAATTTGTGCTTTATGCTCGTCAACTTTTGAAACTAGATCGTTGAGCTTCTTAGTTTCATCTGGTGACAATGCGGAACCCTTGCGGATAACGCCTTCATTGTAAACGCCGGCAGGAGTTTCTAAATCTAGGTACGCATTGTTTCTGGAACGAAAAGCCGCCGATTGTTCTGTACCTGTGTACTCGTTTGCCTTGATAAGTGTTTCGTGCTTCGATGCTAGATCGTCCAGCATCCTTTGAGCGTCGGTAACATCTTCACCCTTTGCAATTCCTTCTGCTACCTGTGTATGGAGCTTTTGTAGATCGGTTGATGTTTGAGCGGTGACCCTACCTAAATCGGTTTGTTCTTGCGCTGAAATAGGACGTGCTTTTTTACCATCTTTCTCAACATCCAGCACAATATTCTTGGCTAGGTCATGAGTTCCGTTGTCTACCGCATTTGCTTCTAGGCTTGCGCGTGTGATCGGTTCGTTCTTTGGTCTGTCTCCTAATCCGAACTGTTGACGTTGTGCCTCGCTTGATAGATTGGACGCCGCAACCTTTGCACCGTCAACACCCGCACCTACTTGCCCCTGTGCTTCGATTTGCGGAGGCTTTGGAGTTGGGTTGGTGTAAGTTAGCTCATCTAGCGGGATTCCCGTATTGGTGCCTTCAATAGAAACATAATGCTTACCGCCCTTGTTCCCTAGATAACCTGTAACCTTGACTGGAACATCGGTGCCAGCATTTTGCCATAGCGCATCGCCTGTATTAAAGTGAGTTGGCGCACCAGGGGTTGTTGGAGTCGCATTAAGTGGAGACTGATTAGGAACCGCTTTTGGTGTGGTTGGTGGGTTCTTGGCTTTGGTTAGGTTGGATTGGTAGGTTCCTCGTTTTTTGACTATATCATTTGGGTAAAGATATGGGTTAAATGGGGCATCAAGTGTTGGGTCGCCATGCCACTCAAGATTATTCCCAACCCACTTAACCCCGTCGGGTAGATCGCCAAATCCCTCAATTCCAAACGTCGGATTGAAGTCTGAGCCAAATCCCTTAACCCCGTCGGGTAGATCGCCAAATCCCTCAATTCCAAACGTCGGATTGAAGTCTGAGCCAAATCCCTTCGCCTGTCTTTCAGTATGTTTCGGCACAATCGGCTCACCCGGCGCATTAAGTGGAGACTGATTAGATGGAAGATTGAATTCGGTTGGTTCTGCTTGTGGATTATCCAGTGGCTTGATCTTCGGTACAACCTTCTTTGGTGGCACGTACTTGACGGAACCGTCAGCACCGTAAGTCAGGTCAACAGGTTTTAGGTCAGGTACTTTCGATTGTCTCTCGGCAACTCTCGCGGCGTTGAAAATCTCACCGGCAGACCGTTCAGCCGTTTGAACACCCTTGCTCTTTAGCAAGTTGGACGTTAGGTTCTTGAGCTTACTGAGTTGACCAGGGGCACCCGCAATGCCACCAGCAATACCAGCCGCATCTAGAAACGGCGCACCCAAGTGTAATGCCCCTGAAGCAAGGTTCTCAGCAGACTTGTCGTTGAGATAGTTGTTTTCTAGTTGGTCATGCTCTTTGAGATAGTCGCTTGGCTTTGTTGCACCGGTCACAAGCGACAATTCGGCAGGATTCGATGCCCGGACAGCCGCACCCAACGAACCATCCTTCCAGAACTCATCACCAGGCTTTTTGCCGGTCACCTTGTCGATATAGTCGGCACCCTGGACAACCTTCTCAGAAACGGCTTTCCTAAAGTTCTCAAGTGGCTTTCGCTTCTCTTGCTCAACGGCGGCAAATACCTTCGCGGCATCGTCCACCTTGCCAATGAATCCACGATCTGTAGAATCTGAAGGCAGTGGTTCGCTTGCCTTGCCAGTTGACATCAAGCTATTTCGCTTAGAAACGAGGGTTGCTCTATTCGGATCACTTCGGGGAAGGGCTTTAATCTTGGTGGTTAGCGCGTCGTATTCCTTCGCCGCTTCTGGATGATCTTGTCGAAAGAAATGGTCTTGGGCATCCTTAATATCCGCCGCAGTTGGAGGATTATCGAATTCAACCTCCCGCTTTTTGCCCGCAATGACAATTGATTGCTTTTTTGGTGCAGAGTACGGCTTTTGGTTTCTTGTGCCAGGACGGACTTCAGGATCAGGAATATTGCTACCACCGAGATTAGCAAGGTTCTTTGGGTCAGTGAGAATTTTCAGCCCCGGGCGCATGTCGGGCTTTTCCTTCGGCTTTACCTCAACCTTCGGTTTATTAAACAGATCGTCCAGAATATTAGACGAGCCTTTCATTGCTGGTTTCTTCTTATCTATTCCAAGTGAGGTTGTGAGCATTATCGAAATCCGTTGCCTGATTTGGTCTTGTTCTTCGTTGATGGCGCAGTCTTTGTTGGCGGTGTTTTGGCTTGTTTATTTTTGTATTCTATTGCTTTGATTACAGAGTTCCTATGTCCAATCGTTGAGTTTTGAATAGGTGTCCATTTACTCTTATCTTTAGGATAAGTAGCAATTTCAGCGTTTAGCCTTTTCAGGGTTGCTTCATCAGACTCCTTTCCAGCCGGTGCCATTTTGGTTGGAGTTCCAGCAGGTGCCATTTGTGTTGTCGGTGGAGTCTTTTTATAAGACGATGGAGGGTCGTACAATCCAGTATCAGGGTCATACCCAGGGTCATTGGTCGCAGTTGTTGGAGCGGAGCCTCTTGAAGGTCGAATGTAGACATAGTTAGATGCCACGTTTTTTAGAACGCCCGCTTTGCCATAATTGGAACCATAAACTTGACCGTTGCCGGCGTATATCATGACGTGATACCCACCCTTGACCCCGTTCTCGACAAAGTTGCGATTGTTTTTAGCACCACGATTCGGCCCGAAGTCATACACCAAATCACCAACTTGCGCTTCGTTCCTGGCAACTCTAGTGCCACCCTTAGATAGAACTTGGTTAATGAGATTATTTGCACCGAGTTCCATCTTAATGTCTACACCTGTATTCTTCAGGACGAGAGACGCCCAGCCAGCACAAGACGGGGAACCATCTTCGCAGAATTCGTTCAGTTTTTTATTTGCGGTATGAACAGCACCGCTAAGGGATTTTGGGGCATTGTCATCCTCTAACCCAAATTCTTTGGCGATGTCTGAAAGTTCCTTAACCGACTTGTCAAAGTATCCCTTGTACCGTTTAACGTCTCCTTCCATAACCTTAAGTTCTGCGCTACTCTTTTCGCCACCAGCAACTGCTTGATCGTAGGCTGACTTCTTATCTTCCCAAGCCTTTTCGTTAGTGTTATATCTTGCCTGTTTCGCTTTCAATATCGCCTTCTGAGCGTTATTGATCCGAGTGTCATTCCTATAATCCTTCATCCATTTGTTTTGGTCTTTCCGTTCGTCAAGTGATGCTTTTTGATTTGCTTCCCTTGCTTTATTCGCACGAACCCTTTCTGACGCGGTTACACGCTGATTGTAAGTTAGTTGCGTCTCAAACGGTGCAGGGATAATAAACTCGCCTCTGTCTTCCTCTGGGACATTTAATAGCAACCACTTGTTTGCTTCTGCTTCATGGTCTTTTGTCCATCCATCCTTACCCTTCATCGCAATACCAATGTAATTTTGTAGATCGGCTTTTAGGTTCTTCTTAGTGGTGTCGTCTAATCGCTGTTGAGCCTGGTCTGCCTTTTTGCCTGCGAGATTTTGCTTACCAACCTTATAAATCCCTAACTCAGCCATTAGCTTTTTAGCTTCGATAAGAGCATCTTCTGGGGTCGTTGTATGACGGTGAGCAAGAGACAATACCTTCCTAGATAACATGTCTTGACCGTATTGATCCCAACCGCCATGTTTATTAGCGTAGAATTCTCGGTCTTTAATGATTGCTTCTTTGCCGTCTTCCCAGTCCTTATCCCTTGCTGTCTCGTCGGCTTGGATTAACTTGTCTCGATGTTCGATGTCAGCGCGAAGATCATCAACCTCTATCCCACGCTTCCTATACTCGTTGACGTAGTTACGGTTCGCAGCCTCAACGTCATTGCTATATTTCTGTCCAGCAGTCTTGACACCAAACTCTAAGCCTCTGAGTTTTTGCTGATGTTGTTTCTCTTGGGTTTGGTAGTTGTATTGGTTCTGTTGGTTCTCTTGGTCAGCTTGCTTTTGTGCGCCATCTGTCAGACCCTTTAGAATCTCAGGAGCAACGCCTAACCCACCGAGCGCGGTTGCCAATAGCCCGATTAACGCCTGGTTATCACCAATCTTAGGTTTAACTAATTCTGGTACTTGCGGATTATTGCCCAACTCGTTACCGTATGCCGTATTCGCGTTGTCGTATCCGGTGGAACTTACCGTTTCTGGTTTAAGCCCGGCCATATCAGCCATAGCCTTTCGTAATTTCTCTTCTTGGGTTGCCTGGTTGATCTTCTCGATGTGCTGGACAGGTGAAACGCCTTCCTGAGCGGCTTCAAAAAACGACTTTTCGGAATATTGCTGGTTGTTACTATCTGCGACAACATTTGCGACTGCAACGGTAACAGGGTTAAACGAACTGAGTTTTACAATGTCAGCAAACGGGTCGATGCCATCGTTAGTTATTTCACCGAGTGCGCCATGGATATTTGGACGAAACGCACCGTTCTGTGATTCACCGTCATCGGCAAGAGCATTAGTATCTACCTGTGCCAGCGGGTCATTAACTGCGCCGGTTGGAGTGACGCCCTTTGATGTGTAACCTGGGTCGTCTCGCCCAAGGTTGACGGGAGGATTAACTGGGTTATCCTCTTGATCGTCAATCCCATATCTGAACAGTGCGTCTTTATACATAACTTAAAAGTGAAGCTGTCCCCAATTCCAGCCAGCTATTCCACCGGGGCCACCAGGTTGTTGAGTTTGCCCTTGAGTTACTCCGGGACTTCCCCCTCTTGGTTTCAGAAAATCGAAGTTCAGTCCTGCCAAACTTGCAAGCGAACTGCCTAGCCCAGATTGTTGCTGTTGCTGCTGACCGATGCCGTAAATGTCCCGCCCGATCTGAGAGGAGACGCCCTGATAGTTTCTGCCGGCGTTCTCAACGTATCCCATATCGTTTGATTGCTTCTGGTGGTAGCTGTTCTGGATATCTAGGAGCATCTTGGATAGCGCGTTCTTTTGCTGATCGCTGAACTGCCGTTGTGCTTGTGGCGCATTAGAGTCACCGTTCCGGTATCCCATTCCACCTAACTGAGCCGCGATATTAGAGCTTCCTACCTTTGTATTCCTTGCGCTCTCGTTGTTCGCCCAATCGTAAGCCTCTTGCGGGTTGTATAAGCCCTTCGCTTTATTGTCCTTGAACCACATGTCACGTTCCCGGTACTGCTTGAGTGCGTTAGCCTGAGCGTCGGTAAGATAGCCCATGCCCTTACCCATTGTCCGACCTGCTCCGTTTGATCTTCCGATCCCACCGAGTACGCCTGCGAGTCCCATTATTCCTTGTAACATCTAGTTTATTTTGCTCCTGCTTGTTGGTTGGTATTCGATGGCTACACCATCTACACCGCTTGTCGTTTCGTCACCGCTAATCTTTACTTGGTGCGATAATCCTAGTTGTGAAACCGGGAACCGCACCCATCTTGAAGTTGATGCACCTGTGCTTGTGCCAGCCGAATAACTGCCATCATTTATCCGCGCCGATGCCGTGAATGTGTCACTGGCACTTAATGTATTGACCTGGACGCCGTTGAGCCTTGCGGTAGCACCCTCGAACGTCAACCGCTCCAAAGTGATGTACCAATCTGGCATATCCCGCCCACCGTCTCTACCGTCGCCATCGATGTACGTTCCGTCTCTGAAGTCGTACTCAACAATATCCAGTTCGCCGGTACTCCTGGCAAGGATGTTCTTAGAGTCAACCGTGAACGTTCCCCTCTGCCAAGATACGCCCGAAGTTACCGAGCTAGTCACCGAGAAACAGTAACTAACCTCCATAGAATCGACGTACACAACGCTTGGGACGTAGGACGAGAAAGCAACCGAACCAGTGTAAGAGGGGTCTTGGAACCATCCTGTGACGCCCGGAAGCCGAACCGCCGTTGCAGTCCTGCTCACTGAGAATGATCCGACGCCAGCGGTAAGAGTAATCCTTACCCGCTCGGTAGTCTCTTTCTCGATAAATTCACCGGTTGGATGAAAGTTCCCTGAGTTAGTCCCACCAGTTAGCCCGTTATTGACCTCGCCGTACATTTCAGGATCTGCACTGATCGTTTCTGGCCCCATGCTTAAAGCGTTGACTTTCGCCTTGCTTGTAATGTTGAGGTAAACGAAACTAGGGGCTGTTCCACCACCTGTATAAGTAACCGTCCCAGTAAATGTTGCAGTAGTCGCACCGCTTGGGACTATATTGAAGTTCGATCCGGTTAATGCCGCCGCGTTTGCCGCTTCTGCCGTGTAACCTAACTCGAAACCGACGTTCCCCGCGTTGATGTTCGCAAGACTTGGGAGGCTAGTTGTTAGATCGTATGTGAGAACCGTTTCAGTATCGTTTAGAAGTCCTGCCGCTGAAAGGTTAGAACCTACCGGTGCGCCCGATGTTGTGAGCTTCATCCAGTCATGGGTTACCGGGATATCACCGACTTTCCAATGCCGAATCTTGACGTGCATCTCAGTAACCGTCGCGGAAACCGGGAGCAATGGAACCGGCGCAATACCTGCCGATCTCAGTAATTCTGTTAGAGTTGGGAATGTCAGCGATCTAGTAGCGTAATTGGTGTCGTCCAGACCGCCGTATGCTGGCAGTGTCCAAGCTAGACCAGACGCCCTTGCAACACTTGAAGGTGTCCCCGTCCCGTTCGTATAATCTCTACAAGCCGTTTCTGTGCCGGTTGATGCAAGTGAGTATTGATAGAACTCCCAACCAGAACCCATTTCATCTTGTCTGTAAACCGCTGCACGTCTGCCGAGGATGCACCAAAGGCTCGAAGTTGCCTCTTGGTACTCCAAAAGAGTGTCAGCAAAAGCGAGGGTTGGGAACTCTGCTATCTGCTCCGTATGAAGAAACGTCTTGATCTTGTGGCGAACCATCGAAGATAATTCGTGTGGCTTTGCTCTTGTATCGTCGGTGAATTGTGGAACCGAGTTGACTAACCATACGTTCCCGTCATTGTCAAGGTATGCCGCACCGTCAGTACCACCAGTAGGTCTAAACCTGCAACCGGCGTACATGCCGACAATGCCCCTAGAGCCTGGTATCTGCCTCGATGGGGATAATGTGACCGGGAAGTCACCAGACAAGGCGTATGCGGCTCGTGAGCCACAAATAAAAGCGTTTGCACCTGCCTGTACTCCCCAAACCGGCTGATCTGATTGGTCGTCTGCAAGTGTTCGTTGAGCTGGTTGGGTTAGATCGTCAACGTCATAGGTTACTTCTGAATCGTAAATCTCTTCCGGGTCACCAACTCTTGATATTTTGATGTTGCCAGTCCCGTCAGAAGTCAGCCATACCGCCGATTGCTTGAAGGGGAACATGTAGACGACGCCAGCGGTTGTAAACGCCGGTACGGTTCCGGGGCTTGTGCCATCGCCATTATTGGTTAGTGCTGGAATCTCATACTCTGAGTAGGTATCTCGAAATCCCCAAGGTGAAACGGTAACCGTCGAAATGATCTTCCATTTGTTAGGACTGACTGATTCGTCAAGTCTAAGGAACCTCATTCGGTTGTATGCGCCTGAAGGTGCTTCCGCAGAAAGAGTTATCTTCCCGCCCATATCAATACTGTAAGTCGAAGCAGGGTATCCAAACGCCTCATCACTGGAAATTGTTCCCTGACTGATCGCTGACACTACGGCAAACGTTGCGTCTCCGTACTGGACGCCATAGGTTATCCCCGTTGAATCAGTATCTAAAGTCGTATCCCAAAGCCTATGGGTAGCGTTTGTGCTTGTTAGATAAGTTCCACCTCCCTTAATAGGGGAGATAGTCATAAAGTTTTTAAGGTTTCCTGAAGACGATTCGCCGCGAGTCGGGTCATAGTTGACTGTGAATCTGAACCCTTGAACCGCCGTGAGCGTCATGCCTTTGACGTACATGACATAAGTACCGTTTATCCCTTCGGTGTACCATCTCGCACCAGATGCGGCAGTCCAAACGCCAGCTATCCGAAACTCAGGAGTTGTGTACTCAGGAAACAATGTTTCCATATCCGATAGTCCATCAACTTCAAATGACAGGTAATCGAACCCGGACATATCCTTGTTTGTCGCATAGATACATTGGACTTGGAGTTGCCCGCCTAATGGACCATCGTCGTCATTGACACCGGCTAATGTAGCTGATCCGTCCGCAATCGTTACTGTAATCGTTGCAGGGTCGTGAGTATGGTCGAAAATTGGATACGAATAAGTATCGGTAGCGGAAGACACCCAAGACCGAACAGTCTCAAGATTCCCCCTCGTAATAACTAGCGTAGGGTCACTTGGAGCAGAATAAGTCGTATCCTCAACCGTGTAAAGGCTCGAAGTGTCACCGATGTTATGAGCGTAAACCGGCTTAGTACCGCCAGGATTCCCAAGATACGCCTTACCGTAGAAACCTTGAATCCACCAGTTACCAGTAGCAAGCGTTAATGACCCGATCTGAGTACGAGCTAACGTCGTCACATGAACCGAGTACGGTCTAACTGTCCCCGCCCGATTCTCAATAGAAATGAATTCCTTGTATCCTGTCGGAACCAATGTAACCTGATCTGATTCAACGTTCTCAGGGTCACCGTTCGTAACATAGCCAAACCCAAGCGAGGCATACGCGCCACCAGGAGCCGCTACCACTTCGTTATAGCCGTTTCGAGGCTTGTAGGTAAACCCGCTCAACTTCACATTGAGAGAGTCGGCAGGGTTTTGGATACCCGCTTCACCGTCGAGAATCGTAACAGTGCGACCCCACTTCTTAATACTTACCGTTTTTCGTTGGCTCATGTTCTGGAGTTAATGAAAGCAAATGCGGTGGAAGCGTTCTTGGCAACCCGTCTATTGATCTTGTCTAGCGCGGTTTGCTCTAGCCGTTGAAGTCTCATCAGTTGTGCCGGGTCGTCCTCGTTGGCAACGCAACCCTCAACTACTGCAAGTTGTACGAGTGCAATGTGCAAATCCACTGGTACGTCCGTAATTGCGGTGGCTGATGCCGTGATAGCAAGCGGAGCCTGGTAACCGTGAAGGTAAAAAGTAGCGGCGTTTGTGATGACGGCAAAAACGTCTATGTAGGTATCAACCTGGCTCCAGCCTAAATCGTCTTCGTTGGCACTTCGAGGGTAGTCAACATCGTTGTATACAAGCCTATTGACCTCATCCAATGGTACTGAAGGAGCGGTGAGAAGGTCGTACCGAGTCGTACCAGTCGAATAGGTTACAGGGACAGACCGAACAACGATCTTGAGTAGATGCATGATACGCCGAGCGGCGATATTCAGAAGCACCAACTTAGCGGCAGAGGATGATGCGCCAATCGGGTATAGATCGTTCGCTACAACTGCGTCAAATTCGGTTATAAGTTCGTTTCCTGTCATAAAATCTCAGGGGAGGCGGTTAAACCTCCCCGATTAGCCATTACAGGCTGGTCAGTTCTTCGATGATGCCGCATCGGTTAGGAGCGACAACATAGAGTTGATGCTTGAGGTATCCGAAGACATCCCAAGCGGCTACTCGGTCAGTCATTCGATCTTTCTCGAACTTCGTTTCCTTGAATGTCGAACCAGCCGCAATCGAACCAGTGTCGAGGAACAACAGCCAAGTGCTTGCACCAAGAGTAGGCTCAAGGTAGTAGGTAACTTGACCAACTGTGAGAGTCTCAGTACCGCCAAGGGCGTACTCAAGGTCTTTGCTGACCTGGTTAGTAACCTGCGCTGGGTAGGTTGTTCGGATTCGTTGCTTGAAGGCATTGAAACGAGCAATCGACATAGGGCAAACTACGTTCTCAGCACCGTTGAAGATCATCTGAGCGGCAATAGTGTCTCCCAAGTCTTCGGTAAATGCCGCGCTGTTAGCCTCAAGATAGACAGCTCTGAACTTATCGTCTGTCAATCGGCTGTAACCTGCGTAGCTAACGTATGGGGATTCGTCGGAACCGGAGCCACCTGTTCGTGTACCAGTCGTTAGACCGTCAGAAACGTAGTGGCGAAGTGAACCGAATTGACCGTCACCTGCTTGGACTGCACCAGCTACGGCGGTAGTCGCAAACATCGCAATGGCTGTTTGGTTGACGTAGTCATTAACCATTTCATTGACGAACATCTGCTCGTATGACATACCTGGAATCCAAGCCTTACCTTTCCCTTCTGTCATCTGGTCGAGGGTAAGAATTCCGCGCATCGTGTAGAACGAATTGACGAACTGCAACGTATCCATCAGATTTGGATTTGTTGGAGAAGCGGCGGCAATCATTCCTGAGCCACGAGCGACGTTATTACCGAACGATGCACCGAAGCGGGTTACAACGTTAGTTGTCTTAGTTGCCATGTCAATGTCACGCAAGTTAGCGAACTCGACATTTGGCATACCTGCCTTTACGGTTTCTTTTGGCTTTCCAAGAACTAGCTTGAATGTTGGACGATTACGAATTGCGTTTAGAATGGGCATACCACTCATAAACCAATCTTCTGCGAGTGCGGTATCAAAACCGCTTGTTAATGCTCTTGACATAATATTTTCCTAACCACCTCTAGCTTGTTTCGCGGCATAAGCCTTGAGAAAACCGTTGTGGTCGTGTGAGAAGACCTTCTGAACTCCACCTCTACCGGTTGGCAGGGTTGCGGCTCTTGGGGTCGGTGACTTATCGCCATCGCGCAAGGCTACGGCTTTGTCGTATGCGTCCGGGTTAGTCCGCATAATTGCTTTCCGAACATCCTCTTCAGTAGAACCTTTCTTGAGTAGTGATTTTGCGTCCCATATCAATTCAGGGGCAAACTCTAGCCCGGTTACTCTCGCAACTCTATCGGCTACCGTCTTGCCTGTCTCCTGAATCCATTTGCTTGATGCCCGCTCCTGCTCCAAAGCGTTAAGTTTCCTTTCGAGAAGTTCTAGTTTTGGGCTTTCTGCTGGCTTTTGTGGCGTTATTGACCCGCCTTCGCTTAATGTAGCGAGGGATTGGTAAGTGAGTCCCGTATTGTCGTATAGAACCTGCTCAAATTGGGCAATAGCGTCGGTGTTACCCGCCTCTAGCCCCTTGAACACGGTGTCAATACTGTCTCGGAACTGTTCCGCTTCAGCTTTTTGGGTTTGCAGTTTGAGTAACCCTTGTTCGACTTGTGCAACCCTTTCGAGTGCCCTAGCCGGGTCTTGGGTTATTAGGTTTCTGAGATCGGCAAGTGGTTGGTCGGCGTTGTCGCCTTCTTCCTCTTCGTCCTCGTCTAATCCTAGTTCTAGCGGTTCTTCCTCGTCGGATTCCTCGCTCTCTTCTACTTCTTCTTCGTCCTCGGTTAATTCTTCGGACTCTTCTACTGTTGGTTCTTGTGTGTCAAGTCCCTGAATCTCTTGTTCTTCTGGCATGTTGTTCTCTTAGCTGTTGTCAGCCTCGCGGTTTTGAGTGTTCTCTTAGCTGTTGTCAGCCTCGCAGGTTCTTGGTAGAACCAAATCTATTGTTGGGGCGGTGCGCCTTGTGCCATTTCCATCATCTGAGCCATGGGGTCAGGTGGTGCAGGCAGGTACTTCTCTGGGTCAGTAATGCCCAAAGCCTCGCCTAGCATGATGGTCGCTTGTGGTGCCATCTGAGCGGCAGGAGAGGAAACGGCTTGCAGCCACATCTGAGCCTTTGCGATCTCTTTATCCTTCTTCTGGTTCACGTCGGTCAGCAACAAATCTTCTTCCCCAATGACGGCGTTAAGCGCGCCACTCCAAACAGCCTTAGAAGTAAGCTCCCGAACCTTGCCATTGAACTCTATCGGCGTATTCTGGAAGTTCATGACAAACGGTGCAGTATCGTACATCGCCGCCGCCCTTCCTAACTTGACCGCGAACGATTGGTAACCCCTTGAGAACTCTCTTGATAGGAACGATGATTGAGCCCCGAGTCTCGCGTTGATGGAATTAACTTCCGTGGCGGTAGTTCCTTGATCGGTTGGTGATCCGGCAGCATTGGCACCGATACCAGATTTCTCGTCTATGCTTTGTTGACGCATATTCAGCCATGCAAAACGGTCTTGGTTGACTGCGACTCTTGGTACTTCCATGATAGGAGTGCCGCCAGCCTGAATTAAAGCAGGATCGTCCTGAAGTCTGATGTACCGAGGGTCTTCGCCGTCAGCAATAGCTTGTAAGTCGTCAGGATGGATTAACGCTGGATGAATTGCGAGTTGCGCGTCTCTTTTGGCTTTGCGTCTAATCTCTTCCTCTTCCCGCTGAATTTCTTGAGCGTCGTACACCTGCATCTCAACCAAACCGACTGGCATACTTGCCCCTGGTGGTTGGAAGTTGATGAACGTACCGAGCGGGAGAAACTTGAAGGGGTTATCTGACTGTTCGATGACCTCGCCCCTATCGTCATTAAGGAACGCTACATAACCCGGTGCGTCGTCCTTATCGTTGATGTGGTAATACTCCACAACCTGAACACCTTCCGTGGTAACGCCTTCCATTGACATATAAGTCTGTTTCGCGTTTGGTTTGTCGAAGTCGTAATCTGGGAACCGTTCCTCTGCCTCTTCGAGCCCCATAACCGTGATGAAGGAACACATACCCGATTCGTCCATGCTTGGTGCATATGGGTCTAACATCACGTTCAGCGGTGAGATATAGCGAGGTGATACTCTGTCTCCATCCTCGTATTCACAAACACCAATCCGAAGAAAGCCCATACCCAAAGCGGCGAAGTCCATGAACGCCCGGTCTAAGTCGTCTTTCCAACCACCGTATCCATCAATCCCCTGCGCCCTTTGCTCCCACCACGCCTTTCTAGCCGTTGAGATGATGCCATCAGTAGGTATCCCCTTCCAGTCAGGAACGAGGTCTACCGCCCTTGTCTGAGCGAGTGTAATTCTCAGGTTGTTAAGGATAGGATTGGAACGAAGGTATGCGTCAGGTGTTCTCGTGATTAGATCGTATGTACCAAACCCGTTCGATGAACCACTAAGCCCGCCAAGGTTCTCTTTGATGTACCTATCGTTATGTTTGAACGCTAACGAGTTCTTGTCGGTTACGTCGGGGTCAAAGCCTAGGAGGTGCAGTTGCATCTTCCGCAGGTGCGCCCGCTTCGTTGTGTTGACGGAATCCCGCAAACACTGCCTTATACCTTTAATCCCTTCTATCTCTTTCATGACTTTGTAATCTTAGTTGCTGGTTATCGGCACGTCACCAGCGGGACGCAGTGAGGGAAATACACAACCCTGCCTAGTAAATCTCGTCTAGCTTAAAGAACCATTCCTCAACGGCGTTAAGGTCAGCTTTCAAAATCTCTTCTAGCTCGATGCCCTTTTCTAGGACGACTGCCTGAATCTTATCCGCGTTGGATTGAAGTTCTACTTCTCGCTCGTTCCAGCCGTTAAGGTGGTTAGCAAGTTCTTGCAACCGCTCTGGGTCTGTCTTGGTCTGGAGTTGTGCGTTAAACTCGTCTTTCACCGCGTCCATTTGACGGATGAACGATACGTTAAGCTCGTAATCTGCTTTCGCCTTCTCAATCTCGCCCTTTAGTTTTGCCTGTCTGAGTTGCAACGATGCCCGAAGGATAGAACTGCAACGCTTTGATATGGTGACTTCTGGTACTTGGCGCATAACCAATGCCAGGTCATAGTCGTAGCTATCAAGGTTGACTGCTTTCGGGACAACACCTCTACCGCACTTCCAGTTAAGCCATGCCTCGGTTAGCATCGCGAGTGCGACTGGTGGAATATCTCGCCAAGCGGGTTTATCGCTCACTTGCTTGGAGTCTTGCGAAAGCTCTTGCACTGGGGCTATTGCTTGGGTTATAGGGATTCGTGACTTTAATCTGCTCATAGGCACTCTTTTGCTCTTTAATAAAGGTTGTGACAACTGAGACGGCATCAATTAGATCGTCTTGTTCTCCATCAACGTAACCAGTGAAGTTAAGTAACTGGTCATAAAACTTTTGATACTCGCCTTCCTTGACGATGTAAACTTTTTTATCCTCTGCCATTGATGCAAGGATTCCTGCGCGTTGGCGTTTCCCGCCTTGCGCCCTTCCGATCTTCTGAAGGTTTATTAGCTTCTCATAACCTGGCTGACGCTGAAGGAATCCAGCGATACCATAACCAGTGTTATGGGCCTCAATGACTTGGTAGGTGGTTAATCCGTCACCTAAGATAATCTCTTTTGCCCAGTTGTTTAACTCGGCAGGTGTTAGCTTCTTGGTCTTGAAGCCTCTGAGCCACATATTGCCTATTTGGTCATAACAGACCTTAACGGTGGCGGTATCGTCGTTCCAAGACTTGTCACCAGTCGCAGTATCAAAACCTCGATACCACCTGACGAAGTTCGGGACTTGGTTAGGTTCGACAATTCGATCTTCAAACATCCAAGCAGCAAAGACCTCGCCTTCATCTGCTAGGAATTGCGCTTCGACTTCTTGAAGGAAAGCCCGCTCCGTCATACCTGGCTCGGTGCGCATGGACTCTATCTCATCGTTAGAGATGTAAGGGTTATTGCTGGTTGGTCGGGTGAACGAACCCCAGTCGCCTTCACCGCTTCGCTCAAAGAACAGGTAGAAGTCATTCCTGCCTTTAGGTGTTCCCATGAACCACGCCATGCCTTGATAGTCAAGTAACGTAGCGCGGATGTTCTCACGCCAAACGTCTGCCAGCTTCTTAACGATGCCAGCTTCGTCTATACATACTTCGTGATACTTTCGTGATCTGCCTGCGTCCGGGTTATCTAATGACCAGAACTCTATAATGCCACCAGTGACCGTTTCGATAATCATTGGAGCTGAACTTCTGTCTGCTCTCTTAATGATCGGTGATAGTCTTCTTCTTATCGCGTCGAACGCTTCTAGTAGGAAGGAATACTCCTGGCAGAACCAACCGAACTTCTCACCGGCTATGGCTCTCTTGCAAGCCCTACGAGTAAGGAAGTAAGTCTTCCCCCAACGTCTGCCGTTAGCGACGACATTGAACCGCTTTGCTACCGCTTCTAGTTCTATCTGACCTGGGTGAAGTCTTGGTAATTCAATCGTTGCTGTACCCATAATGTACGGGTTAAATGAACTCAGAAAATGATATATTCCCGCCAGCAATTAAGTGATTCATGTATTCACCGAACTTACTTTCAGTATTGTATTTCTGGTTGGTTGCAACACTTAGATTTAAAGCATCTTGCTTTCTGGAAACGCCAGGAACTCTTGCCTTAAATGGGTAAGTCGCAATGTTTTTGAGTAGATTCTCATAAACTACATCTGAATCAATGCAAACAAGTTGCCCCCACGGGCACCGTTCATCTTCAAATGACGGGATATACCTTTCAGCGTGAACTTGCTTGTGACACGTATTACACAGTGAAACAAGATTAAGAGATTGATTGTTCTCGGTGTTGTGATCAATATGGTGAACATCCAAGTGTTTAGCGGATGCACGTTTATTACAAATTCGACACCGGTCATTGTCGCGAGTGCGTATCAAATCCGCAATCATGTACCATTTGGGATGATATGAATTATACGCCATAGGATAATTTTACCATTTTGGTTAGATTGTCTCGTCTACAACCACGATTTTAAGGGTTTGTTCGCCCTTCTCTTCGTTCTTCGTGCCTTCTGCGTGTTGGGCAATAGCTTTGAACGCCGATACGTCTGGTAGTTCTGTCGGAGTGCCTTCAGCTAACTTGAACATAGATCGAACTGCACGTTCAGTCTTAGTCATATCACCATCGAACTCAGCACCAACCTTTAATATCATCTCTCGAAAGGATGGTCTACCTGGGCCGGGTTTGATGTTCCCGTCTTCGTCTCTTGGTAGGTTGTTCATAACTCAGTTTACAGGTTCAATAAAACTCAACTAAACCTAATCAAAATAACGCTGACAACTGCGATGATGGCAATGGCAACAACCAGGATGTCTACCAAAATGTCGTCGCGCTTCTTATTCATTGCTCCTTAGTCCCGATACTCTGCTACCAACTTAGATGCCAACTCGATCGCGTCTGGGTTGCCTGTTGCAACTAATAACGCTTTGATCTGGTCTATACCGTTGACAACGATTGCAGCTGTCTTTGCGTCGCATGGGTTGCGAACGAGGATCCCCGCATTTGGGAAGAACCCTTTGCCTCTAACGCCGAATCTGATGCCTTTATTTAGTGCCATTTTGTTTCTCAGGTTCAAATAGGGACTTTAGCCCTACTTTTTTTTCTTTCTTTTGAATATTTGTTTGAAAAGCCTACATTCTCATTTCGATTGTGTATATAATAGAGTCATGGAAAGCGCACAAGCAACCAACTCGACACTCACTCTAATTTTCAACTACAACGGATGGAGCGACCAACCAGTGGGTTACAGCGACAAGGAGATTACAGCTCTTTGCGTTGCAACCGAATCATATGCGAAGGATCAAGGATGGCTTTTTGATACCGTCCGAAACATCCAGAGATGCGCCATATACATCTCAACTGACGGTTATTCATCTCAGCATGATTACACTCAAAATGACGATTACACAACCGAGTGCGAAAGAGCATTCGAGCGAATCATTGAAGGTTACGGAGGCGACAAAGCAATGCTTAGGATGATCGAAAATGCCTAGACCGAAAGGTACACCAAAGACCGGAGGGCGAACCAAAACTCGAACTCCGGGTTCAATCCCAAGAATTTACCACGCAACGAACGAGCAACACGAACAACTAAAAGCCAAACTCAAATCTCTAAGAAAGCCCTCAAACTGAGGGCTTTTCTTTGCTTTGGTCTGGTGATAACTTTGCTTCCTAGGTCAATAGCGTCGGAAACGCATCTTCTCGGCGTCTCTGAGTGAGGTAATGACCCTCCTACCACCTGAATCGGTTTTCTATTGATGGTGTACCAGTCAATAAAATTTGGGGTGTGGGCATATAGCCAAATACACGCCGAATCGAATTCCTTTATTTAATGCCATTGTTTTCTTCTTCCTTGTCTGGTGATAACTTTTTCTTCGGTTCAAATGAACCTGAATTAATCCTTTTTTTCTGGCGAAACAAGATGCCCTAAAACGCCACCAATTGCGACACCCGCAAGCCCTGCGATCTCTGCGTTGATTGTCTTTTCAAACCATGCGAGAATGATGGTTCCAACGAGCGCAATTCCAGCCAGAACGAATATCCCAACAATCATAATCTTGTGTACTTGCTCGTTCATTTATCCCCTTGAGTAGCAACCAAAGCGGTCAAACCTGCGATCATCGCGTACAGCAA
>Ga0222712_10001824_pt1 | contig 25498 bp, 27 predicted proteins | sample C33_657DmetaG_FD_165043 | JGI IMG/M metagenome (GOLD analysis project Ga0222712, IMG submission 165043) | Estuarine water microbial communities from San Francisco Bay, California, United States - C33_657D | ecosystem: Environmental > Aquatic > Marine > Unclassified | place: USA: California... | reverse complement strand
CCTTCGGCAAAAAAGTCCCCCGCCTGTGCCGATTCCGCATTGGAGCCCCTTGGTTTCCCTGGGTTCAAGTGGGTGGCTCGTTGCCCGGCTCGGACGAGGCCGGTCGGGTCGATGCCTCCCGTTTTTATGATCGTGGGAGAAGGATGCTGCCGCGGGTGTCGAACACCGCAGGGGACAATTGATAGTGGCGGTTTTTCGTCGGGGCGCAAGCGCCGGAATCCGACAACAAACAGGCCGCGCCCCTCGGCGCGGCCCGGACCCTACCGACACCAAAGTCTCACTCGGCCGCGGGGGCCTCGCCCGTGGCGCCCAGCGTCATGCCGCCCGTCACCTGGACCTTCTCCAGGATGGTCTTCTGGAGCTCCTCCATCAGCTTCGGGTTCTTCATCAGGTGCTCCTTGGCCGCCTCGCGGCCCTGGCCGATCAGCTGGCCGTTGTGGGCGATCCAGGCACCCTTCTTCTCGAGGATCTTGTGCTCGATGCCCAGGTCGAGGACCGAGCCCGTGCGGGAGATGCCCTCGCTGTACATGATGTCGAACTCGCACTCGGTGAAGGGCGGGGCGACCTTGTTCTTGACCACCTTCACGCGGGTGCGGTTGCCGATGACCTTCCCCGTCGGCTCCTTGATCTGCCCGATGCGGCGGATGTCGATCCGGACGGACGAGAAGAACTTCAGCGCGCGACCGCCGGGGGTTGTCTCGGGATTGCCGAACATCACCCCGATCTTCTCGCGAATCTGGTTGGTGAAGATGCAGATGCAATTCGTCCGGCTGATGGCCGCGGTCAGGCGGCGCATGGCTTGGCTCATCATGCGGGCCTGCACGCCGACCGTGCTGTCGCCCATCTGGCCCTCGAGCTCCTGCTTGGAGACCAGGGCGGCCACGGAGTCGACCACCACCACGTCGACCGCGCCGGAGCGGATCAGCGTCTCGGCGATGTTGAGGGCGTCCTCGCCCGATTCCGGCTGCGAGACCAGGAGGTTGTCGAGGTCGACGCCGACCACCTTGGCGTAGCGCGGGTCGAGGGCGTGCTCGACGTCGATGAAGACCGCGTTGCCGCCCTGGCGCTGGATCTCCGCGATGACGGAAAGGCAAAGGGTCGTCTTGCCCGAGGACTCCGGGCCGTAGATCTCGACGATTCGGCCGCGGGGCAGGCCGCCGACCCCCAGGGCGAGGTCGATGGCGACCGAGCCGGTCGAGACGCTCGAGACCGTCATCTTCGAGGCCTCGCCCATGCGCATGAGCGTGCCCTCGCCGTAGGTCTTGTTGATGGCGGAAAGGGCCAGGTCGATGGCCTTCTTGTCGGCGGCTTGGGCGGCGGCGGCCTTCTTGGCCTCGGCGTTTTCGGTCTTGGGGGATGACATGGGGAGGAGGGTTGAGGCGGCCCAATTTGGGAAGGAAAAGGGGGGACGCAAGCAAAATGAACAAGTGTTCACTATAGGGTGTTTTACCTGAGTGTTTATCGGGGTTCCAAGGTGGATTTATCCTCGGCGGCCGCCGGGTTTTCCCGCGGGTTTCCCCGGGCGTTCGTTCTCGCCCTCCCCCTCGCCTCGGGCTGTCCTTCGGCATGCGTCTATTCCTGCTGCGCCATGCGGAGGCCGCCCCCGGGGTGCCCGATGCCGGCCGGCCGCTCACCGACCGCGGCAAGGCCCAGGTTGCCAAGATGGCCCGGGCCTTGGACTGGTCGTGCCTGGACGCCGTCAAGTCGATCGAGCACAGCGGGCTGGTCCGGGCCCGCCAGACCGCCGAGCTTCTCGCCGCGGAGGTTCCGCTGCGCAAGCCCCTCGCCATCCGCGCCGCGATCCGGCCGACGGATGACCCCCGGCTTTTCGCCATGGAGCTCGCCTCCTCCCGCGACGACCGTCTCATCGTCGGCCATAATCCCCACCTGTCCCGGCTGGCCGGCCTCCTGCTCGGCCGCGGCCAAGGCGAGGTTGCCCTTGTCCTGAAGAAGGCCGCCTTCCTCGCCCTTGAGCGGGCGAAGTCCGCCAGCAAGGAATCGCCGATGGGACACTGGAGCCTGCTTTGGCTCATTCCCCAGGGTCGCCTCGCCGAGCCTCATCCCTCGCCATGATGCTCCGCGGCCTCGCCATCTGGAGCGGCGTCGGCATCGGCCACCTGGCTGTGCTCGGCTCGCTTTGGTCCGGCGCCTCGCCGACGGCCCCCGCGCCTTCCTGGATGCTTGTCGACCTCCATCCGGTCCCCCTGCGGATGGTCGCGTCCGCGCCTCTCGCCGCGTCCGTCAACCCCGCCGCGCCTTCCCAGGGCGAGGAGGTTTCCGCCGTTGCGCCTCCCACCGCGCCCCGCGTCGCCCCGGCGCCTCCCTCCGCCTCGCCGTCCACCGTCTCGGCCGCCACCGATGAGGTTTCGCCCCCTGTCCCGGCCACCGCCCCTCGTTTCCTGACGCGCGTCGAGCCAGCCTATCCCCCCCGGGCCTTGCGCGCGGGCGCCGAGGGGGTGGTGACCCTCCGCCTGCGATTGTCGGCGGAAGGCCGGCTCCTCGCCGCCTCGGTTGCCGTCGCCTCGGGCGAGCCCTTGCTCGATGAGGCCGCCCTCGCCGCCGCCCGTGCCTCCCGCTACGAGCCCGCCACCGTGGACGGCCGCCCCGTCGCCTCGGAGACCACGGCCGATTATCGCTTCGAGCTCCGCTAGGCGCCCGCCCCCGACTTCTTTCAGGATGGAAACGCCGACCACCGACACCCCTCTCCCGAGGTTGGTCGCCTACATGACGCCCCAGGGCGCCTGGCGCTTCTTCCGCTCCCTTGCCGGGGCGTGTCCCGGCAGCCGACTGCTCTGGCGCCTTCCGTGGTCCCTCCGTTCCTACCCGGAGGCGGCCGAGGTGGCCGCCCGCGCCCTTGAGACCTATCTCGCCACCGCGCGGGCCTGGCACTGGACCCGTTGGCTGCCCCGGCCGATCGCCCTCTGCCTGCTCCGCTGGCGGTACGCCGGGCTTCGCCGCATGTGGGACGCCCTGCCTGGCGCCGCCGGGCTCTGCTGGAACGGCTTCGACCGCGGCCGGTACCTCTTCGCCGAGTCCGCCCGCCGCGCCGGCCGGCCCTGCCTCTTCGCGGAGCTCGCCCCCCTTCCCGGCTTCCTCACGCTCGACCCGCGCGGCGTGAATTTCGCCGGGAGCGTCCCGGCGGAGCCCGCCTTCTACGCGGCCTGGATCGACCGGCATCCCGACGCCGCCGACTGGCGCGAGACGGGTCGCCATCTCACGGCCCGGCCGCCCCGGAAGACGGCGGCGCCGGCCGCTCCCGCCGCGCGGGTGGAAGGCCCGTTCGTCTTCGTGCCGCTCCAGGTCCCCGGCGACTCGCAGATCCGCTACTTCGGAGGCTGGATCGATTCCGTCGAGTCGCTCGTCCGGGCCGTCCAGGCCGCCTCCGACCACCTGCCCGTCGGCTGGAGGATGGTCATCAAGGAGCACCCGTCCTCGCGCGTTCCCCTCGGGCACCTCGTCGACCCCGCCCGCCATCCGCGCTGCGTGCTCGACAACGCGACCGACACCTTCGAGCTCGTGCGCCGCTCCCGCGCCGTCATCACCATCAACTCCTCCGTCGGCCTCCAGAGCTTCTACTTCGACAAGCCCGTGGTTGTGCTCGGCCGGGCCTTCTTCGGCTTCGAGCCGCTCGTCGCCCGGCCCGCCTCCCAGGCGGAGCTCGACGCCCGCATGGCCGACGCCGACCGCCTCGGGTTCGATCCCGTGCTGCGCGACCGCTTCATGCGCTATCTCGTCTCGGCCTATTACTTCCCCGCGAACCTGCGCGCCGAGGGGCTCGACGCGGCCCAGCGCGGGCGCCTCGCCGCCCTGCTGCGCGGGGAGCGCGACGCCTGAGGCGGCGCCAAGGGCGCAAGGGGGTGAGCAGGGGCACAGGGGCAACAGTCGGTTTCGGAAAAACCGGCCTCCCCGCGCCGGTGAGCTTGGCGAGTGTGCCCGTCAGCGCGCCTCGCCCGGCCGCCAGGCGCGCACCCAGTCGGCCTCCATCCATGCGGCCGACCGCTCCCGGCTCCCGAAGCCGCCCGCGGGCACCTTGCCGGCCCAGCCCCCGTCCTTGACCTCGCTCGTGAGCAGCAGGTGCTGCGGCGCGCGCGACACCGGGATGTCCCCGGGCGCGGCCCAGGTCAGGGCGTCGTCGTAGAAGAACCGGTAGCCCTTCTCCGACCATTCCACCGCGTAGGTGTGCCAGCCCTCGTTGGCCGGCTTGGCGGGCTTGTTGCGCTGCGTCCGCGTCCGCTGGTGCGGCGGACCGTACCCGCCCCAGTGGATCGTGGTGTCGAAGTGGCCCCCGAATTGCGAGAGGTGCTCCACGATGTCGATCTCCACGCCGTCCGCGTCCGCCTTCGCCGGGTCCTTGCTCCTGCCGTAGGTCATCGGCATCATCCAGAAGGCCGACCACATCCCGGGCTGGGGCGAGAAGCGCAGGCGGGCCTCGAAGTAGCCCCGGGCCTGCTCGAACTTCCCCGCGGTGCGGAGGAAGCCGGTGTGGTGGACGCCCTCCTTGGTGAAGGTCGTGATGCGCAGGACGCCCCCGCGGACCGTCACCGCCTCGGCCGTGTTGACCCCGCCCTTGCGCGGGCCTTGCGCGACCTGCCAGCGCGCGGGGTCGACGCCTGCGCCGTCGAAGTTGTCCTCGAAGGCGAGGGTGAGGCCCGCCCCGGGCGGCTTGGCCGCGGCCAGGGCGGCGAGCAGGCACAGGAGCGGGCGCATCCCTTCCTTGTGGCCGCCCGGCCCAGCTTGGCAACGCCGTCCCGCTCAGCCGCCGTAAGGGTCGGGCTCCCCGCCGCGCCGCTTGAAGCGCCGGTGGACCCACAGGTATTGCTCCGGCGCGGCCCGCACCGCCGCCTCGAGGTCCCCGACCAACCGCAGGGTGTCCGCCTCCGGGTCGTCGGTCGGGAAATCGCCCAAGGGCTCGCCGAGGCGCAGCGTGTAGCTCCCGTCCTCCTCGCGCCGCCCGTAGAAGCTCATCACCGTCGCGCCCGTCATCGCCGCCAGCCGGCTGGTCGAGGTGTTGGTGATGGCGGGCTGCCCGAAGAAGGGGAGCAGCGCCGACTGGGCCGTCCAGCGTCCCTGGTCGGGCGCGTACCAGACAATCTCCCCCCGCTTGAGCGCGCGCACCAGGTCCGCCACCGCGTCCATCGGGATGGCCCGCCGAGTCCAGAGGGAGCGGTGGCGGCGCAGCAGCTCGCCCGCCACCGGGTTGTTCGGCTCGCGGTAAAGGCAGCAGATTCCCGCATGGAGCGTGAGCATCCGCCCCGTGATCTCCAGCGTGGTGAAGTGGCCCGACAGCAGGATGACGCCCTTGCCCCGGGCCTGCGCCTCCCGGAGGCGGTTGAGACCCTCGATGCGATGCGGCGGCAGCTCGGAGGTCGGAAGCCACCAGCAGCGGGCGACCTCCAGGATGCCGAGCGCGAGCGACCGGTAGTGCCGCGCCGCCAGCGCCTCCCGCCCGCGCCCGTCCAGCTCGGGAAAGCACAGCCCCAGGTTGGTCAGCACGACGCGCCTGCGGATGCGCAGCACGCGGAAGGCCAGCCATCCCGCGGCCCCGGCCAGCCTGCCTTGCCACGACCAGGGCAGGCGGCTCGCCAGCCACAGCAGTCCCACGCCCGCCCAGGTCGGCCAGAGCAGGGGATGGTGCGGGTGCGGCTTGGCGCGTCTGGCCATCTCCTCCCTTATGTCCGCCCCCTCGCAGGGCAGGGAAGTCCCAAATCAGCGCAGCGGCGCGGGTCGCCCGAGGAGCAGCGAGCCGAAGCGCCCCCAATCCCCCTCGCGCAGGCGCCGGTCCATCCGCACCTCGAAGTGGGCCGGCTCGCCCGGTTTCAGGTGCACCGCCCAAAGCGGGCTCGCCCGCGTCGGGATCATCGCGAATCGGATATCCCCCACCAGCACCCCGCCGTCCTCGGCCCGCTCGATGCTGTTCCACCCGCCGGTGAACCGGTTGAAGTCGTCGAGCAGCGCGCGGGCCTTGCTTCCGGCGGGCGGGTTCCTGGGGTCGAGCGGGTTCCAGACGCGCCGGGTCTCGCCCGCGCTGATGGTGGCCGCGCCGAAGGGGCCCACGTGCACGGCGGCGGTCCGCCATTCGCCGTCCATCTCCCAGATGCCCCGCCAGAGCACGAGGTTGGAGACCGTCGGCTTGACCGCCAGCCGCGCCGGCCGCTTGCCCAGCTCGGCGAGGAGCGCCGCCTCCGCCCGGTCGCGCTGCAGCTTGCCCAGGCCCGCGTAGGCGACGCACCAGGCGACGCCCGCCGCGGCCCACGCGCGGTTTCCGCTCCGCCACGCGGCCACCCCGAGGGCGAGCAGGGGCGCCGTCAGGGCGAGGTCGATGATGGGCAGGCAGTCCCACGCCACCCGCGCCTCCGAGAAGGGCCAGAGCACCATCGTGCCGTAGCTGGTGCAGGCGTCGTTGAGCACGTGCGAGAGCCCCGCCGCCAAGGCGACCAGGTAGAGCGGGCCGAACCGCGCGCCCTCCTTCCTTCGGAAGATCCATGCCGCCAGGCCCGCCGCGCCGGCCGCGAGCAAGGGCCAGAGGAGGAGGCTGTGGGTGAAGTGCCGGTGCCAGCGAAAGGCCACCAGCGGGTCGTCGGCCGAGCGGATCAGCAGGTCGATGTCGGGCAGCTCCCCCGCGACCAGGGCGGCCGTCGCCGCGGCCGCCAAGGGCAGGGTCCGTCCCCTCGCGGCCAGGCCGGCGCAGAGCCCGAGCGCGGCATGGGTCACGTTGTCCATTCCCCCATCCTGCCGACCTTTTGTCCAAAACGCAACGCGCGGCCGCTTGACCTCGGAACCTTGGGGACAAGGATGGGGTCACCCACCCACCCAACCCTCCCACCATGCGATTCGGCCTCAACACCTTCCTCTACACCAGCCCCTTCACCACCGCGCAGGCCCCGGCCCTCTTCGCCAAGCTGGCGCGCTGGGGCTTCGCGACCGTCGAGGTCGCCATCGAGGACCCGAGCCATGTCGACCCCGCCAAGGTCAAGGCCGCCGCCGCCAAGGCCGGCATCGCCATCGGCTCGATCTGCGCCGCCATGGGCCCCGGGCGCGACTTCCGCGGCTCGGCCGCCGACCAGCGCGCCGCCCAGAAGTACCTCAAGGCCCTCGTCGACCAGGCCGCCGCGATGGGCTGCCCCCGCGTCATCGGCCCGCTCTACTCCGTCGTGGGGCTCATCGGCTCGCATGACGACAAGACCAAGGCCGCCCACTTCAAGCTGGTGGTCAGGAACCTCAGGGAGCTTGGCGCCCACGCCCGGGCCAGGGGCGTCGAGCTCTGCGTCGAGCCCCTCAACCGCTTCGAGACCGACTTCCTCAACACCTGCGACCAGGGCCTGCGCCTGATCAAGGCGGTCAACCTGCCCAACGTGCGCCTGCACCTCGACACCTTCCACATGAACATCGAGGAGAAGGACCAGGCCGCCGCCATCCGCAAGGCCGGCCGCCACCTCGGCCACTTCCACGCCTGCGGCACCGACCGCGGCGTCCCCGGCGGCGACTCCCTCGACTGGAAGCCCATCGTCGCCGCGCTCAAGGCGATCAAGTACAAGGGTGACGTCGTGATCGAGTCCTTCACCACCGACGTCAAGGTGATCGCCCGCGCCGCCGCCATCTGGCGCGCCATCGAGCCCAGGCGCGACGACATCCCCGTCAAGGGCCTGCGCAACCTCCGCAAGGCCTTCGGCCGCCGCTGATTCCCCCGCCATGCGCCTCCTTCCCTCCCTCGCCGCCGCCCTCCTCGCCGCCTGCGCCGGGGGCAACGACCAGCCGCCCGCCCGCGCGCTCTTCGACGGCCGCACGCTCGATGGCTGGAAGGGCTCGTCCCACTGGTCCGTCGAGGACGGCGCCATCACCGGACGTTCCACCAAGGAGGCCCCGCTCAAGGCCAACACCTTCCTGGTCTGGCAGGGCGGCGAGGTCGGCGACTTCGAGCTGACCTTCCGCTACCGCATCGTCGGGGGCAACTCCGGCGTCCAGTACCGGAGCCGCCTCACCGACCCCGCCCAGTTCGCGGTCGGCGGGTATCAGGCCGACTTCGAGGCGGGCAAGACCTACTCCGGCATCCTCTACGAGGAGAGGGGCAGGGGCATCCTCGCCAACCGCGGCCAGGCCACGGTCTGGAGGACGGGGGCCAAGAAGCCCGAGGTCACCGCCACCCTTGGCAAGTCGGACGAGATCCAGGCGCGCATCCGCCACGAGGACTGGAACGAGTACCGCATCGTCGCCCAGGGCGGCCACCTGCGTCACTTCATCAACGGCGTCGCCACCGCCGAGTTCACCGACGAGACCGACATCGGCGCGCGCCGCGGCATCCTCGCCCTCCAGCTCCACGCCGGCCCCGCCATGACCGTCCAGTTCAAGGACCTCCTCCTCCGCGAGACCAAGTGAGCCCCTCCCCCATGTACCCGCGCCTGCTCGCCGCCCTCCTCCTCGCCGCCGCCTCCCTCGCCGCCGCCGAGAGGCGCAACGTCCTCCTCATCGCCGGCCGCCAGAGCCACGCGCCCGGCGAGCATGAGCACAACGCCGGCGTCCTCCTCCTCGCCAAGTGCCTGCGCGAGGGTGCGGCCGACCGGGTCGACGTCGATGTGGCCCTCAACGGCCAGTGGCCCTCCGCCGACCGCGTCGACAAGGCCCACACCATCCTCATCTACTCCGACGGCGGCGGCGGGCATCCCGCGCTGCCCCATCTCGACCACCTTTCCCGCAGGATGGCCGCCGGCGCCGGCCTCGTCGCCCTCCACTACGCCGTCGAGCCCGCCTACGCCTGCGAGAACTGGGACGGCAAGACCCGCCCGCCCGCGCCCGAGCGCTCCTCCAAGGGACGCGGCGCCAAGGAGTTCAAGGAGTGGCTCGGCGGCTACTTCGAGCAGCATTGGTCCGTCAACCCCCACTGGTACGCCGACTTCAAGCAGCTGCCCGACCACCCGATCAGCCGCGGCGTCACCCCCTTCGGCTCCCAGGACGAGTGGTACTTCCACATGCGCTTCAAGGACAAGATGGAGGGCGTCACCCCCATCCTCTCGGCGGTCGCCGGGCCCGACACCATGAAGCGCGGCGACGGCGCCCACAGCGGCAATCCCGAGGTCCGCGCCAGCGTCGCCCGCGGCGACGCCCAGGTCGTCGCCTGGGCCGTCCAGCGCGCCGACGGCGGACGCGGCTTCGGCTTCACCGGCGGCCACTTCCACAAGAACTGGGGCGTCGACGCCCAGCGCACCGTCGTCCTCAACGCCATCCTCTGGACCGCCAAGGCCGAGGTGCCCGCGGGCGGCGTCCCCTCCAAGGTCACCGAGGAGGATCTCAAGGCCAACTTGGACAAGAAGCGCTGACCCAGGCCGGCGAAACCGGCCTCGGATGCGGTGTCAGCGGTCTTGGCGGGAGACAACGCGCCGAAGCTCGTTTCCTCAGGCAGGGCGGCTTCCCCGAAGCCGTCTTTTCCTCCCGTGCCCCTGATTCTCCGACAGTCCATTTGACCGCCGCGGGTTATCCCCGAAGGTGCCGGGCATGTCCCGCACCTACGCGCTCATCGGCGGCAATTCCGGCATCGGCCTCGCCCTCGCGAGGCGCCTGGTCGCCGCCGGCCACGCCGTCCACGCCGCCGCGAGGAAGGCCGGGCCGCTGGCGGAGCTGGGGGTGCCGGTGCAGCCGTTTGACGCCGAGGCGCCCGGCGCGCTCAGCTGGCCCGAGCGCCTCGACGGATTGGTTTACTGCCCCGGCACGATCGCCCTTAAGTCGTTCGGGCGCCTCAGCGCCGACGACTTCCTGCGCGACCTGCGGGTGAACCTCCTCGGCGCCGTCGCCGCCCTGCAGTCAGCCCATCCCGCCCTCCGCGCCTCCGGCTCGGCCTCCGTCGTCCTCTTCTCCACCGTCGCCGTCGCCCAGGGCATGCCCATGCACGCCAGCATCGCCGCCGCCAAGGGCGCGGTCGAGGGCCTCGCCCGCTCCCTCGCCGCCGAGTGGGCCCCGCACGTGCGGGTGAACGTGATCGCACCCTCGCTCACCGACACCCCCCTGGCCGGCAACCTGCTAGCGGACGACACCCGCCGCGCCGCGGCCGCCAAGCGCCATCCCCTCCAGCGCGTCGGCGACGCCGACCAGCTCGCGGAGGCGGCCGAGCACCTGCTCGGCCCCGGCAGCGGCTTCATGACCGGCCAGGTCCTCCGCATCGACGGCGGCCTGTCGTCCGTGCGGTTGCTCTGAGGGACGCATTGCGCCTTGGGCATTGGGGCTGCTGGTGACCCTGCAATGCGGCGTCGGCGGTGACTGCGGCGTCGGTGGTGACTGCGGTGTCAGCTGTTCGATTGCCGAGCGGCATTTGCTGGAAGCGACACTAGCGGCGATTACGGCGAACTCTCGCTGCGCTCGTCCTGCAACCATCAGGCAACGATCGCCGGCGAGTTCTCGCCCGCTGACACCGCAGTCACCGCAGGCACCGCAGCCCCCGCTCTCTGATCGGCCTTGGCCGATCAGAGCATCATCAGCGCCGGCTCCTCGAGCATCTGCCGCAGGGCCTGCAGGAACTGCGCGCCGGCGGCGCCGTCGACCACGCGGTGGTCGCCGGACAGGCCGATCACCATGCGCTGGCCGACCATGATGCGCCCCTGGGCGTCGACCACCGGCTTGGCCACGGTGGCTCCGACCGAGAGGATTGCGGCGTTGGGCACGTTGATGATGCCGAAGAAGCCGGTCACCCCGTACATCCCGAGGTTGGTCACGGTGAAGGTCGAGCCCGACATCTCGGCGGGGGTCAGCTTCTTGGCGCGGGCCTTGGCGATGAGCGCCTTGGCCTCGAGGGCGACGTCGCGGAGGGACTTGGCCTGGGCGTCGCGCACCACGGGCGTGACGAGGCCGTCCTCGAGCGCCACGCCGAAGGCGAGGTGCACCGCGCCGTGGGTGCGGATGCTGGTGCCGGCCCAGGAGGCGTTGACCGCCGGCACCCGGCGCAGGGCCTCGGCCGAGGCCTTGAGGATGAAGTCGTTGACCGAGAGCTTGAGCGCGTCCTTGGCGTCCTTGCCCGCGGCCTCGGCGAGGCGCTTGTTCAGCGTCTCGCGCAGGGCGAGCAGCGGGGCGGCGTCGACCTCCGTCTCGAGGTAGAAGTGGGGTACGGTGACCTTCGACTCCAGCAGGCGCCGGGCGATGGTCTGGCGCATGTTGGAGACGGGCACGTCCGCGTCGGGCTGGATGCCCTTGCCGTCGGCCGGGGCGGCGACCGCCACGTTGACGGGGCCGGTGGGTGCCGCGGGAGCCGAGGCCGCCGCGATCACGTCGTTGCCGACCACGCGTCCACCCGGGCCGGTGCCGCGGAGGGCGCCGAGATTCACGCCGGCCTTCTCGGCCATGCGCTTCGCGTAAGGCGAGGCGGCGACGCGGTCGCCCGAGACGGCGGGCAGGGCCTGGGGCGCGCAGGAGACGCCGGTGGACTCGGGGATGGAGGGGACGGCGGCGGCCTTCGCGGCCTTCGCGGGAGCGGGCGCCTCGGCCTTGGCCGCGGGCGCCGCCTTGGCGCCGGGCTCGGGTGCGGCCTCGCCCTTCTTGCCGATGGCGCAGATGGGGGAGCCGACGGGCAGCTGGGCGCCGCCGGGGGCGTAGATCTTGAGCAGGACGCCGGGGATGGTGTTCTGCACCTCCATGGTCGCCTTGTCGGTCTCAACCTCGCAGAGGATGTCGCCGAAGGCGAGCGTGTCGCCCTCCTTGACGTTCCATTTGACCAAGGTCCCGACCGTCATCGTGTCGGAGAGCTTGGGCATGTCGATGATGTCGGCCATGGTCGGAAAGGGTGCGGGGCTTAGGCGAGGACCTTGAGGGCGCCCTCGACGACGCGCGCGGGGTTCGGGATCTGGATGTCCTCGAGCGGCTTGCAGTAGATCTGCGGGGCGTCGATGGACGACACGCGGCCGATCGGCGCGTCGAGGTCGTCGAAGGCCTTGGCTTGGATCAGGTAGGCGAGCTGGGCGTCGACGCCGCAGAAGGGCTTGTTCTCCTCCACCAGCAGGACGCGGTGGGTCTTGCGCACCGAGGCGAGGACCGTCGCCTCGTCGAGCGGGCGGATGGAGCGGAGGTCGACCACCTCGACCGACACGCCGTGCTCCTTCTCGAGGATCTCGGCGGCCTTCAGCGAGGTCAGGACCGCCCGCCCGTGGGCCACGATGGTCAGGTCGGCGCCGACGCGCTTCACGTCGGCCGAGCCGAGGGGGACGATGTAGTCCTCGTCGGGCACCTCGCCCTTGTCGTTGTAGAGGATGGTGTTCTCCATCACGTACACCGGGTCGTTGTCGCGGATGGCCGCCTTCATCAGGCCCTTGGCATCGTAGGGCGTGGCCGGGCAGACCACCTTGATTCCCGGGTGGGAGGCGAGGATGGCCTCGGGCGTGTGGGAGTGGGTCGCCCCGACGTTCGTGCCGCCGTTGGCCGGACCGCGGATGACGATGGGGCAGTTGATCAGGCCGCCCGACATGTAGCGGATGTTGCCCGCGTTGTTCACGATCTGGTCGAACGCCACGTAGCTGAACGACCAGAACATCAGCTCCATCACCGGGCGGATGCCGAGCATGGAGGCGCCGATGCCGACGCCGATGAAGCCGGCCTCGGAAATGGGGGTGTCGACGACGCGCCTGGGGCCGAACTCCTTGAGCAGGCCCTCCGTCACCTTGTAGGCGCCGTTGAACTGGGCGACCTCCTCGCCCATCACGACGACGTTCTCGTCGCGCGCCAGCTCCTCGCGGAGGGCGGCGCGGATGGCTTCTCGGTAGGAAAGGACGGGCATGGGGTTCAGTCGCCGAAGATGATGGTGCCGCGCGAGGTGGTCTTGGGGCCGCGGTTGTCCTCCTCCCAGTAGATGTCCTGGGTGATGGCGGAGGGCTCGGGGTAGGGGGAGGCGTCGGCGAAGGCCGCGGCCTTCTCGGCCTCGTCCATCGCAGCCTCGTTGATCGCGGCCACCTTGGCGGCGTCGAGCACGCCCTCCTCGAGCAGCGCCTTCTCCCACAGCTTGATCGGGTCCTTGTTCTCGCGGTAGTCCTTGATCTCCTCCTTGTCGCGGTAGGTCTTGTCCGGGTCGGACATCGAGTGGCCGAAGTAGCGGTAGGTGAAGATCTCGAGCACCGTCGGGCGCGACTTCTCGTGGGCCCGCCTGACCGCGGCCGCGGTCTTCGCCCGCACCTCGTAGAGGTCGTGGCCGTTGACCAGGTCCCAGTCCATCCCGTAGCCCTCCGCGCGCTGCGCGAGGGAACCGGGGTGGGCGGTGGAGCGCTCCTGCGAGGTGCCCATCGAGTAGCCGTTGTTCTCGATGACGAAGATGACGGGGATGTCCCACAGCGCCGCGAGGTTGTAGGCCTCGTGCACCGCGCCTTGGTTGACCGCGCCGTCGCCCATGTAGGTCAGGCAGCAGCCCTTGAGGCCCTTGTGCTTCAGGGCGTAGGCGATGCCGGCGCCGAGGGGAGCCTGGCCGCCGACGATCCCGTGGCCGCCCCAGTAGTTCTTGTCGGGGGCGAAGTAGTGCATCGAGCCGCCCTTGCCCTTGGAGCAGCCGGTCGCCTTGCCCTGGAGCTCGGCCATGCAGCTGTTCATGTCCATGCCCACCATCAGGGCGTGGCCGTGGTCGCGATACCCCGTGATCAGGTGGTCGTCCTTGCCCAGGACGGAGAGGGTGCCGACCGCGATGGCCTCCTGGCCCACGTAGAGGTGGAGGAACCCGCCGATCTTGCCCTGCTGGTAGGTCCGGATGCAGCGCTGCTCAAAGTGGCGGATGCGCGCCATCTGGGTGTAGAGCCGGATTTTCTCCGCCTTGGACAGGCGGGCGTTGGCCGGGTCCTTTGCGTAGGCCGAGGGCCCGGGCGGGCGCTTCAGGGACTCGGGGTGGGTGAGGGCGTTGGGCTTGGCCACGGCGGTTACGAGCTCGGGATTGGACGGCGGAGGGCGGAGAAGGTCAAGCGAGAGGGTTCCGGCCCGGGATTTTGCCTTGACCCTACGCCCCCTCGGTCGCCCTCTTAACCCTCCCCATGGAGCCCGGTCCCGAACCCGCCGAGCGTGAGCTCGTTGTCCAGAACAAGATGGGCATCCACACCCGTCCGGCGGCCCAGATCGTGCGTCTCGCCAACCGCTACCCGGATGTCGAGCTCAGCGTCGCCAAGGACGACGAGACCGTTAACGGCAAGAGCATCATGTCCCTCATGATGCTCGCCGCCGGCCAGGGCTCCCGGCTGCGCTTCTCCGCCAAGGGCGTCGGCGCCTCGGCCTTGCTTGGCGAGATGGAGGCGCTCTTCGCGCGCAAATTCGACGAGAACTGAGCCGTGCTGGCCCCTCTCCTCGCCCTCCTCCTGAGCGCCACCGCCGGCCCGGCCTCCGCTCCCCAGGCGATGACCGACCTGGAGGTGCCCCGCTATCTCCGCGGCGGCGAGCTCGCCGAGTGGTCGCGCGCCCGACAGATGCACGATGCCGGCCAAGCCCGCGTCGCCCAGGGCACCAGCATCATCAACACCCCCCGTTTCCAGAGCGCCGGCAAGGGCTTCGAGACCCCCGCCGAGGCCAAGGCCCGGGGCGAGAAGATGGTCAAGGAGGGGCAGGAGCAGGTCGCGCGGGCCCAGCTCACCCTTGGCCGCCTTCGCGCCAACGCCGCCAACCGGCTGGCGGAGATGACCAAGACGGTCAGCGACGCCGCCGACCTGCCCGCGCAGTCCTGGGACGACGGCCTTCTCCTCTCCGCCATCCGCGGCATCAAGTCCGCGCGCGACGCCGGCTGCTCCAAGCACCACCTCGTCGGCACCTGGTCGTTCGACACCCAGGGCGTTCCGCAGGCCAATCCCGCGCTCAACGAGAGTTTCCGCGCCGCCTGGTCCAAGGCCCAGGCCGAGCGGCCGCTGCTCCAACCCGCGCCCGCCGGAGGCTACCGCCTCGGCCCTCCCGGCTCGGAAGGAGCCCCGCCTACCTTCGCCGCCGGCTGGACCCCGCCGGCCCGGCCCGGCGAGGTCGCCCTGGCCTGGGTGGAGATCCACGCGCTCAACGACGAGGCCTCGCTTGTCTTCCTCCGCGTGGCCGACGCCTACACCCTCCGCCTCCTCGCCTCCGAGGCGTTCCTCTCCTCGCCCAAGGGGACCAAGCCCTCCCTGCGCGGCACGATGAGCCTGCGCGACGACCGCAGCTTCCTCCCGCGGCTCGCGACCCAGCCCACCTGGCGGCTCGGCTACGCCTCCGGTTCCCCGGCCCTCGGCGCCGCCATCCTGCGCCATCTTTGCTACCGCCTCGGCCATGTCACCGTCTGGGCCGACGAGGCCCTCGTCGGCCTCCTGCCCGGCTCCGCCGGCGCCAGCCGCGCCAACGCCGTCTGGGAACTGCGACCCCTTCCCCCGCCCGCCGCCAAGGCCGGCGACGCCCCCGCCGCCTTCCTCCGCTCCTATCGCCTGACCTCGGCCGCCAACGACGAGTCGGTCGATGTCGGCGAGCTCGCGCTCCGGCTCGAGCCCGAGGTCAAGCCCTCAGGCGGCTGAGCCATCGCCGCGCCGCCCCGCCTGCGTCTCGCGCAGCAGCCGGCGCACCTTTGGCTCGACCCGCAGGCGGTGCGCGGCCCCCATCCGGTCGATGAAGAGCACCCCCTGGCAATGGTCGTGCTCATGCTGGATGCAGCGGGCGAGGAGCCCGGTCGCGACCAGGCGGCGCGGCGCGCCCGTCAGGTCGCGGAAGTCGACCGCCACCCGCTCGACCCGCGGCACCTCCCCGCGGACGCCGGGGAACGAAAGGCAGCCCTCCTCCATCGGCTCGGGCTCGCCCGGCAGCACCGTGACCTCGGCGTTGGCCAGCGCGAGCGGCATGACCTCGGCGGGATCGGCGATGGGTCGCCCGTCGAGCTCGAGCGGCTCCCGATCGTGGCCCGTGTCGAGCACGAAGAGCTGCAGCGGGCGGCCGACCTGGGGCGCGGCCAGCCCGATGCCGCGGGCGTCCCGCATGGTCTCGAGCATGTCCCTCGCCAGCTGGGCCAGCGCGGCGTCGAACGCCCGCACCGGCTCGCCCCTGGCCCGCAGGACAGGGTCGCCGTAGTTGACAATCGGGAGCACGGCCACCGTCACTCGCCGCGGCTGTAGCCACCCTCCTCGCAGGTGCGAACGAAGGCCTCGGCCCGCCGCCGCAGCTCGTCCCAGCGGGTCCGCAGCCGCCGGCTCTCCGCGGCGTCGACCTCCCGGTCCTCCGCCGCCTGCACGACGTCGGCGATGAGCAGGCCGAACTCCCTCACCAGCCCGTTGGCCGCGCGCCCGAGGTCCGGCTCGCGCTCCGGGCTCTCGGGGGCGAAGCGCCCGCCGGCCCGCTGGCAAAGCCACTCGATGATGCGGGGGTCGTCCGTCGCCGCCATCAGCTGGGCCGCCCGCTCCAGCGGGTTGGGCTGCCCGCTGCCGTCGGCGGCGGGCTCTCGCCACTTGTACAGGAGCGAGGTCGAGATGCCGAGCTTGCCCGCCGCCTCGGCATGCGCCGCCTGGCGCGTCCCGCCCGCGGCCACCGCCCGGTCTCCCGCCGCGCGCAGCGCCTCGTCGACCACCTCGTGGGCGCGGCGGACGCGGGTCTTGGGACGCTGGGGGGGCTTCCGGGCCATGCCCCTTGCTAGGCCCGGGCCGCCGTCTCGGCAAGCCCCGCGGCGGCGGTTCGGAAAAGGTGGACGGCTTCCGTCGGCCCCCTTGAATCCCTCGCATGACCCTCCTTCCGCTGGCGGCCCTCTTCCCCGAGTCCGGCTTCGGCGTCCCCCTCGCCCTTGTTCTCGCCGGCCTGATCCTCATCGGGGCCGAGTTCCTCCTGCCCGGCGCCATCGTCGGCACCCTCGGCGCCCTCCTCGGCCTCGTCGGACTCGCCTTGGCGGCCAGCCACGGCCTCGGCGAGTTCCTCGCCCTCGCCGCGATCTTCGTGACGGGCATCGGCGTCGAGCTCCTTGTCTTCCGCCGGCTCGTGCCCGACCTGGCGGCCCGCCTCGGCATCGCCAACCCGACGGTCGACACCGGCGCGGCCGTGCCCGGCGCCGGCGCCTTCGCCGCCCTCGTCGGCCGGGAGGGCGTCGCCCTCACCGCGCTTAGCCCCACCGGCTCGGTCGAGGTCGCGGGGCGCCGCGTCGAGGCCACCTCGGCCGACGGCTTTCTCGACAAGGGCACGACGGTGACCGTCGCCGACACCCTCCCCGGCGGCGTCCTTGTCCGCCGCGCCCGCTGATTTCCCCATGGACCCCGCCATCCTCAAGATCCTCGCCTACGTCGCGCTCGCCGCCGTCGGCCTCCTCGTCCTCTTCTCCCTCGGGTTCCTCCCCGTCTGGACCCGCGCCCAGCTGGCCGGCGCCGGGGTCGGGCTCGGCGAGCTCATCGGCATGCGCCTCCGCGGCGTGCCGTACGCCGTCGTGGTCGACGCGCGCATCGCCGCCGGCAAGGCCGGCCTGCCCATCGGCATCGACATGCTCGACGCCCACTACCTCGCGGGCGGCAACATCGTCCAGACCGTGCAGGCCCTCATCGCCGCCCAGAAGTCCGGCATGCCGCTCGACTGGAAGCGCGCCTGCGCGATCGACATCGCCACGCGCGGCACCAACAAGTCCGTCCTCGAGGCCGTCCTCACCTCCGTCAGCCCCAAGGTCATCGACTGCCCCAACCCCGCCAGCGGACGCGCCACCATCGACGCCGTCGCCAAGGACGGCATCCAGGTCAAGGTCAAGGCGCGCGTCACCGTGCGCACCAACCTCGAGCGCTTCGTCGGCGGCGCCCAGGAGGAGACCATCATCGCGCGCGTCGGCGAGGGCATCGTGACCACCATCGGCTCGTCGGATTCCTACAAGACCGTCCTCGAGAACCCCGACCGCATCTCCAAGACCGTCCTCCAGCGCGGCCTCGACGCCGGCACCGCCTACGACATCCTCTCCATCGACATCGCCGACATCGACGTCGGCGAGAACATTGGCGCCCAGCTCCAGGAGGCCCAGGCCAACGCCAACAAGAACATGGCCCAGGCCGAGGCTGAGATCCGCCGCGCCGCCGCCGTCGCCCTCGAGCAGGAGATGAGCGCCCGCGTCGAGGAGATGCGCGCCCGCCTCGTCGAGGCCGAGTCCCAGGTTCCCCAGGCCCTCGCCGAGGCCCTGCGCACCGGCAAGATGGGCTTCATGGACTTCTACCGGATGGAGAACCTGCGGTCCGACACCGACATGCGCCGCGGCATCGCCGGCTCGGGCGAGGCGCCCAAGCCCTGATCCCGCCCCCGCATGGAGCTTCTCCTCATCGCCGCCGTCATCGCCCTGCTCCGCTGGGTGGCGGGCAAGATGTCGGCCGAGGAGGAGACCCCCGCTCCCCTCCCTCCCCCCGTCCCCGCCCCGCGTCCGCGCCGGATACGTCGCGCCGAGCCGCTCGCCGCCGCGCCCGACCCCGGGCCGCGCGCCGATGCCCGTCCGCCCTCCGCCCTGCCGTCCGCGCCCATGCCCTCGCCTCGCCGCGTCTCGCCGTACGCCCGCGATTTCCGCGACCCCGCCTCGCTCCGCCGGGCCGTCGTCGCCCGCGAGGTCCTCGGCCCGCCGCTCTCCCTGCGCGGCCGCTGATCAGCCGCGCAGCGCCCGCCAGCCGCGCGCGAGCGCGAACATCAGGCAGCACCCGCCGACCATCGCCGCGCCCGAAGGCAGGTCCGCGAGGTGGTACGAGGCGAGTAGCCCGCCCGTGCATCCCAGCAGCGCGAGCGCCGAGGCCCAGGCCATCGCGCCCGCCAGCGAGCGCGCCAGGAGCAGCCCGGCCGCCGCGGGCACGATGAGCAGGGCCGATGTCAGCATCGCGCCGAGCAGCCGGACCGCCGCCGCGGCGGCCAGCCCCGCCAGCGCCACCAGCCCGAGGCGGAGCAACGCCGGCCGGAGGCCGGCGAGGCGCGCATAGTCCTCGTCGAGGGCCGATGCCTCGAGGGCGCGGTGGCCGGCGGCCAGCGCCGCCAGCGCGCCCGCCGCCGTCGCCGCCATCCCCCATGTCTCGCCCGGCCCGATGCCGAGCGCCGTCCCGAAGAGCAGGCCCGTGAAATCGCGCCACGACTGCGCCTGCGCCATCAGCACGATGCCCAGCGCGAAGAGCGCCGACTGCGCCACCCCCACCGCCGCGTCCTCGCCCGCCTCGCGCCGGCCGCCGACCAGCGCGATCAGGCCCGCCGTCGCCACCGCCGCGGCCGCGGCGCCAAGCTGAGGCGACAGGCCGAGGAGCCAGGCCGCGACCACCCCGGGCAGCAGGGTGTGCGTCAGCGCCGACCCCACGAACGTCATGCGCCGCGCCACCAGGTGCGTGCCCAGGCAGGCGCAGGCCACCGCGCAGCAGGCCGTGCCCAGCCAGGCCCGCAGCATGAAGCCGTGCGAGAAGGGCTCGGTGATCCACTCAGGCATGGCGGTGCGGGTGATGCCCCTCGCAGGCGAGGCGGACCTCGACCGCGCCCGCCTCGACCGACAGCACCCGGTCGAAGGGCGAGCTGTCCGCCGGGTCGTGCGTGGTCACCACCACGGTCGCCCCGGCCAGCGCCGGACCGAAGAGAATGGCGTCGAGCGCCCGGCGGCTGGCGTCATCCAACCCCGCGTAGGGCTCGTCGAGCAACAGCAGCGTCGCCCCCTGGGCCAAGGCCCGGGCGATGAGCGCGCGCTGCAGCTGCCCGCCCGACAGCTCATGCAGCAGCCGACCCGACAGGGACTCAAGCCCCACCGAGGCGAGCGCCGCCGCCGCCCGGTCCCGATCGCCCCGGCTCAGCAGGAATCCCCAGCGCGAGCGCTCGATCCGACCCATCTCGGCCAGCCGGCGAACCGTGCAGGGGAAGCCCTGGGTCAGCGCGGGACGCTGGAAGAGCAGGGCGACATCCGGGCGGCCCGGCGCCGCCGGCTCCCCGTGCACGCGCAGGCCGCCCGCCGCCACCGGCGCCAGCCCGGCGATTGCCCGCAGCAGCGTCGACTTGCCCGCGCCGTTCGGCCCGACCAGGGCCGCGCGGCACCCTCTTGGGATGGAGAATCGCGCCCCGCGCACCACCACGGGCGCGCCCGGGGCCGGCCTCAGCGCGAGGGCCTCCGCCTCAACGGCCGGTGCGTCGCATCCGCAGCCCCCGCTCATCGCGACAACGCCTCCGCCAGCGTCCGCGCGCTCTCGCGCATCATGCCCGCCCACGTCGCCGCCTCGCCCGCGGCCGCCAGCGTGTCGATGCGCAAGGCCACCGGCGGCGGTAGGCCCGCCTCCCTCGCGATTGTCTCGGCCGCGGTCGCCCGCTGGCCGCGGTCGACCACGATGGCGCGGACCGACCGTCGCCTCGCCAGCTCCGCGAATCGCACCATCTCCCGCGCCGAGGGGTCCGCCGCCTCCGTCGTCGAGGCCTTCAGGATCACCCCCTCGATCCTCAGCCCGTAACGGCGGGCGATCCGCCCCAGGTTGTCGTGGTTCGTCAGCAGGCCGCGCCGCTCCTCGGGAACGGCGCCGAGGATCGCCCTCACGTCGGCGTCAACCGCGCGCGCCTTGGTCGCGAAGGCGGCCAGCCTCGCCTCTCCCTGCTCGGATTGGCGGCTTCCCGGTGTGCGCAACAGGGCGGCGTGCAGGCTGCGCCCCATCGCCTCGACCAACTCCGGATCGGTCCAAACATGCGGATCGACGCCCTCCTGGCGGCGGAGCAGCGTGTGCTTGGCCCCCGTTGATTCCGAAGGGCAGCAGGCCAAATGGTCCCCCTTGTCCGAAATCCACGGCTTCCCCATCCACAAGACCTTGGTCTCCAACTTGTTGGATTTTATAATTTGTTGAAGCCAAGGCTCGAGAAGGGGGTCGAAACCGACGATCAAATCGGCCTGCAGAAGCCGCTTAACGTGCCCCGGCGTCGGCTGGAACGCATGCGGGTCGGTGCCGGGCGCCATCAAGCTGGTCACCTCAGCCGAGGGGTGGGCGATCGCCCATGACCAATCGGCCGGGATGGCCGAGGCGCAAACCACCCGAAACCCCTCTGAACAGAGGGCTTTCCCGGTCATCAGGCAGGCAAGAATCAGGCCGATTCGTCCCATGGAAAACCCCCATAACAACACCTGTCGCATGAAACGCAAACTATTTGCGTTTAGCCATCTCTCCGGGGTTTTTTGGATTTGCCTATGACGGGTGCTCGTTTACCTCATTTTGGCTTATGTCTTCCCCCCTCATCGGGTGCTTGGCGGCCTTGTCCCTGCTGGCCGCGCCCTCCCTCCTTGGGCAGGCCGCACCCGTCGCCGCCCCGGGCGCGGTGCCGCCCGATCGCTCGGTGGTGATCAAGGACGTCAAGTTCGCCCAGACCCGCCTCAACGGCATGGCCACCAATCCCTGGAACCGGGTCGAGGTGGTGGTCGACCCCAAGGCCAATCCCGACCCCAAGGCCCTCAACAAGCGCTGGGTCGACAAGGTCAAGGTCACCGCGACCCTCGTCTTCAAGATCGCCGGGAAGCCCGCCGAGGAGTGGAACTACTATCGCTCGACCGCCACCGTCCTCACCCTCGAGGTCAACTCCCCCCGCTCGGTTTTCTTCTACCTCCCGGGCGATGTCGTGAAGCGCGACAACCTCCGCAAGGACCCCGACCACTTCTTCGTCGAGCTCGAGGTCGCCGGCACCCAGCAGGCCCTCTTCGACGCCCGCGGCGCCCTGGTCGCCGACCAGAAGAACGCCCTGAGCCGCACCCTTGTCAGCAAGGCCGATTTCGACGGCGCCAAGGGCTTCGCCGACCGCGGCTCGATGCTCAACGCCGGCATTCTCCGGCCCCAGTATCTCGTCGACATCGTCGAGGACGTCGCCCGCTTCTCCCCTGAGTTCGTGCGCGAGGACGTCTCCTCGCGCTGAGCCCGCCCCACGCCCCGCCGCCATGAGCGCAAGCTCCCACGCCACCATCGTCAACCTCGGGGCCTCGCACGTCTCCGTCTCCGCCTTCTCCGTCAACGCGGGCCGTCTCTCGCTCGAGCGTCTCTTCGCGCAGGACCTGCCCGTCGGCATCACCGGCGAGGAGGAATGGCTGGCCGCCGCCGTCGAGGCCCTCCGCGGCCTCGTCCAGCAGCACGGGCTCTCCGGCACCGCCACGGTCATCGTCCCCGGGTTTCTCCTCCTCTCGAAGCCCCTCAAGGTTCCCCAGGTCGAGAAGGCCCGCCAGGCCCAGATCATCGCCTTCGAGGCCCAGAACGCGATTCCCTACCCGCTCTCCGAGGTCGTCTGGGGCAGCCAGGTCCTCGCCTCCGACGGCGTCGAGTCCGAGGTCCTTCTCTTCGCCCTCCGCTCCGACATCTCCGGCCGCATCGCCCGCCTCATCACCGAGGCCGGCCTCCGCCCGACCGTCATCCAGGCCTCGCCCCTGCTCGACGGCCTCGCCTGGCGCCTCGCCTCCGGGGACGCCGCCGACGAGGTCCTCATCGTCAACGTCGGCTCCCGCACGACCAACCTCACCTTCCTCGGCGCCCAGGGCATGAGCGTCCAGACCGCCACCCTCGGCGGCAACACCATCACCCAGGCCGTCTCGGACAACACCGGCAACGCCTTCGCCAACGCCGAGGCCCTCAAGGTGGGCTTCTTCTCCGGCGTGCTGCAGCTGGCCGAGTCCGATCCCCAGGCCGCCGTCCTCGTGGCCAACGCCCAGGCCTTCTCCAAGCGCCTTGCCCAGGATATCAACCGCCGGCTCATCGGCCTCCGCCGCGGCACCCAGGGCCGCCAGCTCTCCCGGGTCCTGCTCACGGGCCGCACCGCCCAGCTCCCCGGACTCCGCGAGCAGCTCGCCGAGACCCTTCGCGTGCCGGTCGAGACCCTCGACCCCCTCGGCGCCGTCTCGCTCGGCGCCTCCGTCAACCCCGAGTACGTCGAGGCCTGCCGCGCGCAGATTTCCGAGCCCATCGGCGAGGCCGCGCGCCTCGTGCTCCCGGACCCCGCCGGCGTCAACCTCATCCCCCCGGCCATCGCCGCCCAGCTCGCCTTCGACGCCCGCAAGCCCCTCCTCATCGCCGCCGCCGCGCTTCTCGCGCTCAGCCCCCTCCCGCTCTGGTGGGGGCTCCAGTCCGGCGCCGCCAAGGCCGTCGCCCTCGTCAGCAGCGTCAAGGGCCGCGAGGCCGAGCTCGCCGCACGCCGCACGGAGCTGGCCGACATCCGCGCCAAGTCCGCGTCCCTCGCCGCCGTCAACGCCCAGCTTGAGTCCGTGGTCCAGAACCGCGCGAACTGGAACGACTTCCTCGCCGAGCTCCAGACCCAGGTGCTCGCCAACCGCCATGTCTGGATCGAGGAGCTCCGGCTCACCCGCACCACGCTCCCCGCCCCGGCCGTCCCCGAGGGCGAGCCGCCGCCCCCGCCGCCCGCCCAGGTCGTCCGCGTGACGCTCGTCGCCCGCCTTCTCCTGCCCGAGGTCGGCCCCGCCAAGGACGCCGTGATCAACGCCGAGGCCTTCCGCCGCCGCCAGCGCGAGCTGGTCGAATCCCTGCGCAAGAACAGCTTCGTCTCGGGTCTGGCCGACGGCGACATCCGCGCCGACACCTCCCAGCCCAACCTTCCCAAGCTCACCCTCACCTTCACGGTCAAGGCCGAGAAGCCCCTCTGAGACCATGGCCAGCAGACCCAACATCAATTTCCAGGCGACGGTCGGCGCCCTGGTCGCCGTCTTCGCCCTCGGCGCCTGGTTCGCCCACGCCGCCTGGCAGAGCCACGGCAAGGCGCTCGACGACCTCCGCCGAGCGGATGTCACCGTCGGCGGCCTCCTCCGCGGCTCCGCCGTCGAGGGCGCGGCCGACCCCGTCGCCCTGACCGAGGCCAATGTCACCGCCGCCAAGAACGACCTCGCGGCTCTCACCGCCCGCCGGGTCGCCCTCCGCAACGCCATCGCCGGCGAGCCCGACAACCAGATCGTCTCCAAGTTCGGCGGCATCGCCAACGAGCTCGGCACCCAGATCCAGGAATCCGTCTCCCGCTGGCGCCGCGACGCCGCCGCCAAGGACGTCAAGCTGCCCAAGGATGAGATCTGCTTCGGCTTCCGCCGCTACGTCCGCAACGTCGGCACCCAGCCCCAGCGCCTCTACACCGAGGTCGACCGCCAGCGGCTCATCATCGGCTGGCTCTTCAGCACCCTCCTCGAGTCCCGCGCCGCCGGCGCCCCCCTCTTTCTCCAGTCCATCGACCGCGAGCCGATCGAGACCTTCCCCCAGGTCAGCGGCCCCGCCGGCGACAGCCAGGTCTTCACCCTCGACACGCCCTCGGCCGAGGTTCTCAACGTCAAGCCGCAGAGCGACGAGTTCATCCTCGCCGGCCACACCTACCGCCGGCCCGGCCTCGTCGGCTCCCTCGCCTTCCAGGTCCGCTTCGTCGGCCGCACCGACACCCTCCGGGCCTTCGTCAACCTCGTCCAGAATTCCGGCCGACCCGTGGCCATCTCCTCCATCCAGGTCGCCGCGCCCTCCGCCGAGGCCCTCCGCGAGCTCTTCGCCGCACCCGCCAGCCTGACGCCCACCGCCGCGGCGCCCGGCGGCCTCCCTTCCCTCGCCTTCGGCGGGCTAGCCGATGCCCCCTCCGCGCCCGGCGCCGCGGCCGAGAAACCCAAGGCCGAGCGCCTGCCCGTCGTCCGCGACGGCGCCGCCGAGTTCATCGTCAGGATCGAGTATCTCTTCCCTGTCGCCGAGACCCCGGCTCCCGCCGAGGCCAACCCCGCCACGCCCCCGGCCAAGTGACCATGTCCCCGCGCTACGACAAGCCCCTCATCGCCGCCGCCGGTCTCCTCCTGGTCGGCTCCGCCGCCTACGCTTTCCTCGGCCTGCGCAGCGACCCCGCCCAGGGGCCGAAGATCGCCTCCCAGGGCCTTCTCCCCTCGGGCGCCGATTACCCCTTGCTGACCAAGGACGACACCCTGCCGCTTCGCGCGAGCTGGACTCGCCCCGAGGACAATGAGGATGGCTGGAGCTACGACCTCTTCGACCAGGTGCCCACCGTGTGGGATGAGCAGCTCAAGGAATACCTCCCCAGGGACTACACCCCGCCCGTCATCCCCGATTTCGGCGTCCGCCTCGCGAAGCTCGGCCACCCTCGCTACCCGGTCATGCTCCGCGGCACCATCGCCCCTCCTCCGGGCAAGCCCGACACCGACCGCATCCTCTTCCTCGTCAATCTCGACACCAACGAGGATTACAACGCCCGCATCGGCAAGCCCGTCGCCGAAATCGGCATCACGCCGCTCTCGTACAGGGTCGTCCCCGGCACCGCCCCCGACGGGGCCCCCGTCAAGCGCAGCGTCCTCGTCGTCCGCGACGCCAAGCTGGGCCGGGATCTCGAGATCGACGACCAGGCCCCCCTCCTTTTCAAGGACAAGGTGGACATCGTCCTCCAAGCCGATGCCGGCTCGGCCTCCTGGACTTTCGGCGGTCCCGGGGCCAGATTCGAGCACAACGGGGCCACCTATGTCGTCAAAGGGGTTGACCTTGCCGCGGGCACGGTGACAGTTGACAAAACCTTTACGTTGAACCCCCGCAAGGGGGCCCGAACCCTCACCGAGGTGCTCTCCGTGGCGGTCCCCGCACCCGCACCCGCCCCCGCCCCCGCCCCAAAG
>Ga0222712_10001823_pt1 | contig 25498 bp, 26 predicted proteins | sample C33_657DmetaG_FD_165043 | JGI IMG/M metagenome (GOLD analysis project Ga0222712, IMG submission 165043) | Estuarine water microbial communities from San Francisco Bay, California, United States - C33_657D | ecosystem: Environmental > Aquatic > Marine > Unclassified | place: USA: California... | reverse complement strand
AAGAAAAGAAAGAAGAAAGTAAATCTGAATCTAAAGAAGAAAAAAAGGAAGAAAGTAAATCCGAGGAGAAAAAAGAAGAAAAGAAAGAAGAAAAAAAAGAGGAGAAGAAAAAAGAAAAAGCCGCGGTATCTAATCCAATGTTATTGTCTTCAGATTTATCAACAATAGAATCACCAGATGGTAGATGGTTACAATCTGCAACAATAGGCGTTTCAAAATCATCATTAATGGGAGACGAAAGCTATTCAGCAAACACCGTTATTATGAGTGATTTAAAAACATTCATTGTTAGTGGGGGTTATACAAAAATGGATTTTTCTAATGGTAAATTAAATGCTATACATTCTTACTCCACAGCGTTTGCATATTTGAATGGAAACTACATGAATTTACTTGGTTATACTTGGATTAAACCAACACCTAAAAAAGGGGTTTTTGGTTATAATTTGGGGTTAATAAATTTATTACTAAAAAATAGTGATAATGGATATGATTATAATATGTCAACATCCGTTGTTGCGTTTTGGACAAAACCATATCAGTATAGTAAAAAATTAACGATTTCACCTCAAATATTTACAATGTTTGCTCCACTATCTTGGAACAGTGTTGCTGGAACATCAACGGTAAATAGAAATATGGGATTTCTTTTAGGATCTTCGTTTGACTATAAATTAAGTAAACGATTTGGGCTTAGTATTAACTACAAATTAAGTGGTAATACTGCTCCGGGGTCACCATTTTTAAGTAATATTTTAATTGGAAGTAGAATGATTCTTTAATCCAATTTTAATGGTTCAACATGTTCTCTCGTTTTTCTGAAACCATAATCTTTTGTTGTTTTAGAAATTGCTAATCCAAATGTTGAGCATAAAATAAAAATACCTATAAATAAATTGATCATAATAATTGTGTTTTTTTTATATAACTATTAGAAAAATACAACTAAAATTATAGAAAACAAAGAAAAATAGGATTATAACAAGAAGTTCTTTTTATAGTACAATTAAATTTTTCATAAATAAAAACCCCCAGCTAAAAAGCCGGGGGCTGTCCTTCTTTGGCAAGAAATAACTAAACGAATTCTCTACAATACGTTTATTCTAAAATAGGTATTTTTTTACCTTTTGTAAAGTCATTATAAAGATTCATTATATCTAAACACTTTTCATAATTTTCTTTTTCTTCATAAAAGGGAATCACTTCTTTTATTAGAACTGGATAATCGTTTCTTGTGAATGTAAATTCACTATCCCACATAGTCTCACCATCTTCTATATTTAAATTAACTTTAATTAAAAATGTTAATTTTTTCTTGTCTGTAATTTTGAACTCATTAAAAACATCGAGTATACCATCTAAAATTACTTCTTGGTTTTTTTTATAGAATTCATTAAAACCATCATATGCTCCTTTTATCTTGATTGTTTTAAAAATCTCTCTTGGTTTTCTTGTTGATTTTGCCATAGGTTGGGTAGTTTGGTTTGTTCTACAAATATATAAAAAAATTTATTCCGCGCAAGAATAATTTTTAAACGGTTTTGTGTGTTCTGGATATATTAATTTCCAAATAATATGATTATATGATTTACCATCATACATGGCAAAAAGAATTGGAGAATATAAATGATGTTTAACCGTTAAAGCAAATTCTTTTTTACTTTCGGTTTTTGTTTTATATTCCTCAAAATCAAATTTACATAAGTCTTCGATTGTTGAATACTGCACCATAAATTTTAGTAAAGTCTCGGTTACCCAGTTATAAAATTCGTCAGGTACTTTATCTAATAATTCATTAAGCGGCTTGCCATCTTTAGCATATTCCCAAATATCCCTTGATGAGATACCTGTTAAAATTTTATGTAATCGTTTATATTCTTCTCCTTTGATTTTCATACGAAAACCATTTTTAAAACGAATTACATAACCTTCTTTATCTTTTGAAATTTCTTCCTTTAGTAGATCGTATGTTTCCCCCCAGGTTTTGTATGTGGTTACAATCTCCCAACCATCTTCAACCATAAACGGTAATGCGCTGTTGGGTATTTCTTCTCCGCTCTCGGTATCAATAACACCAAGCAAAACTAGTTTTTCATCATTACCATAATCCACAACAATACGATTTTCAGGATAGATAATTTCAAATAAATAAGTTCTGGTTTTTCTTAATGAATCAACATTATACTTAGTATCAAGTATATGTTTACCCATCATTGCTTGAGTAGAAATAAACGACCCCCTTGTTGCTAAAATCCACTCACCTTTTCTTTTGGGTGTTGGTTCGTAATATGAATTATCAAAATCGGGTAGATTGTTTGGATCAAAGAATCTTTCCATTCCCGTTTCATAATTGTTATTAAACCAAATATTGTATCTTCTTTCGTCACTTAAATCATACTCATAATAAAAAAGAATACCTAAAGAACCGTCCATCTTTTCATATACAATATATTCTTCATTTGGGATATCTTCTGGTTTGTGTTCTTCGTAGTTAAAAAACTTTTTAAACGGTCTTGCAACTATACTACCTTTAGAGTTAGTAACTAAACCACGACATTGTATGGTAATATCATCCCACAATCTTTCATATTGAACTTTAGGGGAATAATTCCAAATCGTTAAATCAAGCGTTGGATGATTTTGTTTGTGTAGCAACCCATTTTCGTAATAGGTTTCTAATTGTTGTAAAAAGCTTGACATGCTCTTTTAGGTTTTTGGGTTGGTGGATAGTTTCAGTAAAAGATTTGATAAACTTGCTCATTTATAGTTTAATATCAAAACGGGCCTTCATGCTTTTGAGTTTATCTTCCGGAACGTTATGGATGTTTTGATTACCATGTCTGTTCTCGACAATAACTGTATGAATTCTATAGTTATATCTTTCTGCCATATCAAAATATGGTTTCATTTCCCACTCTTCTGTAAATGTATTTGCTACAACTATCTTTACAAATTGGTACTTCATTCTTTCAGCACATTTTTGTTGACAAGAGTTATGCGCTTCTTTTAATTTAGTGGCGTCAAAAATATATTCACCGCTCTCATTAATAAAAAAATTATCCGCAGATAGTACATCTTGATTTCCTAATTTGTTTGTATAGAGTACAACATCCCCTAGCGTAGATTTACCAGATCCAGGTAAACCTCTTAAAAGAATTAAATCTCCAGTCCATTCTTTTTCCATTTGTTCAATTTTAAGTTTGTGGGGGCTAAGATACAATTTTTTTTAAAAAAATGGTCGGCATAAACCGACCATTTAATTATTTGGTTACGGTGCTATCTGCTGGGACTTCCGCAACTGTAGAATCAACTGCTGTTACTGCTGAACTATCAACTTGTACAGCTGTAGAATCTTGTGCTTCTGTTGTGGTAGATCCTGAACCACATGCTGTTAGTGTGATAGACACACCAAGAGCTAAAACTAAAATATATTTTTTCATAATATTAAATATACATAAAAAAACCCGAAATATCAAATTTCAAATAAAAAACCCCAACAGGAAGTCGGGGTTTTAGGTCATTCAGTGGGTTCAACGCCACCTGTTTTAAAAACGAAAAGGTAATCGACAAAGAGAACCTCTAGATGTATAAATATATGTGTTTTTAAAAAAAACCTAAATATTAATACTAATTTCTAGAAAAAATTAAGATTTTAATATCAATTTATCCTTGTATGAAACTTTTACTGGCACATTTACTTTAATATTACCTTTTAAAATTTCATCACTTAAAAAATCTTCACATAAAGATTGGATTATTCTTTTAATTGGTCTTGCTCCATATTGTTCCTCTTTGTTTCTGTTTAGGATTTCATTTAAAACACTATCATCAAATTTTAGAACATATTTCTTTTCAGCTAATCTATTAATTAGATGATTGATTTCTAATTTAATGATGGTTTTTAATGAATCTTCTTTAAGACTATTAAATAAAATAACATCATCAATTCTGTTTAAGAACTCTGGATTAAATTGTTGCTTCAAAGATTTTTGAATCATTGTCTTTTTAACCTCAAATTGCTGTTCTTCGCTACCATTTGTTGAAAACCCAACGCCAGCACCAAACTCACTTACTTTTTTAGCACCAACATTAGATGTTAAAATAATTAATGTGTTTGTGAAATTAACTTTTCTACCAAAAGAGTCTGTTAGGTGACCTTCATCTAAAATTTGTAACAATAAATTGAAAACGTCTTTATGTGCTTTTTCAATTTCATCAAACAAGATTACAGAAAAAGGATTGTTTTTTACTTTTTCAGTTAATTGACCACCTTCATCATAACCAACATATCCTGGAGGAGAACCGATTAATCTTGAAACACTGTGTTTTTCCATAAATTCACTCATATCAACACGAATAACATTTTCTTTAGAACCAAAAATAAGTTCCGCTAATGTTTTAGCTAAAAATGTTTTACCGACACCAGTAGAGCCTAAGAAGATAAAAGACCCAATTGGTTTTGCGGTGTCTTTAATACCAACCCTATTTCTCCTAATAGCTTTTGAGATTATTGAAATAGCTTCTTGTTGACCAATTACTTTTTCATTTAATTTATTTTCTAAATTTAATAAATTATCAACCTCACTAACATCCATTTTTGAAATAGGAACACCAACAATATATGAAATCATTTCATATACATCATCAACACTAATTGGAATTAAATTATTTTTTTGTGCACTAAGCCAATTAGCTTTTTCCTTTTCTAATTTTGCTAAAATTTTTTGTTCTTGGTCACGCAATGCAGCGGCTTGCTCGTATTGTTGACTTTTAACAACTTGTAATTTCTTTTCTTTAGTTTCATCAGCTTCCTTCTTTAATTTTTCAATTACCTCGGGAATTTTAACAACAACTCGTTTTTCTGATCCAAGTTCATCTAAAACATCTATAGCCTTGTCTGGAAATTGTTTATCTGTCATATATCTACCACACAGTTTAACAATTGTTTCAACAACTTCTTCTTGATATGATACTCTATGATAAACTTCATATGATGGTAACAGATTGGTTAATATTTCTATTGTTTCTGTTTCAGTTGGCTCTTTTAATATGATTTTTTGAAATCTTCTAACCAATGCACCATCTTTTTCAATATGTTTTTTGAATTCATCAAATGTTGTTGCTCCAATGCATTGAATTTCACCACGAGCTAAGGCTGGCTTTAAAATATTAGCGGCATCCATAGAACCACTAGCGTTTCCGGCACCAACCATTGTGTGTAATTCATCGATGAAAACAATTACTTCTGGATTTTCAAGTAATTCATGTAATATGGCTTTAATTCTTTCTTCAAACTGACCACGATATTTTGTTCCGGCTACTAATGAAGTTAAATCTAAAGAAACCAATCTTTTATCGAGTAGGTTTGATGGGCAATCTCCGTTAGCAATCATTAATGCTAATTTTTCAACTAATGCTGATTTACCTACACCAGCATCACCAACAATAACCGCATTATTTTTTTTCTTTCTGGAAAGAATTTGTGCAATTCTTTTAACCTCTTTGTCTCTACCAACAACCGGATCAATTTTACCTTCTTGAGCCAATCTTACTAAATCCCTGGAAAAATTATCCAGTATCGGTGTATTGGATGATGGTTTTTTGTTTCTTGGGTTGGTTTTAGGGGTGTCTTCGTATCCGTAGTCTACTGCCATATCTTTAATTTGTTTATTTTTAACAAACATAACATATTTCGATCTAAAAACCAAATAAATGACAAATTGTCCAAAAAAATTTAAACCGTGGTTTTTTATTTTAAAAATATATTTATGTTAATATATTAGTTAAAATGAGAAGATCCCAAATATTTGAAGATTTATATCTTAAAAAGAACGAAACTGAAAAGAAACTTTATATTTTTTCAGACATCGAAGACAAAAGAAAAGCGTCCAATGAAACTTATGGTTTGTATAAGGAATTTAGAAAACTAGGATTTGATTGGATAAAAGAATTAGGTCATTGGGTTGGTGATTATTCACAATTTGATGTGATTAATCAATTAATTAAATCACACAATAAAATTAGAAAAATTGTTGAAGATTTAGAAAAGATTGAGGATTTTATTGAGGATACTGATGCTGACCCATCTGCTAAAAGTTTGATTTTAAAGAAGTTAGATGATTATATTCGTGATTTAGCTAACGCTACGGATCAAACAGCTATGGACGCCGCTATTAGAAATTACTTAACTTTTTATAGTAAATTCCATAACTATAGTTTACAAAACACCTGGTTGATTTACCTACAAAAAAAGGACGCAACAAAAGTTGCTAGTTATACTACTTGGAATGCAAAAAATAGAGGAGTTAAAACAGGTGCTACAGTAATATGGATTTGGAGACCGATAACAAATACGGGTTCAGGTGAAAAACCTGAGACTACTAAGGTTGATTTTACTGATTTAGACTCATTAATGAAATCAGCAGCTGAAAAACCAAGAACTAGTTTTGTTTTATCTAAAGTATATGATATTTCTGACACATACCCAAAAAACGAAAAAGGAGAGGTACCGGAAACACCAAAGTGGGAAGCTGACAACACCCCTAGTGAAGTTGCTGACAAACTTATTGTTAGGTTAAAGAAATTTGCTGAGACATTAAAAATAAAAATCACAAAATCTGACTCAAAAAAAGGTGAAAAGGGGTATAGTGCTGGAGAACATATTAATTTATCTTCTGATATATCTGGCGTGGCAGAAGCGAGTGTATTAGTCCATGAATTAGCTCACGAGTTACTTCACTGGAAAACCAAATCACCATTCTATATTGATGACCCAAGCGTACAAACCGCTGAAATGAGAGAACTTCAAGCTGAATCTGTTTCATATGCTGTTATGAAACATTATGATCTACCAGTTACTCAACATCCAACATATTTGGCATTGTGGAAAGCTAATAATGAAAAAATTATGAAAAATTTACAAGTGATTACTAAATGTTCAGCATTTATTATTGATGGGGTTGATAGTGTTAGTGATGAAGAAGAGATCAATGAAGCAATTAAATTGTTGGTTAAAACATCACTTAGAAAGCTACTTTAATTTTAGCTATATTTTAGTTATATTAGTATATGGCAATAATATCAGAAAAAATCGTAGGAACATTAATATCAGTTGATATTAAATCCTCAAATATGAAAAGCGCGGTATACAATACCGAATCAGAGTTGTTATCCGTTACATTCAATAACGGTAGTATTTATGAATACGAGAAAGTCCCTTGGGATTTATTCGCAAAATTTAGAATGAGCGACTCACAAGGTTCTTTTTTAAATGCTAAGATTAAGAGCAAATATGCTCACAAAAAAATGAACTAATGGATAATAAAGCCCTGATTGATGAATTATTAGAATTGTCTGACCCCAAGTTAGATAATAAAATCATAGACTCTTTTAAAGTTAAAGATAGTTTATGTGAAGATATTTTTGAAAAAACTCAAGAAGGGTATAAATTGAATAAGGAAGTCAGAGATAAACTTTTAGAAATTACTGATTCTTTTATTGAATTCACCGGGGTGGATTTTTTCGTTCATGATTTAATTCTTATAGGTTCATTAGCAAACTATAATTGGTCAGAATATTCGGATGTTGATTTACACATAGTAATTGACATGAATGAATTAAACGATGATATTGAACTTAATTCAACTGCTTTGCGTGATATTGTTATGGAGTTTTTTGATTCTAAAAAGAAAAACTGGAATGATACACATAACATTAAGATTAAAAATTTTGATGTTGAATTGTATGTTCAAGATGTAAGTCACGAATATGTGTCTTCAGGTGTTTATTCGGTACTAAATGATGAATGGATATCACAGCCGTCTGAAAAAAAGGAAGATATTGACAAAGAGAGTATTTTAAAGAAAGGTGAGTATTTTGCTAAATTAATTGATGGGGTTATTGAATCCACAGAAGAAGGAAAAGATGTTAGTGACGAAATAAAGTCAATAAAGGAAAAACTCAAGAAATTCAGAAAAAGTGGTCTAGAAAGTGGGGGGGAATACTCTTATGAGAACCTAACATTCAAATTATTGAGACGAAATGGCTATATTGGTAAATTAGCTGATCTAAATGTTGCTGTTAAAGATAAGAAATTATCTCTATCATAATTAATAACTGTATTTTTTTGCTTTTATTCTGTATTTATAGGATAAGAATAAGCTTATTTTTAATTTATAAACAATGGGAGATTTAAAACCACTTGGTAGTGAGAAGTTAAAAGGTAACGAAAAACTAAATCGTATCTTAGAACTTACATACTTTAATGAAAGAACTACCAACAAGAATAATAGTGTTAAAGCCGAATTAGTAAAAGAAAGTGCTAACGGTGTTTATGGCATTATAAAAGAAAAAGACGGGTATTATGTAAAGAAAGGTCTTAATGAGCAATCATTAGATTATATCGGCGGTCTATTCATGAAAAATAAAAATAGATTTAATTCATATGCTGAAGCTTTAAAGAGATTAGAATTACTAAATTCTCAGGAGCTTCAAGAAGAAACGAAATATGTTTTAAAAACAAACAAACCTACTGGTGAAGCAGCCGCACCGTCAGCACCACCAATGAATGATTTGCCACCAGCTCCGGCTCCAGCATCTGATGTTGCGCCAGCGCCAGAAGCAGCTCCAGCTGAACCAGAAAATGATACAACACCAATTTCACCTGAAGATGAAATTAGTCCAGAAGCACAAGATGGTGCTGATGAGAAGCGTTCAAGTTATATGGCTGAAATTCAAAAGTATTCTGGTAAGTTGGGTCAAGAACTTAGAGATCAACAACCAAAAATGGAAAGTGATGACATTAAGTATGTTCTTAATATGATCATTTCTGCTGTTGATTTAGATAAATTGGATTTAGAAGATTTAGAAGCTATTGGTAAACAATTTGAACGCGATGAAGAAGAAGGTATGGGCGGTGAAGAAATGCCAACAGATGAGTTCCCTGATGAAGAAGCACCAGCAGATGGCCCACCAGCTGAAGATGATTTAGCAGAAAGAATGTCTAAGTTAGAAGAATTGATTAATTCAAAATTTGGTGAAGCTGAAACGGATTTAAGTGAATTCGATATGGAATATTCAGATGAGTATGCCCCTGATCCAGATTCAGCATATGAAGATAGAACCCATTTAGATTATGATCCAACAGACGATTATCTAATGGATAACAGACCATCTCGTATGTATGATGATGAGGAAGAGGAAGATATGTATTATGATGAGGACGAAGAAGATATGGATAACGATATCACACCAGAACTTAGTGGTGATATAAATGAATCAATTAATACAACATTAAGCAAATATTTTGAATAATGTATCTACTTTATATTAATGAACTGGGTCAAGACTATAAAGGTCAAAGACAATATGAATTCATATTTGGTGAAGACCCAGATACATTGGTAGAAGAGTGGTTTATCATTCCGTCAGCAGGTAGAGCATTACCTCCAGAAGTGGAATCAATTGATTTAGTGGGATTGTTAAAAAATTCTGATTTAAAGCTTGAATTGGTTCAAAATTCTGATTACTTTGGAGTAATTGACGCCGTAGATGGTATTGTTGCATTAGGATGGGAAGCATTCGATATAGAAGCGGAAGAGAGACCTGTGAGGGTTTCTTTTCATTTTGGAGAAGAGCTTGATAGTGTAACAGAAAAATTGTCATCAAAGGGGTTAAGATTAATAAACGAAGAAATCAAATACAAATTAAAATAAAATGAATAGAGAAAAAATTGTTAGTCAATTAATCAAAGAAGGTTTTTCTGAAAAAACTTTAGTTAAATTTAATGACAATCAGCTAAAAAACTTAGCTAAAAAGATATTGAGTGAACAAACTGTTGTTCAATCTACAAAGACTGTTTATGATAGTAAAGACCCAAAACAAGTTGCGGCTTTAAATCAAGCACTTAAAAACCCAACACAATTAAAGGGAAGTATTGAAGTGAAAGAAACTGAAGTAGATGAAGAAAATGAAGAAGCTGTAGATAATACAGAAGAGATGAATGAGTGGGTAAAAAAAGTAATTGAGAAAAATTATCATGCAGTTGCAACAAAGGGAGCAATTTTAGAAACAATTAAAGTTAAGATTCAAGAAAAAGCAACAATGATACCAATGCCAGCAAAGGCGAAAAGAGGTCATAATGGTATTCCTGAGTTTATGACATACGATTCAATTGTTTCTTCCACAAAACCAGAAGAAGCACCTAGTCAACCAGAAGTTATTCCAGACACGCCAACTAGAGAAAAACCTCCTAAAAGAGAAGACGACCCTAGAAGATCTCCATTTAGAAACCCAAATGAAGAACCGGTTCCAGATGTTGATCCAAAAGCAAAAAGAAAAGCCAATAAATTAAATAGACTTTCAAAAATGTCTATGGCTGCGGAATAATTTTAACTATGAAAATATCAAAAAAAGAGTTATTATTGAGGGTAAAACAAACCCTTAGTGAAATGCCAATGACATTTGATACGCCAGATAGACCCAATCAAGATATTGAGAGGGATTTGGCAAATAGAGAACATCCGTTTAAAAAAGTAAATTTTCCAAAAGACGTTAATGAACCACATTCAAATTTTGAGGAGCAATTAGCGTCAAAAAGATATCAACAAATTGTATCTAATGTTAGACAATATATGGGTCTACCATTGGGTCAAGGTCCACAAAGTTTAGGTACTTTATTTGATACAATGATGGAAGCCCAAAGTAAAATTAGTAGAATTGAAAGTAGACACCTAAGAGAATTAGAGCAATTAGCAATTGAAGTTGTTATGAAAGAACTTGGTGTTGAAGATGGCGACATTAACTACGAAGTGAAAATAGAGAGACCAAATAGACAGGGGTTTAGAAGTACACCACCTAACGAAATGGAACCGGAAGAGATTGAAATTGAGAAAGAACTATATGATGAGCTTGAATCATTTAATTTAGAAAGAGCAAAAAGAAGAATGGTCAATGCAATATTAGCCGGATCATCTGCTAGAGGTCATTATATGTATCAATTAGTAAACGGAAAACTACAAGAGATAACCGGTTCAAATGAAATTGTTGCATTATATGGTGCTGTTATGGCATCTGCTGAAGCAATGTTATGGCAATCTGGAAACTCTAATCTAGGTTTAGGATCTGGGGGTGGTGAAACACCTATGGCGGGAGGAAAAGAAAAGATTTTCCCTAACGAAAATCCACCAAGAGTTGTTGCAACGGCAATTAATTTTCCAATATTAGTTCATGAATTAATTAAGGGGACTCTAGAAGTTATTGCTGCGTTACATGGGTTACCAAAAGATAAAGAACTTGCAAGAAAAGTAATGGACAAAGAAGACACCCTAAATAAAGAAATTTGGGATCTTAGACTTGGGCCAGCAATTTGGGATATAATGAGAGATTCATTTCCTGAAGAAACAATCACAGATGATGACAAAAAAGGTATTCAATTAATATTTTTTAAACAAATCGTATCTAAACCAGCAAAAGAGTTTCTTGTTTTTATGAAAGAAATTTTGAAGGGAACCGATAATGGAAAACGTCTTATGAAGTTATTATATGATATGATTAATGGAGAAATCCAAGATTATGAATATAAAGTGGCTATGTCAGAATTTAATAGTGAATTAAGTAACACAGCAGAAAACACAGATGATGACGATTTTTTAGATTTCCTTAGAGACATGGGAATAGATAAACCAAAAGATTAATAAAGTGGTCAAAAGACCACTTTTTTTGTATTTATATATATGAATTCAAGAGCAGAACAACTTATGGAATACGCAAGGATTATGAAAGATACTCCTTATGCGTTACGAACATATCTTCAAACATATGACAACACACAAAAGAAATATGTTCCAATGGATCTATTTCCTGATCAATTACAATTGATTCAAGATTACGAAGATTATAATGAAAACATCACAAAAAAATATCGTCAAGCCGGGGTAACAACCGTAACTGCGGCATGGCTTTCTAAAAAATTACAATTAGCTAAACCAGAAAACCCAGAAAGAGTTTTGATTATTGCCAATAAGCGAGATACCGCTATTGAGATGGCTAATAAGGTTAGACATTTTTTGGAACAGTGGCCAGATTGGTTAAATGTTGGTTTTTCTGCGGACAAAAACTCTGAAAGTAGATTTAGACTAAATAATGGTTGTGAGGTTAAAGCGGTAGCAACATCTGCGGATGCGTTACGTGGTTATACACCAACAGTACTTATATTTGACGAAGCAGCTTATATAGAAGCGGGAGAAGACTTCTGGGCAGCATCTATGGCATCCTTGTCAACGGGTGGTAAAATTATATTGATTTCAACACCAAATGGTTATGACCCAATTTACTATGGTGTATATGACCAAGCATTACGTAATATTAATGATTTCCATATTACTGATTTAAGATGGTTTAAAGATCCTCGTTATACCAAAGATTTAGTTTGGATAAAGGTTCCCGATATTGTTCACTACATGTTAAACAGAGAACAATATAATGATGACGAAGTTGTTTTAAGAGAATATGACATAAATGATTATAAAAAATTAATGGAAGAAGGTTACACACCATATTCTAGTTGGTTTGAATCAATGTCTAAGAAATTTAAATATGATAAAAGAAAAATCGCACAGGAATTGGAGTGTGACTTTTTGGGTTCTGGAGATAGTGTAATTCCTGGTGATACAATGGAGCGTATCGCTAAAACAATGATCAGAACACCAAAAGAAAAATACATGCAGGGGAATTTGTGGTTATGGGATGAACCAAAAGAAGGCTGTAGATATATTATGGGGGTCGATGTTAGTAGAGGTGATAGTGAAGATTTTTCATCAATTAATATTATTAATTTTGACGAAAGATGTCAGGTAATGGAATACATTGGAAAAATCCCACCTGATGATTTAGCAGCTATTGCATACAAGTGGGGGGTATTATATAATTGTTTTATTGTTATTGATATTACCGGTGGTATGGGTGTAGGTACATCTAGAAAACTTCAAGAAATGGGTTATAAGAATTTATTTTTTGATGGTATTAACACACAAAACATGTGGGAATATAATTCAAAGATTTTAGAAAAAATTCCAGGGATTAACTTCAATAACAAACGAACACAAATTGTATCTGCATTTGAAGAAGAATTAAGACACGGGTTTACTGTAAGATCTAACAGATTATTAAACGAATTAAACACATTTGTTTACATAAATGGTAAACCAAATCATATGAAAGGTGCTCATGATGACGCAATTATGAGTATGGCTATTGCATTATATGCTGGTGATATATCATTTACTCAATTAAAAAGAAACGAAACAGCCAATAAAGCCATGTTAGAATCCTGGGTTATGGCTGAAAGAACATATGATGCTGGGAAAGAATTTTATTCATATGGTACTTCTTTCGATCAAATAGGTTCAATGCAAATGGATGGTTCACCTTATGCTAGGTCATCAACAAATGCCAACAAAGAATTGTATGCTCAACATTCTTGGCTATTTGGTGGTAGAACAAAAAAAGGTTGATTTATCCATATTTTTTAATTAGATTAATTACGAAAGTATTTATACAATATGGCAAATCAAGATTTAACAATATTTCAGAAACTAACCCAAATATTTGGGTGGCAAGGTAGATCACAACAAACACCTCCGTCATTTAATTTTTCTAGAGAAGAATTACTTAAGACAGATGATCCGGTTGAATTTGAGAAGGCCAAGTTACAAGCGCAACAAAGTCAGTTTTTATTTGATAAGTGGGCTAAGTTAGACAACTCACTATATAATCAATCGGTTTATTATGAACCAAACAGATTAGCAGCATATTATGATTATGAATCTATGGAGTTTACTCCAGAGGTTTCTGCTGCTTTAGACATATACGCAGAAGAATCAACAACAATGTCCGAGAAGGGTCATATACTAAATGTTTATTCTGAATCAAACAGAGTTAAAAGTGTTTTAATAGATCTATTTGAAAATCAATTAGATGTGAATACTAATTTACAAATGTGGGCTAGAAACCTATGTAAGTATGGTGATAACTTTGTGTATTTAAAAATTGATCCGGAGAAAGGTGTAATTGGTTGTCATCAATTACCTAACATTGAAATTGATAGATTAGAAGGTGCTCAAGGTGTTCCGGGGAATAAAACAACATCGGACATTAAAACACACACAAAAGAATTACGTTTTACTTGGAAGAATAGAGATATGGAATTCCAAGCATGGGAAATTGCACACTTTAGATTATTGGGTGACGATAGAAAATTACCATATGGTACATCAATGTTAGATAAAATCAGAAGAATTTGGAAACAATTACTTTTAGCAGAAGATGCTATGTTGATTTATAGAACATCAAGAGCACCAGAAAGACGTGTATTTAAAATATTTGTTGGAAACATGGATGATAAAGATATTGAACCATATGTACAACGTGTTGCAAATAAATTTAAAAGAGATCAAATTGTTGATTCTAGAAACGGACAAGTAGATATGAGATATAATCAAATGGCAGTAGACCAAGATTATTTTATACCTGTTCGTGATCCGGCGGCACCAAGTCCAATTGAAACATTAGCTGGTGCGCAAAATTTAGGTGAGATTGCGGATATTGAATATATTCAAAAGAAATTATTAGCGGCACTTCGTATTCCTAAAGCATTTTTAGGTTTCGAAGAAGTTGTTGGTGATGGTAAAAATCTTGCATTAATGGATATTCGTTTTGCTAGAACAATTAATAGAATTCAAAAATCTTTAATTCAAGAGTTAAATAAAATCGCTCTGATACACCTACACATGTTAGGTTTAGATGATGAATTAAACAACTTTACATTAGGTTTAACAAACCCATCGGCACAATCTGATTTATTACGTATTGAGCAATGGAAAGAAAAAATAACTTTATATAAAGACGCAACATCAGATCAATCACAGGTTGGTATATTGCCAGTATCACATACTTGGGCTAAAAAGAATATTCTTGGTTTCAGTGATAATGAAGTATTGCTTGATTTACAACAACAACGTCTTGAGAGAGCAATGGGATTTGAGTTAACAAACTCACAATTAGTTATTAAGCGTTCTGGGGTATTTGATGAAGTTGATTCTAAATATGGTATACCGGAAGAAGAAAGAGAAAAAATGATGGCACAGGGAGCGGAGGGTGAAGCTGGAGGAATGGACATGGGTGGACCAGCATCAACACCATCAGCAGAACCAGCAGACGCAGCAGAACCATTAAGTGAAAGCAAAAAGAGTAAATTATTGGGAATGTTAGGTGAAAGTGATGAAATTGGTGACTTATTCAATCTTGAAAAGGCACAGAAGAATATTTATGAAATAGAAAATAAATTAAAAGATATCTTAAACGATTAAAAATGAACAACTTTGGTAAAATAAAATCAAAAATACTTAAAAAGCTTACTGAGGCTTATGCTGAAAATACATTAAAGCAAAACAGTAAGAACCTTTTTAAAGTAATAAAGAAAAACAAAGACTTTAAAGAAATGTATTTGTTTTATGAAGAAATTGAAAACAAATATTTTGAAGATAAAGAAACTGCAAAATTATATGTTGAAGAACTAAGTTCAATATTAAAACAAAAAGCATCAAAGATTAATAGTTTTTGCGAGGTTATTAATATGTCGGTTTATGACACACAAATAGATGAAAACGAGTTATATGATTCAATTGACCAACTATTAGAAGAAGATAATTTAACTAATATTGAAAAAAAGGTAATTGCTAAGAAAAAATTAGTTGAGCATTTGACAACCAAAAAACAGGTACAAGAAAAATCAGCAGAAACTTACACTGTTAATGAAAATTTATTACACGCCGTATTGGCAAATAATTTCAATGTATTGTATGAGTCATCATTAAATGATGAACAAAAAGAAACTTTAAAAAATATCATATCTCTTTCTGATGAAGATGTTAAAAGTAAAGTAAGTGAAATTAAAGAAAGTTTATATAATAAAGTTAATACCTTATTATCCGAATCTACCGATAATTCATTTAAAGATAAATTAACGGATGTTAAGAAAGAAATGGACAGTATGAGTCCAACGAAGTATAATTACTATCGTTTAAAAGAGTTACAAAATGGTCTGGATTAATCTAGACCATTTTTTTTCTGCTCAAGATATATCGCTTTCAATACCTCTTTTCTTCTGATCACAGAAGGTTTCACAAATTCCTGTCTTTCTCTCAATTTTTGAATTTGCTTAGTTTTTTGAACTTTTGCTTTATACGTTCTTAACGCAGATTCGATGTTTTTTTCCTTTGAAATGTTTATAATGATCATAATGTATAAATATATATAATATTTTTTGGAATATTAACATTTTTTATTTATTTTTAGTAATATCACCATAAAATACAATAATGAATGAAAAAAATTAATGAAAAGTGGAAAATATATCCCTTTAGGGGATTATAAAGAAGTAAAGGTTGGATATGGTACCGTAGATTTTAAAAATTTAAAAACCATATACATAAAGATGAACGCTTGGGTTGAACCTCAAAACGAGGAATTGGATTTTGATAGAACAATTCTTAAAACCAGAAAGCTAATAAAAGAACATATACGAACGTATAACTTAGGAGACTATTTTAAAAAAGAAAGTATAGTTGACTTAGATATTAGGACAAAGGGAATTAAAATGAATAAAAGGTCTTTTATGAATTTAGAGATCACTTTATTTGTTGACAATTTTTTTGATGTTAGATCGTCCGAAATAAAAAATTTATTAAAAAAATTTTTACATAGTGCTATTGATACGTGTTTGACAGACAAAACGTTATATAATTTCAATAAAACTAAGATTTGATTCATAAGTCCCAGTATTTATACAATATAACTGTTATAAATGAAAGTACTGGGACCAAATGAAATAGGTAGGGGGATTTTAATTGAATATGACGCTGGTCATGTTTCTCCTAATGACAATAAAGATGTAATCACAGAAATGAAGAATATGGACTTCTCTGAAGACCTTATTCTGTATGCCGTTTTACAAAAGTTTGATACACCAAACAAAAACGGTAGAATATACCCTGAAGTTCTATTAAAAAGGGAAAACGAAAAATATCAACAAATTATAAAGAAGGGGTCTGCGTTAAATGAATTAAACCACCCTTCATCTTCTCTTATCGATCTAGATAGAGTATCACATACAATTACCGAAACTTGGTGGGATGGTAAAACCTTAATGGGTAAAATCAAAATCTTAACTTCTCCAGGATGGAGAAAAATGGGTGTTGTTAGTTGTAAAGGTGATCAAGCAGCAATGTTAATTATGAATGGTGTCACACTAGGTATTTCATCTAGAGGTGTTGGATCATTAAAACAAATCAAAGGTCAAAATATTGTTCAAGATGATTTTGAATTAGTATGCTTTGATTTAGTTTCATCTCCATCTACTCCTGGTGCGTATGTATTTCAGGATATTGCTGATAAAGACAAATACAATGAAAATATAGAAGAAAAACCCGTTGTTGAAGATAAAATGAAAACATTGATGAATAAATTTGATTCTTTTCTTTCAAGATAAGGGATAAAGAGTAATTATTTCCTTTTTATAATATCAGAAAATAGGTTTTTTTTAATAATCCACATATTTATATAGTAAATCAAACAAATAAATGAGCGAAAAATCCATTTTAGAACAAGCGTTACTTCAAGTTAATACACTTGAAGAAGCAGTAAAGCAAAATGCAAAAGGTATACTTTCTTCAGTAATGAAGCAAGAACTAAACGATTTGCTTAAAGAAAGCATGGAAGAAGAGGAGGAAGTTGCAGAACAACCTTCTAAAGAAGAGGAGACAGATGATATGTCTGACGCAGAATCTGATGATGATGCGGAAGAAAATGATGACATGGCCTCAATAAATGACGAACCATCTAAAGACATCGATGGGGAAGACGAAGAAGCAGAAGATGAAGATTCTGAAACAGAAGCTGAAGACGATTTCCCAACATTTGATGATGCTGAAGAACCATCAATGGACGATGACATGTTAGACATGACCAACGCTTCAGATGAAGAAGTTTTGAAAGTATTCAAAGCAATGTCAGATGAAGATGGTATTATCGTTAAAAAAGATGGTGGTAACATCTCATTGAAAGATGAAGAAGATGAGTACATCATTAAACTAGATGAAGAAGATCTTTCTTCTGAAGACGTTGCAGAAGACTGGAACGAAGGAGAAGAAGAAATCAATTTATCTGGTGATGAAGAAGTTGCAGAAGAAGAAGAAATGTCTGACGAAGCAATTTACGAAATCGAATTAGACGGTATGGATGATGAGATGGGAGACGAAGAAGTTTACGAAGTTTCTGGAACTCCTGATGATCTTGAATTACCTGAAGAAGAGGTTGAAGTTGACGAAGCTGCTCACACTAAGTGGAATGCACATGGTGGTGATAGAGCTGGCTTGCCTACTAAAAAAATGTTTGCAGCCGGTGCTAAGAAAACTACAAATGAATCTGCAGCACAAAAGAAAGCAATCAACGAAGAAGTTCAAAACTTAAAGAAGCAAAATGCTGAATATAAAAAAGCATTAGTTTTATTTAAAGAAAAACTTAATGAAGTTGCTGTTTTCAATGCAAATTTAGCTTATGCAACTAGACTGTTTACAGAACATTCAACAACTAAAAGCGAAAAATTGAATATTTTAAAAAGATTTGATTCAATTTCTACTATAACAGAATCTAAAAATCTTTATAACTCAATCAATGCAGAATTAGGTACTAAAAAACCAGTTACCGAATCTGTTGCGGAAAAAATCTCATCTACTCCTTCAAGTTCTTCTAGTGAAGTACTTTCTGAATCAAAAGTTTACGAAGCACCTCAATTTGCAAGAATGAAAGATTTGATGAAAAAAATAAAATAATAAATAAAAAAAACCAAATATTTAAAAATGGGAGCATTATTAGAATCAGGTATGGTTGGTAACATCGGTCTTAAGCACCTTCGTGTTATCAAAGAAGATACCATCAAAAAATGGGATGACTTAGGTTTCTTAGAAAACCTTGACGGTCACCAAAAAGATAACATCGCGCAATTGTATGAAAACCAAGCGTCTTATTTAATCAACGAAGCAGCAGTAGCTGATGCTTCTGGTTCTTTCGAGACTGTAGTTTTCCCAATCATCCGTCGTGTTTTCTCTAAATTATTAGCAAACGACATCGTTTCTGTACAAGCAATGAACTTACCTATCGGTAAATTGTTCTTCTTCGTACCTAAAATCCAAGATAGAAGCAATGGTAACCACTTAACTCCATTCGGTTCTCCAAATGGTGACACAACTAACGGTGGTTATGATGGTTTAAATTTATACGATCGTTTCTACGAAGAGTCAGATGCTGCTGATTCAGGTCTTTTCGATTATTCAAAAGGAGCTTTCAGTGGTGTTACTAAAACTGGCGTAGCTTTCGTTGAATTTAATAGTGGAGTTGTTTCTGACGCGTCAATCGCTTCAGGCCAATCTATCTCTGAAGTTATCTTGAAAGTTTCTGGTTTCACTAAAAACGGTCAAGGTAAATTAATCGGACCTAACGGTAACGAAATGGATACTGAAGAGTTCTTAGCTTCTTTAGCAGTATCTTATTCTGGTGTTGCAAGAGATTTCACTATTGTAACTCAGAAATATGGTAAAGGTATTGTTGAATATGGTCAAAAGAGAACAACAACATTCCCTGCAACTGGTCCTGGTGGAAAATATGAAGATATCTGTGATGAAGATGGTGTAATGTTTTTACGTGTAGACGTACAAAACTATTCTGCAACTGCAGGTTTCGCTAATTTAACTACTCCTGCTGGATTCGCAGCTTCTGGATTCACTGTAACTTACAGAGTTTACGAAGACTTAGAATTCGAAGATGAAATCGGTGAAGTATCTTTCGACTTATCTTCTGTAACAGTTTCTGTTACTGAAAGAAAGTTAAGAGCTAGCTGGTCTCCAGAATTAGCACAAGACGTTTCTGCGTTCCACAACATCGATGCTGAAGCTGAATTAACAGCTTTATTATCTGAGCAAGTTGCTGCAGAAATCGACCGTGAGATCTTACGTGACTTACGTAAAGGTGCTGCATGGAATGCTAAGTGGGATTACAATGAGTGGAAATATGGTAACGGTGGATCTGCTTATGTTGGTTACACTCAAAAAGACTGGAACCAAACATTGGTAACTAAAATCAACCAATTATCAGCTCAAATCCATAAAACTACATTACGTGGTGGTGCAAACTGGATCGTTGTTTCTTCAGAAGTTTCTGCAGTATTCGATGACTTAGAATATTTCCACGTATCAAACGCTGGTCCTGAGCAAGATCAATACAACATGGGTATCGAAAAAGTAGGTACACTTGCTGGTAGATATCAAGTATATCGTGATCCTTACTTCCCAGCTGGTAAAGTGTTAATTGGACACAAAGGTAAATCATTATTAGACGCAGGTTATATCTACGCTCCATATGTACCTTTACAATTAACTCCAACAATGTATAACCCTTTCAACATGACTCCAATCAAAGGTATCATGACAAGATACGCAAAGAAAATGGTAAACAACCGTTACTTCGCTACTATCACAGTTAAAGGTTTAACTACATTTAGCTTGGATACATTAAGATAATCTTAATTGTAGATCATATAAAAACCCCGGAGAAATCTGGGGTTTTTTGTTTTTTGGAATATTCTAAAAAAATGTGTATTTTTGCAAAATGAGAGAAACTACTGATTACAGTAAGTTAAGATTGGATGTTCTTCAAAAATTAATACAACAAAGAGGTATTGATTGTAAAAATAAAAAGGACGAGATGGTCAGGTTATTAAAACTTGACGATGAGGGAAAGTATGTCGAACCGATTGGTGAAATACTATATGAAAAGTGTGATGGAGGGTTTAATGTGGGAATTGATCTGAAAAGACATGCAGATTTAGTGCAAATTGGTAAACTTGTTGAAAAAAAAGAAGCTAAATGTTTAAATAGATATTCTGATAACAGAACATGGTATTGGTCAAAAATGAAATTAATATGATTTTACCAAGTTTTACAAGCCCAATATCTTGGTTTCCAACGTGGTCCAGGATTTTCACAGTTGTGTCTTGCTCTAAAAGATTTGCGTCTTTCTGGGTTATTTTTCTTAATAACCATTCTCTTACCTTTAGCTGATTTACCACCAAAACCAAAGTTAACTTTAACTACTTTACCCTTATCGTTCTTAACATATACTTTGAACTTTTTAATGTCTCCCTGCATGATTTTACCCAATTGTACTTTACGTCCTTGATATTCAGCTTCGTTTAACATATTGTTTATAACATAGTTAGTCATTTGAACTGAACCATCTTCATCTTCATATATTAAAACAGGGGTTTCTTCATTATATTCGAATAATCTTTCGAATTGTTCTTCAGTAACAGTTATAATCATTTTTTTGTATTTTTTAGTATTGTCATTACCACATTTGTGACACAGATATGGTTTATCGCCACCTTCTGACAATTTCCAAGACCAATTACATCCGTCACAAATTATCTTCATGTCTTTGCTTTTGCTTTCGTCAAATTTTGTCATTGTTGGCTTGTTACCCTTACCAATTTTAGGTTCTTTTTTCTCTGCTCTTCTTTTTTGAGAAGTCATTGCTTTCTTTTCTTTTTTGTCATAAGATGAAGAAATTTTAGGTGTTTCTTTCGATACTTTTTTAGATGGTCTACATTTTGGATATGATTTACCATCTGCATCTTTTCTACCACAAGGAGGATGTTTACCATCAACCTTTCTACTTACATCAACCCACTTTTCTTTAAACCATCTTCTAAGGTCTTCTTTTAGAACTTCCCCAGATTTGATGGCTTCTTCGATGTATTTTTTATCTTCTTTAGAAACAATAAACTTCATATTACTTACATTTTTTCCAACCACCACCTTTAGCTTTGTAATTTTTGGCTGCCCATCCATTTGCATATGCTGATGGATAAACATCAAATTTTCTTTTTGCTGCCGCTTTTGACGCAGCCCATTTTGCTGGATCGGTAGGACAGTTTTTACTTTCGTCTATTTCTTGATATGATTCTTCTTTAGGTTTTTTACCTTGTTTTTTCATATTAACAGCTATTGCTGCTTGTTGTGCTGAACTTTTGGCTTCATTTAAACTTTCTTCATCATTTGAAGAGGCTCCCTTGACTTCATTCATAATAAAATCAAAAACTTGATCCATGTTTTCTTTAGCAACAGTTACGTGATCCGCAGCCCAGTCGTGTCCATTTAATAATATACTATCAATTCTTTCTTGATCCATTTCTAGTAACATATTGCACTGTCTTATCATTTGCTCTAAGTTACTGAAAAACATATAATTAGGTGATTCCTTTTGCTCGGATAATTTGATTAGATGTTCTCTAATTAGTTGTTCTATTTTCATAACAATAAATACTTTATTTTTCTGATATTATTTCAAATTTGATCTGATCATTATAATATATCTCTTCTGTATGTGTTTTACCCTTAATTTCTAAATAATATTCTCTAGGAATCATTATATCGGTATTCAAATAGAAAGAGTTCTCATTTGTAACATCCAACTGGGTCCAATCAAATACATTAACATTTGTTCTTCCCTCTTTTATATAAACTCTATAGAAAACCTCCTCAAATAGCTGTGTTTTAGGAACATCTAATGATCTGAAACTAACAACGATTTTTCTATTTTCTCCTCTTTTTATTTTTTCATTTAACTTAATACCAAAAAATTGGACTGAGTATCTTTCAAGCTCTTTTACATTTTCACCTACAGTGAACAATGATGTATATGGTTTTGGTACAAATTTTTGAGTAACATTAGCTATTGAAACACCATCAAGTGATAGGTTCTTCCATTTGTCATAATAAAAGCGTTTTCCGTCACAAAGATTACCGCTTAAACCAAAACTAACTTGATATACTCCCTTACGTATCTTAGTGGTTGTAAGCCCCGTTAACCCCCCTAAAATCGCTCCAGATTGATCGGTAATATCAACAGTAGGGTTATTATCTAAATCGTAAAAATTAGTCCCTTTAGTGACATATAAATAAAGATTTTGAGTTACTTCTGCTATAAAATTTTGACGATTGTCGGCTATTCTATCTTCAAACACCGTCTCAACAAATGGTTCAAAAAATGTTTGTGTGTATTTTGTAAAAAATGCAACAGATTGGTCTACCTCACTGTTTATTCCCTCATATAATGGTGCAAAAGCGATCCCTAAGCCGTGATTTGTGTTACCAGATAAAATGATACCATTTACATAATCTGTAACATCAGCAACCAGATCTTCATTTCCATTATCAAAGTGTACCGTATCGATAATAATTGGGCTGCTGTAAACACCAGCAGATGCCCAAGTATCTAGTGTAGTTCTATTAAACCAGTTTGATGGTCTTTCATTAAACGTGTTGTTACCACTGGTAAAGTCATAAATTTCATCTTCATAGTCAAACCCTAGACCTTCATCCCAGAACTCGGTTACTTTAAAGACAATAAGGTCAAATGAAGATGTTCTATCACGTCCTTTACCGTTTTTTTGACCCAATAATGACTCGTCACCAAAAATGGTGTTTGTCATTTTTAAATAATGTTTTGTATTTGAATCGATAACAAAATCACCATTATCTATTTTGTTTTTGAGATCTGTAAAATCGACCTTAAAAATGAACTTAGAAAATGTTGAACCATAAATAAGCTCAGTATTCGGGTTTTTTGCTGTATTAACCTGAGACTGTTTTAATATTGTGTTGTTTTTCTCAAAATATGAACGGAAATATGACATCTTTTTATTTAATAAATATCAAATTAATTGATTCTTATCGATGTATTTACCATTTCACTTTTGGCATTAGCAATAATTGATTCAATTCTGGCGATTTTATCTGCAAAATAATATGGCGGGGTTAATATACCATGAGTATGATCAATTAACATTCTTGACATAAGTTCTAATAATTCTATTAATTTTTCCCCTCTAACAGAAGAAAAGGTATTTGGAACAATTCTTTTGAGATAGTCTTCTTGTGTATATTCATATCTGTCTAAAGAACTAAAGTCTATTTTTTTACCATCTATTCCGGGATTTTGTGTTGATAATTGTAAAACAAAATCTGAAGTCAAAGCAGAGAATGTTTGATCAACATCACTTATCTTTTTAAGATCAGATACAATTCTTTTTTCTTCTTTAATTGGTGGTTCAAGATTGTCCTGTGAGAAAACCAAACCATAACCACTTGCTCTTGTTAAAAACACAACATTTTCTAAAAAACTAGTTGCTCCGGGTTGTGCTCTTAAAGACGGAACTGGTCTATAATAAAAGGGGTGAGCTAATGTATCTTGAAGCGTACCATCAATTATATTTAATCTTTCCCTGTCTAATCTACTAATAAACTCCCTAATAAGAATATACGCTTCTTGTAATTTATTACCTGTGTCTTCTAGTGTTGTTGATTCAGTATAGATAAGTTCGGATGTTTGTACACCTAATTCTGAATCAATATTGAATACATCTGTTTTATATTTATCCCCTTCTGGAGTATTGATTCTATACAAATTTATAGTAATTTCTGTTGGATTACTAATACTATCTAAATCGTACTCTAATAAATGTTTAATATCAGTTCTAGTAACAACTGAATCTGTGATTTCTGTTGAAATTAATTTAAATGTTTCCGGAAATTTTTTTAAAGATAATCTAGCATTTTTTCTAGAATAGGTTGGATAAAATTTTAAATCTTGTTTAAGTTCAATATTATCAATAAACTTATCAATAAATTTACCAGCTCTAATATTAACACCATGTTCTGTTAGTATAACGTCCGAACCGTAATTACCACTTAACGCAACATCTGAAACCCTTGGTAAAGAACCAACAGATTCAGCTCTAATAAAATTATCATCATAAACTTTTTTATTAGATGCAAATGATTTAATGCTTGGTGTTTTCTTTGATCTTGCACCAAATGTTGTTTCACTTATTTGTGATTCTTGATCTTGTTCTTTAAAATCATGTGGTGTTGTATATGGCCCAGGGACATATTCCTGATTTTGTAAATCTTTTCTAGTGTCGTATCTGATTATTTTAACCGCTTGTTCTACTCTAGGAATTATATTAATATGTGTAGGTAAAAATGGTGAATAAACAAACGGATCGTCCTTAGACCATTGTTGCCAATCTGGAATGGCGTTTGCTCTAGTACTATCTGTTTCAGTAATATCTCTAGCTCTTATTCTACCAAATCCTCTTGGATCGTTGACATTAACTACAACTCCAATGGTTATTATTTGTGCCATTATTTAATTCTTTTTTCTAATTCTTCGTTAACTTTATTATATAGCTCTTCAATGCCGTCTAAATGTTTTGTTAAATCAATTATCAAATTTTTAGTTTCGGTATATTCTTCAATTAAAAAATCTCTAACCTCAACAAGATCTTTGTTGCTAGAGTTTTCTGAATTGTTTGCTACATTAATTA
>Ga0222712_10001821_pt1 | contig 25522 bp, 17 predicted proteins | sample C33_657DmetaG_FD_165043 | JGI IMG/M metagenome (GOLD analysis project Ga0222712, IMG submission 165043) | Estuarine water microbial communities from San Francisco Bay, California, United States - C33_657D | ecosystem: Environmental > Aquatic > Marine > Unclassified | place: USA: California... | reverse complement strand
GCGTGTATTTAAACTGGGCGAAAAAGATTGTAGAACCATTGCAATCGAAGTAGGTATGCAAAATGGCGGACTCGCTTCTGGCCTTGCCGAAAAATTAGGCAAAGCTGCCACTATGGGACTCGCGCCTGCTGTGTTTGGACCGTTTATGAATATCACTGGATCTATTTTAGCTTCCTACTGGCATAAGCGGGAACCTAAAAATTAACACAATTAGTTGAACTGGATTACACCGTACTTTTCAAATTCATGAAAGCTTTTTACAATCGGTGACCATGCCCATTTTATCATTTTTGTATCGTCATAATCAAGTCTATAAAAATTGGCATTCCAACAAGTGCCTTTTTTTACATCCAAATTTTGCAAGGGTATAAATAATTTAAATGGAAAGTACAATTCGGCAGTCCACTTATACATTTCATTGTTTTCTTTGTGTACTTGAACTTTCTTAATCACTTTTTTCTTTCCTGTATATTTCCAGGGTACCCAGCCAAATGTTTTTTTGTTTAAATGTGGCACAAGAAGCACCAGCTCGGCGTTGTAGGCATTTATTTCGTATTCTAAATAAATGGGTGTACTAGGTTCGGGATGAAAAAAAACTTCAAAAACATCGGCTCTGAATAAATCCTCAAAATCATTTATATAAGATGAGGTTATTTTTTTATCAAGCCCCGAAAACAAAACATATACCCCACTATCGGCATACAATATTTTAAATTTTGAAGGATAATCCAAACTACTTGAATCGAGTTGAATGAGGTTTATCCAACTCGTATTATTCCAGTTGGCATGACTGCCAGCCCCATCAATATCAAAGGGCAAGACTTTTTGAACCAATATAGTATCTGTTCTTGAAACCGCCTTAACGTTAAAGCAAATAATTAATGGTACAATGATAAAAACAAGCTTTGTTAATTTCATATTACAGATGCTAATAAATTATAAAATAACAACCTACTATTTCTTTCCTTCCATTTTATTAACGTAATCTAAACTTCCAAGTCTAAAACGGAACGGAATTTTTGTACGCTTTTCTAATTGTAGTTCTTGCTTACAAAAAAAGCCAAGCCCCTTTACATAAAAATTAGGGGATAAAATATTGACAGGACTAACCTTTACACTGTCGACTTTTCTAACACCTTGTATAGCAATGGGCTTTACCTGAAAACGCAGTTGTCCTGATGCTGTCAATACAACAAGTAATAAAATACATACAGCTATCAACGACCTTTTAAACATGGTATAAATGTAGGCCAATCCAGCCTAAAAATAAATTACCCTTTCTGTTAAACAAAATACCAGTAAAGGTGTTTTTATGGTAGACAATTTTAAAATCATGCCCACCAAACCCAACACCTACAGCATAACTAGCTGGGAATCATTCTTATCGGATTTAGAGTTCGAATAGCACTGTTTTGTATCTTTAAGCATGTGTTATTTTAACAGCCTTGTTGCACCTGCCGGCGCGGATATATCCATTAAAGGAATAACCAAAAAACTACCACCCATTAAAAAGCCCCTACAAAGTGGTTTTGAATATGGCAAATGGCATATCGTAAAAAATACTACTCAAGATTTTACCATAGAACTTGGACATTGGGAACTTATTGCCCCATGGGTAAAAACAATTCAAGAAGCAAAGGCAGGACGTGAAAAATTTAATACCCTCAATGCAACTTGCGAACGATTACTAGAAAGTAAATTATTTAAACCAGCAGCACTTAACTACAGGTGCTTGGTTTTATCTACAGGATTTTATGAATGGCGTCATTATAAGCCGGAAGGCACCAAAAAAGATATTGCCTATCCCTATTATATAACTACCAAAGATCAGCCACTATTTTACATGGCTGGCATTTACCAACCCTGGACCGATAAAGAAACCGGAGAAACGATGGACACTTTTTCTATTGTTACCACTAAAGCAAATGCTTTGATGGAACAAATTCACAATAAGAAAAAAAGAATGCCTACCATATTAAATGAAGCGCACGCAGCTGAATGGATTAGCCCCAATTTATCTGAAGCAAAAATAATGGAGCTTGCATCCAGCGCAATTTGCGATAACCAATTGACTGCCTACACGTTAGACAAAAGCTTTAGAACTGCTCCAAATCCAATGGAGGCTTTTGAATATTCCGAGTTGCCAAGAATAATTTAATGTAAAGAAACTAAGCTAAAAGAAAAAATCATTAAATTCAAAGAATCAATTAAGATATTATAAGTTAAATAATATTTAAGAGCCCCTAGTAATAGGGGCTCTTTTAAACTCACTTATGGAAAGAAGAAAATTTATACAAAATTCTGGGCTATTAGCTGCCGGCATATATCAATCGCCTTTAAAAGCAATTGCGGGTCCATTTGCACCTTCTCCCCTTTTGCACAATATACCCATCGACAAAAAGCTAGACCCGAAGTGGGTAACTTCGTTATATCACAGAGGCTTTGTAACAACGTATAAAAAAACAAAAAACGAGCTACAATATATTGGTATGCCCATTGGTGGCATATTTACGGGTACCGTTTATTTAGGTGGCGATGGAAGACTTTGGCTATGGGACATTTTTAATGAAAACCAAAATGGTATCGACCCCAAAACAATTGAATGGGGTATGGATTTACACGTAGGTAAAAAAGTGAGGCCTCAAGACGGATCTGCATATGTGCAACCTGCAAAAGATATTAGACCCATCGAGCAAGGATTTGCATTTAAAATTATTGCAGGCAAAAAAACTGTTATTAAAAAATTAGAAGCATCTGATTGGGATGAAATTTTGTTTGAAGCCACTTACCCTATGGCAAAAGTGCATTATATCGACCATAGCTTAGGATTAGACATATCGGCATCTATATTTTCTCCATTTATTCCATTAGACGAAAAAAATTCGGGGCTTCCATGCACCATCTACTCTTTTTCGGTAAAAAATAAAACTAAAAAAGACGTAACTGTTTCGGTTTTAGGTTGGCTAGAAAATAAGATAATGCATAGGTCTAAAAAAGATTCCGATGTTAGGCAAAACACTTTTGAATCATTCACCAATTGCGCTGTTTTAAATAGCAGTATTCAATTAAATGGTTCAGCCAATCAACAAGCGCTGCCCGACTATGGTACCATGGCAATTGGAGCCCTTGATAGTAAGTGTAAGGCTAACACATCATTTACTTTGCCTTTATCTATCGAATCTTTTTCCAATCAAAATATTAATACTACATCAAAACCCATATCTGATGGACCCTTACTAAACTCGGTATGTACAAAGCATATTATCAGGGGCGGACAAACCATAAACGCCAATTATATTATTGGATGGCATTTTGCAAACTTGAAATTAAACCCTGTTATTGAGGGAAAGGGGCGCTTTTATAATCAACAATTTAAAAATGCATCATCAGTTGTAGAATATGTTGCCACTCATTTTGAATCATTATCGACGCAAACAAAATTGTGGAGACAAACATGGTACGACTCTACATTACCTTGGTGGTTTTTAGAGCGAACCTTTTTAAATATTTCAACACTCGCTACCACTACTGCACACCGTTTTGATTCGGGCCGTTTTTATGCTTGGGAGGGCGTTGGCTGTTGCGAAGGCACTTGTATGCATGTATGGCAATATGCACAGGCAATGGGCCGTATATTTCCTGCCATTGAAAGAGACACCAGAGAACGTGTAGACTTAGGATTATCATTAACCGCCAATGGTATGATTTATTATAGAGGCGAAGTTGTTAAAACGGCTGCCATTGATGGTCAGGCTGGCACCATTTTAAGAATATATCGAGAGCATAAAATGTCTAGCGATAAAAGTTTTTTACAAAATAACTGGAACAAAATAAAGCTGGCTACAACATGGGTTATCAACCAAGATAAAAACCAAGATGGCATGGAAGATACGCCTATCGAAAATACCTTAGACGCCGTATGGGATGGTGAAATTGCTTGGTTAGTTGGTTTGTGCATTGCAGCGGTTAAAGCGGGCGAGCAAATGGCCATAGAAATGGGAGATACTGCATTTGCTAAAACATGTGCAAACTATGTAAGCAAGGGCAGTAAAAACATGGAGGAAAAATTATTTAATGGAGAATATTTTATTCATAAGCCTGATGAAATTAAAGGCCGAGAAAAATTAGGTTCTTATAATACTTGTCACATTGATCAGGTTTATGGACAAAGTTGGGCGCACCAGGTAGGCCTTGGAAGAATACTAGAAAAAGAAAAAACAGTATCAGCACTTAAGGCGCTATGGAAATATAATTTTACGCCAGATGTTGGCCCGTATATAAAAGAAAGAAGAGGCTGGCGCCCTTATGCACTTGCCGGAGAAGGTGGCATGGTGATGAACACCAACCCAAACAATGAGGCCAAGCCATATGGCGAAAACACCACTTGGCAGCTAGGCTATTTTCATGAATGCATGAGTGGATTTGAACATCAAGTAGCTGCACACATGATGGCAGAAGGCATGACCGATGAAGCACTTGTATTAACCCGAATGATTCATGACAGGTATCATGCTGCTAAAAGAAATCCATTTAATGAAATAGAATGTAGCGACCACTATGCCAGAGCCATGGCAAGCTATGGCACATTTATATCGGCATGTGGTTTTGATTATGATGGGCCCAATGGCTTTATTTCATTTGCGCCAAAGATGAATCCAGATAAATGCAAAGTGCCATATACTGCGGCAAGTGGATGGGGCTCTTACGAGCAAACTCAAAATGAAGACCATTTCATAGCAAAACTGCATGTTGCCTATGGTTCTTTACGTTTAAATAAAATTGCTGTAGAACCAAAACTAAACATCACAAGATCAAAAATTCATATTGGTGATACAATAATAAATGGCAAGTTGATTAAACAAAGCCAATCTTACTATTTTCAATTTGAAAATACAATTGAGTTAAAAAAAGGGCAAGTATTACATGTTAATTTGAGTTAGTATGCAGGTAGAAAAAAATAAAGTAGTTGGGATACATTATACCATTTCTGTTGACAATGAAGGCGAAGTTTTTTCTAATTTGGATTATGATCCAGAAGAATATGTACATGGAGCCATTGGCATTTTTCCAGCAGTAGCAAAAGCTTTGGAAGGGCATGAGGTAAACGATACGGTGCAACTTACCGTTTCGCCGCAATATGCCTATGGCGCCATCAATGAAAAATTAATCCAATCTTTTCCAAGTAGTTTGTTTGATCATATTGCAGACATTGAAGTAGGCACATATATTCAAATTCCTGGCGGAAACGAAGCAAAACTTTTGCAAAAAAACCATGACACGATATTGGTAGACGCCAACCATCCACTAGCTGGAAGTCATCTTCATTACAATATAAAAATTGTATCAATAAGGCCCGCTACCCAAATAGAAATACAAAAAGGACTTTCCGAATCTGTTATAAAATCATGCGACGGATCACCCAATTGCTGCTAAAATCATGCTAATGAAAAACAAATTCACAACAACCCTATTATTTTTTGTTCTACATGCATTTGCTGTAAAAATTACTGCACAAGAATTGTATAAAACACCTAATGCGCAAACAAAAACAGTTTGGGTAAGCCCCGAAAATCCATCTGGAGCAAAAGGTAGTGCCGGCACAACCAATAAAGGAGCTAAGGGACGCGCCTTTATTACTTTAGAAACAGGCAAAAAAGTTGAAGTTTTAAATACCATCGGGTCAGGTATAGTTAGACGCATGTGGCTAAGCGGCACCATACCAAGATCTGCAGATCAAATGCAGCATGTACGTATAGAAATGTATTGGGATGGCAGCAAAACACCCGCCGTTTCTGCTCCTATTGGCGATTTTTTTGGCTTGGGACTGGGTAAGTCTAAAGCCTATAAAAACGCCTTATTTTCAAACCCTGAAGGACGCTCCTTTAATTTTGCCATTCCTATGCCATTTAAAAAATCGGCTAAAATTGTATTGGTAAACGAGTCTAATTCGCACGCTCTTATTTGGTATGACATCAATTATACACTAGAAAAAGTTCCTGAAGACGCTATGTATTTTCATGCTTACTGGAACCATGTTTCAAAAACAACGTTAGGCACTGATTATGAAATTTTACCAACCCTAAAAGGCAAGGGGCGTTTTATTGGCAGTAATATTTCGGTTATTAGTGATAGCCTATTAAGAAACACTTGGTTTGGCGAAGGCGAAGTAAAAGTATACTTAGACGGTGACAATAAATTACCATCGTTATCTGGAACAGGCACCGAAGACTATATTGGATCAGGATGGGGCCAAGGAGAATACCAAGACCTACACCAAGGATCTTTAATTTCCGATGACAAAAACGGGGTCTATTGTTTTTATAGATACCATGTGCCCGATCCCATATTTTTTAACAGCGATTGTAAAGTTACCCTGCAACAAATTGGCAATAGCTCTGTAGAAAACATCAGAGCACTACTTAAAAAAGGCGCCAATATCAAGCCTGTATTTTTTATCAAACAAGGGAGTAGCAGTGATATATTTAATTTAAAGGACAACCCTCCTATCACCTATGGCTTACTGGATACAAATTTTGTAGATGGCATTCATAATTCATTTTTTGATAGTAGTAATTTTGGAATGAATTTTTATAGAACAGACGAAGTTTCATCTACTGCTTATTTTTATTTAACCAAGCCAACCAATAACTTAAACACAGGAAGGATTCCGCATACTGATTATCAAAAAGGCTCATTTGGCTATGATCTTGCATTTCTAAAAAAACACCATGCCAATGCAGTTCAACTAAAAAATGGAGACGCTTCAATTATTGTATTACCTAATTATCAAGGCCGCGTCATGACAAGTACTGCCGAGGGCGATAAGGGCTTTAGCTTTGGATGGATCAATCATGATTTAATTGCAAGTGGACAACCAATGCCTCACTTTAATGCCTTTGGTGGCGAGGAAAGATTTTGGTTAGGCCCAGAGGGCGGGCAATATTCAATTTACTTTAAACCAGGGACTGCATTTACATTTGATAACTGGTATGTGCCGCCAAGCTTAGATACCGAAGGTTTTGACGTAGTTTCTTCCTCAAATACAGAAGCCCTCTTTAACAAAAAAATACACTTACTAAATTATGCTGGTACAAAGTTTGACTTAGAGGTGAATAGGAAAATTAAATTGTTAAGTACTCAAAATATTACACAAACACTTGGGGTACAAATAGGCGCTTCTATTAAAACAGTAGGTTTTGAAAGCGAAAACAACGTAAAAAATATTGGAAAAGCAGCTTGGACAAAAAACACAGGCTTACTATCTATATGGGTACTAAGCATGCTGCAAGCAAATGATCACACCTCTGTATTTGTCCCCTTTAAAAAAGGCGATGCCGCTACCCTAGGAAAAATTGTTACCGACGATTATTTTGGAAAACTTGACACATCCAGATTGAAAATAAAAGATGGTTACTTATTGTTTAAAGCAGACGCCCAACAAAGAAGTAAAATTGGCGTTTCGCCTTTACGTGCATTACCCATGGCAGCAAGCTATGATGCACAAAATAAAGTACTAACTATTGTGCAATTTACCATGCCTAATAACAATATAGATTACGTGAATTCACTTTGGCAAATTCAAGATGATCCTTTTAAGGGTGATGCTTTAAACGCCTATACGGACGGGCCCGTAAATGGCAAGCAAATGGGCAAGTTTTATGAATTAGAAGGGTCTTCACCTGCAATGACGTTATTACCTGGCAGCTCGCAAACGCATATTCAAAAAACAATCCACTTAAAAGGGGCCGAAGCAGATTTAAACACTGTAACACAAAAACTTTTTGGGGTAAAAATTAATCAACTGATATGGTGATCTACAACCAACTATTGAATAAATAAAAGCCAATTAATCCCAATAAAGAAATTAAAACTAATTCTATACAAATTATGAAAACACCTTTATTAATAGCCCTTCTTTTTTGTTTATTCAATTATGCGAATGCTCAAAAAAAGGGTTCCGATAATCTAAACATCAATAGCAGTATACGCCCCATAGATTCTTCTAATATTTTTATAGACCCTGGCTATTATATTTGGTGCGGCAGCAGTATTGTTGGCGAAGATGGTAAGTACTATTTATTTTATGCCCGCTGGCCACATGGAACTAGAACAAAAGATGACGATAGCCTTAACTATATTTTTGACGGGTTTAAAGGATGGCAAAAATATTCTGAAATTGCTATCGCTGTTTCAGACAAACCAACAGGGCCTTACAAGCACGTTAAAACAATTTTAAAAGGAAATTTTAATGAGCAAAGATGGGACAGGTACACCTTTCACAATCCTCAAGTAAATTATTTTAATGGCCAATATTATTTGTACTTTATAAGTAATAGTTTCAATGACAACATGCAATTTTCTAAAAACTTATCTAGAGATCAATTACACTGGTACAAGTACAATTGCACACAACGAATTGGAATGGCTTCCTCGCCCACTATTGCAGGTTTTTTAAATGATCGTTTTTATCAAAAGCCCGAACACCTCATTATGCCTGACAGCATAAGAACTTTTGAAGTTACGGTTAACCCTTCTGTTTGCAAAGGTCCAGATGGACGGTATTATATGATGTATAAATCAAGAAAGCCAGACCTAGGACATATGACTTTTTGGATGGCTATAGCAGACAAGCCAGAAGGCCCTTTTACATTTTATAGTGAGGTGAGTTCTAGTGCTGATATGGCATCGGAAGATCCATATTTATGGTATGACAAGAAAAGAAAACGATTTTATGCAATCGCTAAATATTTTTCTAACAAAGGAAAACTAGACACAGAATTTGGCTCCCTTATTTTAATTACCTCTAGCACAGGAAAAGACTGGACTGTGGCCAACAACTATCTGGCATCTCCTCGCAAACTAAATTTTAGCAATGGTACAGAAGTAAAACTTTCTAATTTAGAAAGACCATGTTTATTATTTGACAAAAAAGGAAATATGCAAGCATTATTTGCAGCGGCTGCAGTAAAAAATCCATATAACAACAAGTCTAAACAGGTTAACTCTGATGAAAATACATTTAACGTGCATATCCCGTTACAGTTCAATAAGGCTCTAGCCCAAAAACAAGATTAACGAAGAAGCTATTTTTTTATCTGCGAACTAAACGTACTTTCAAAAATTTTATCTGCATTACCCGCTTCAAATCCTTCACGAAAATGTTCCCGCTTTAATAATTTAGGGTCTATTTGGGCAAATTCCGGTAATACCCTACGCTCTGCAAATTCTACATAACTTCCAGCGATAGGTAAGGTTGTGCCATCAATAAAAGGCGCCTCTATAATTTGAGCCACTGTTGAACTTTGGCAAAGAAGGCCGTCCGGACTCGTTTTAATTTTTCCTCCTGCATCATTTAAAATAACGCCAATGCCTTCTAAAAATTCATTAAAAGCAGCACAGGTATTGTATCCCTCTGGTAGATAATGCAGGCTAATAGTATAATGATTCAAATAATACCTGTTATAAATTACCCATGAAGCATATTCTGATTCTTGTTGTAGCGTTTGATAATCTTTGATAGTTGGCAACCTCCATAATCCTTTATGTAAAAAATCACCAACAGCAATAGGATCATCCAAATTTAAATCATCAATAGGATCATGCGTTACTTCATTGGTATAGGAATGTATGATTGCTTGCGCCTGTTCACTTAATTCGTTAACCCTAAGCTCACTAATAAAGATGCGAGGGAAATTAGGTGCAGGTGGAGCGTACCAGTAGGCATCTAATTTTTTAGATTCGAAATTTAAATGCTCTTTTTTGGTGTACCCGTAGTGAAGAAATATTTTTTCTAATGACTGAATACCTAGTTGAGGCACCCCGAGTGTTCGAAAGGCTATATGATCATTGGCAATGTCATCTGCTTTACCAATGATGCCCTTGGAAATCATTGCTTTAATAATTTTGTTAACATCTGGCACGCGGTCACTGTACTTGTTCATGAGTGCATCCATGACAATTTGTAGTTCCTGAATCTTGCTCATCCCCTTTTAATTATCCTTAAATATAAATCAAGAAATCTAAATTATTAATGACTTTCACTCGAAGCACTAATGTGATCTTGCTTTTTTTCATTAGCAAATGCCCTTTTGGTAAGCCCAGTTAATCCATACTTTAATACAATTGGGATGAGTATAGGGATCAACCTGCCAATAGTTGTATCGTATAGCGATACTAAAAATGATATTACAAATAAAATAGGCACTACAAGCGTAAAGTAAAAACCAAGTAAAATTCTTTCTTTAGAAATTTTATGTGTTAATATTTCATGTTTAGGATTGCTTACATAAAACCATAATATAGCATTCATAAGTGCTGTAAGGCAAATATTAGCTACATATATACCATAAGGTAAATGCAAATGCGTTTCTGAAGCGTATTCACCTAGTAAGCCAGAAGTGAATGGCAATAACACAACAGGAAAAAGGAACATTAAATTTAACCATATCAGTCTACTAGTATACTTTTCTACATACCCAAAAATTCTATGGTGCACAGACCAGTAATAACCAACAATACAAAAACTTATCAAAAAGCCAAGTAACAATAGGCCCATATGGGCTAATCTTTCCCACAATAAAACGTCTGTAGGATGTTCAACTACAGGCACTTTAAATTCAATTACAAGGAGCGTAATTGCAATCGCAAAAACACCATCTGTAAAAAACGAAATTCTATCTAATTGAAAATGCGTTTTGTTTGCACTATGTCCCGCCTCAGCCATAACTATTTAATTTTTAATTGTTGTTGTATATTTTCAAGCGTTTTTTGCTTGCTTTTATTTCTTAATTTAATTGATGTTGCTGTAAAGTAAGCATGTGCCTTCAAAAATTTCTCTTGAATTTGTAGCCATTCTTTTTCACTTGATTTTTTTGTCAATTCAATTTCCTTTAATAAATTATGACTATTAACTGCATAATCGTCCCGCCCTAAATAATCCAAATCGGCATCACAAATAATTTGCTCTACATGATTTTTAGGAGATTGCGGTATTTTAGTAGCCATAATCATACCTGTTATCAAACTAATTTTTGATTTAGGAAATTTCATTTCAGTTAAAATAGACGTTGCATACTCTGCGCCCCTGGCTTCATGCCTATTTGGCTCCCAAATGTACCCAACATCGTGTAGCCATGCTGCTAGTTTAATATCCTGAATAACTAATTTGTCAACCTTTTCTTTTTTTGCAATTCGTTCTGCATGCTTAACCACATCTCTAATATGGTCAATGGTATGATAGGTATAATGTTTAGGTAAATTTTCTAATAAAAACTGTTCAACTTTTTTATAGGCAAGTTCATATTGAAACGCAGGTCGATTGTATAAAATCTCTTTAATTTCTATTGGCTTTACCTTGCCTTTTACCTTAACTGGATTTAATTTTTTGGATTTGAAAGATTTTAGATGCTTTACTTTTTTCCAAACAGCATCAGAAACAATAATTTCATCGGAAGCAGCAACCGAACATAACCTAGATGCCAAATTCACAGAATCGCCAATTACTGTAAAATTCATTTGTTGTTTAGATCCAATATTGCCACTAATTACCTTACCTCTATTAATCCCAATACCAATTTTAATGGGCTGCTTCAAATTAATGATCCTGTCCTGATTAAACTGAATCAATTTTTCTTGCATTTCAATAGCTGTGAGTACAGCATTTTCTGTATCCTGCGGGGTAGCGTTGGGCGCTCCATAAATAACCATTAATGCATCCCCAATAATTTTGTCTAGTGTACCGTTGTATTTAAAGATTATTTCAATCATTAAATTGAAGTAATCATTTAAGGTTTCAACTACTTCGTTAGGGGCCATTGTTTCAGACATCGAAGTAAAACCTCTAATATCAGAAAATAGAATGGTGGCTTCTTGTTCCTGACCACCTAAGTTGAGCATCTCATCGTTTTCTAATAATTGATCAACAATTTGCTTAGAAACGTATTTTTTGAAAGTCGACTTTAATTTATCGATGTTGGATAAGTCTTCCATCGCAACCACCGAACCAATAGGTTCAAGTGTGTCATTTAGCAATGGAGAAACAGAAATATTGACGGTAGTAGATTTTCCATTACAGGATAGCACAACCTGACTTTCAGAAAGTGTAACAGACTCCAATTCACATTTTGTAATAAGCTCAGTAATGTGCTGGTTGGATTCAAAAATATATTCGTAGTGGTTGCCTAATACCTGATCTTTTTCCAGGTTAATGATACCTGTTGCCGCTCTATTAATATGATTGATTTCACCCATTAAGTTGGTGGTAAAAACACCCGTCACAATAGATTGCATTACGTTGTCATTAAAGGTTTTAGCTTCTTTAATATTTTCAAGTAATTTAATATTATTGTATGCAACACTTGCTTGTGTGGCAATAGCAGATAGCATATTAGCATCGGCTTCATGAAATGAAGAAAGCCCTTTGCGAGATTCCTTATCAAATAGCACAATTACACCCACTAAGTTTTTCTTTTCTAGAAGGGGTGCAATTAACCCATATTTGCATAAGGTTTTTACCAAAAAAGAATCCTGCTCAATTTCGAAATTGAGGGCTTTTCGGGTCTCGTTTATTTCACTAACGATCCCTTTTCGCTTATTAAAAATTAGCCCTTTTAAAACACTAATATCAATGTTAAAATCGGCGCCAATATGCAATACGTCAGAATTATCGTCTTCAATTAATATTAAGCCAGAACTAGCATTTAAAACTGCACATGATTTAACCAAAATTTCTTGCAATAAAACAGAAATTTGATCAAATGAATTTAATTCATTTGTAATGTCTAATAAAGTTTCTAATTCAAGATACTTTAACTGTAAATCATTGATATTAAATTCGGAAGTCATTATAACTCATTAACTGCAGCTTCTTCTGATTCAAAAACAGATGAATATTTAGTTAAACCCATAATATTAAATGTTTTAGCTACAATGGGTGCCAAGTTATAATAACCTATTTTACCGTTTACCTCCTGTAACTTTTCAATAATTTCAATCAATATAGAAACACCAATACTATTTACAATTTTTGTGCCGGCCATATTAATTAAAAACTTTGTTTGACCTTGTGCAATTTTTTCATACACAACAGCCGAAACCGCTTCTCCACCAACATTATTCAAATAACCATTGGTTTCTATAATCACAATTGAATTATTGTCTTTTACGCTTGTAATAAAGTCGCTCATAATTTTATTTTAATGTTTTATATTTTTTTTCATTGTCACTGTTGTACCTTCTACGGTTGATTCAAACTCTACAGAATCCATTAATTCTTGAATGAGTTGTAATCCCCAGCCTCTTTTTCGCTCATCCTTCCCTATTTTATTTTCAATTTTAGGAATTTCAACTTTGGTTTTATCAAAACCAATACCTTGGTCAATTACTTTAATAACTAAAGAATCATCTTCAATCAAAAAATTGATAAAAACATTGTTTTCTGCCTTTGAGTGTTCAAAAGCATTGATACATGCTTCGATAAGCGCCATACTAATTTCGGCACCTTGATCTTCGGTAAGATTCATGTGCCTTGAAATCACTTCAGCGGTTTGTGTTGCAATCAATTCCATATTTGGAAGGATAGGCAACCTTAGTTCTACAGAGGGCTTTTTCATTTATTGTTATTTAATGGTTATTTATATTTAATTACTACTAATGTGATGTCATCTGGATTATGATTACCTGCCAACCAACTGTCAGCTTCTATCATTAATTGATCAATAACTTCTTGGGCACTTAAATTACCACAAGTTGCTATTAAATCTTGTAATTTTTGATAATCAAATAAATCTCCTGCTAAGTTAGGGGCTTCTGGTAAACCATCCGAAATAATTACTAAAATATCTCCTGCGTTAAAAGTTGTGCTAATTTCATCATAATAGGCGTCGTTAAAGCTACCTAGTGGAACGCCAGAAATTTGAATTTCCTCTGTGGCATTTGAAGCTGCCCTATAAATATAATATGGAGGCATACCAGCAGAGCTCAACGTAAGTTTATTATCCTTTATTAAAGCAATATTTAAACTCATTCTTAAGATACCTAAATCCACTTTTTTAACCACTCGGTTAAGCTCATGGAGCATATCGTTAGGACTCAATTGAGGAAGTCCAATTATACCAGCCTTTGTGATGGACACCAACATACCAGAAGGTGTACCATGACCTGTTGCATCTCCACAAATAGCATATAAAGAACCATCAGGCTGCTCAAAAAAGTCGTAATAATCACCACCAACTTCGGTAGAGGTTCTTAAATAACCAGCGATATCCAAATTTGGAACAACTGGTAATATTTTAGGAAGCAATCTTTCTTGTAAGTCTTTTGCGGCAGCTAACTCAGAATTTTTGCGTTCATTTTCAATCTTTTTTATTTGTTGCTTTTCTCTGTACTTAGAAAAAGCATAAATAAATCCAACAGCAGAAATAATATAAATCAAGTAAGCCCACCAAGTTCTCCATGGTGGAGGCAAAATATGAATGACCATTTTGGCGCCTTCCTCATTCCAAATGCCATCATTATTTGCAGCCTTTACCCTAAATGTATAGGTGCCTTCTCTTAAATTGGTATAACTAGCAAATCGCCTAGATCCAGAATAAATCCAATCTTCATCATAACCTTCCATTTTATAGGCATATTGGTTATGCTCGGCATCTCTATAATTAAAAGCTAAAAAATCAAATGATAAACTGTTTTCAAAGTTTTTTACAACAAATTCGCCACTAGGATTTGCAGATTCAATGAAAATCGTTGTGTCTTTCTTTGTGAACTTTTGAATAATTACAACTGGTGGATTTGAATTATCCTTTATAGAATCAGGAAAAAAGTAGTTAAGTCCTTTAAATCCACCAAAAAATATTTCACCGTCCTTTGATTGTGATGAACTTGTTGAATTAAACTCAAAGTCTTGTACACCCTCAGAAGTCCCAAAGCTTCTAAACTTTTTTGCAATTGGGTTGTACCTAATTATTCCAAAATTAGAACTCATCCAGAGATTGTTATTTTTACCCTTATGTATATTATAGAGATATAAAGAAGGTATTCCATCTGATATAGTCAAAAACGTTTTTTTATTTTTTTGAAAATCAACTTCAACAAGTCCATTTCCATAAGTAGCTAAATACGCAAATTTGTCATCAATAATTTCCATATCCATCCATAAATCATTTTCTCTTGCAAATGAAATGTTTTTTGTCAATGGTAGTGCAGTATTTTTTGCTTCGTTGTATAAAAAGATACCTTCAAAATTTAAAACATATAATTCATTGGCAGATTTTCGTTTTGCAATGAATATTCCACCTTTTAAATTGGCGGGAAGCACTAAAGGCTTATAAGAAGTGTCTCCGTTGGCATTGCTTACTACTACAGGTTTTTCGGCAGTGTATACTAACTCATTTTTATAATTTAGAAACATGATGCCCAGCGATCTGTTATCACTTATACTCGTAAGTTCTTTAACAAGGCCTTGCTTAATAAAATTATTTGCTCCACTTTTTTTCTTGTATAAAGTCAATCCATTTGGAGAGTTAGCAACAGCTAAAATATTCCCTTTTGCATCTTCACCAAATCTCCAAGATCTTATAATTGTAAGTGTAGGATCTTCTAGGTAACGCTTTTTGAAATTTGTTGCTCTATCAACTTCCATAATTCCCATATGTGGCGAAAATTCACCAAGCCACAAATGCCCTTTACTATCCACAAAAGTACCCCACACATCCGCAAATCCGAGATTGAAATCGTTAGGGAAGCTTTTACTTAAAATGCCAAATTTTCTTTTATTTGGATCGTATTTAGTGAGATCAAAACCCCCTAGCCAAATATTATTGTCTTTGTCTTCAAAAATATTAGTGTAATTCGGATATTCAATGCCATATTCTCTCGCATTGTTATTATTAATATGGACTATTTTATTATTGGATAAATTAATAACATCAATTCCTACGTTCAAAATAGTTAACCATAAGTAATTACTACTGGAACTGTAATGAATATTTTTAACTAGGTTGCTAGCTATTGTATTTTGATTATTGGGATCGTTTTTAAATATCTGTGTTTGCTTTGTTTGAAGATCATAAATGTAGGCTCCAAACTTGGTTGCGGCATATATTTTATTACCAATTATTTTACATTCATTGGCCTGTGTAATAAACAATGAATCTGAAGAATTAAATAACGGGCTAAACGAGTGTTTTTGTTTGTTAAAGTATTGTAAACCTATATCTGTAGAAACCAATAAGTTATTTTCGTTGCATCCTACAACTTTGCTTACTAATTGTTGTGGGCCAAATTTAATTGGATCGTTTGGATGTACTAAATACTGATTAAATTTTTTGGATTGAACCTTATATTCAAGTAATCCAGTTCCGTAACTCCCTATCCACAAGGTTTTGGCTTTACTATCAAAGTACAAACTAGTGCCTAGCCCAAGTCTTTGGGGCAACTTATTATTTAATTTAAATAATGAATCTCTTACTGGCAATGTTATGTTTTCCCAATGATCATTACTGATATTTAAAAATGAAATATGACCATAGGTGTCAGAAGTCCAAATATTTCCTTTTGCATCTTCTTGAATATCTATAACCCATCCAGATGCTCTAGAAAACTCATTCTTAATATCATGGCTGTACTGTTTAAATGAATAACCATCAAATCTATCAATTCCTTGTTGCGTACCTACCCATATATAGCCAAGCTTATCTTGATATATACACATTGTGGCGCTCTGAGACAAACCATTTTTGATAGTATATTTTTCAAAAATAAAATCAGAGAGTTTTTGCGCATTCCCTTGTAAAGAAAAAGCTAGATTAAGCATTAAAAACAATGCAGTAAAAGCTATTTTTTTGTATTGTTGGTAGTTGATTTTCATTGCTATATAAGTAAATTTTATTTATGTTTTATTACTACTAATGTGATGTCGTCCGGATTGTGCTTGCCCGATAACCAACCATCTGCCTCTACCATCAATTGATCAATTACTTCTTGCGCTGTCAAATTACCATAGGTTGTAATTAGATCTTGTAATTTTTGATAATCAAATAAATCTCCAGATAAATTTGGCGCTTCTGGCAAACCATCCGAAATAATCACCAAAATATCACCCGCATTAAACGATGTGCTAATTTGATCAAAATAGGCATCGTTAAAGCTACCCAGTGGAACGCCAGAAATTTGAATTTCCTCGGTTGTTTTAGTAGCCGCCCTATAAATGTAGTAAGGAGGCATACCCGCCGAACTTAAGGTTAACTCGCTCTTATTTATGTGTGCAATATTTAAACTCATTCTTAAGATGCCTAAATCCACTTTTTTAACCACTCGGTTAAGCTCATGGAGCATATCGTTAGGACTCAATTGAGGAAGGCCAATAATACCTGCCTTGGTAATGGACACCAACATACCAGAAGGGGTGCCATGACCCGTTGCATCACCACAAATGGCATATAAAGAGCCATCGGACTGTTCAAAAAAGTCGTAATAGTCGCCACCAACCTCGGTTGAAGTTCTTAAGTATCCTGCAATGTCTAAATTATTAATGGTTGGTAGAGCCTTAGGAAGTAATCTATTTTGCAAATCTTTAGCAGCCGCTAGCTCAGAGTTTTTACGCTCATTTTCTGCTTTTTGGAATGATTTTTTAGCCTGGTATTTTCCAAATTGTAAAAATGCTAAAATGAGTAGTAATAAATACATGCCATAGGCCCAAATAGATCGGTACCATGGAGGACTAATTTTAAATTCTAAAACGCCTTCTTCAGAAATCTCACCACTTGCGTCTTTAGCTCTTACATGGAACTTATAAGTTCCTTCTTTTAAATTGGTGTATTCCTTTTTAAAATCAGTTACAAAATCTGACCATGTTTTGTCCTGACCTTCTAACCAATAACTAAAGGTTGTTTTAGATTCATTGCCAAATACAGGATATGCTACTTCAAAAAGTAGATTATTGCTGCTAAATGGCAACGTACCAAGATCAAGCGGCGCTTTTTGTCCATTAGCATATATAGCTCTAATAAGCGCCTTGTAATTTTGATGTTTTTCTTTGATTGCTAATTCAGGAAAATAACGGTATAATTTTTCGTCTTGAGACCCAATCCATAAAATCTCATTATTTCCAACACCTTCTGCAAATAAACCAGCGCTCAATTCACTTAAATCTACTTTATAAAAGGGATATTGTTTAAAACTAAATCCATCTTTTAAATTAAATGTTGTTTTATAAATTCCTTTTTCAGTAACCATCCAGCCGTTTTTAGAAGCAGGATTATAAGTATAGAACCAATAAGATTTATTAACAAAACTATCAATTGTAATACCAGTATAAACTGCTTTGTTTTTTTCAAGGTCAAGTTTATAAAAATGATTAAGGGAATCCGCAAATAAATGTATGTCGCCATTAAAAGTCCTTGCATTTAGCCTACCCATTGTTGTAAAACTTTTATCAATCGATAGTTTCTTATACACCCCCTGACCATCTGAGTTATATACATATTTATATAAACCTTTTCTAGTCTCAAGTACTATGGTACCTGGTTCAACCTCCAACAAATTTCCACACTTTATGGTGTCTTTATTATTTAAAAGCAACTGTTTCCATTGACCATTTTTATACTGGTGTGCTAGTAAGCCAACCGCCGAATTAGATGAAAAAATGATGCTAGGATTTAAAGCAGAACGAATCGTACCATTTGTTCTGTATATAGGACTTACTACTTTAGTAACCCCATTTTTTGTTGTTTTGATGGTATAATTATTGGTTGTAATAATTTGATCATCAAATTTTAATACTTCACCGCCTAATTCATTAATTCCAGTTTTTTCAAAATAAGATTCCTCATTAATACTAGTTTTTGGAACAAATCCAAATAAATCTTTACTTGTTCGTACATACAATTTTCCATCAATTCTGTCAATCACATTAACAGGTCCATGCAAATTATTGATGATAGAAAAATAGGTTAAACTGGTATCAAAACTTACCCTAAATATATTGTCACTAGAACCCCATACATCCCCAGCACGGTCTTGAATAAAGGAAGTAACATAATCAAAACTTAGTCCATTTTTGGAATTTAAAATAGACTTGATTTGCATTTTATCATCAATAAATAACAATCCGCCCTTGGTTGTTGAAATTGGAATAATCCCATTTTTTAACTTCTCGCCCCCTTGATACGCTTCGTTTTTGATAATAAACTGATCTATTGCATCTGATTTAGCTTTTTGTAAAGTGCCATCTTTTCGTAAATACCATACACCTACATTTCGAGAAACAAGTAAATTGTCACCTCCATCTAAAGCATATTGTTCGTCAATACGGTTCTGAGCAAACACCTCTTTTGTAGATGGTATTAACACAAATTTTCCACCGGACAGTTTGAATAATCCTTTATCCCAAATTCTTAAATAAGCCCCATTTTTATTGATATTTACCGTGTGGAGTGTCTCATTAAAATGTTGTAAACTAATTGGCTTTTTATATTTATACAAGTACACTGATTTTTCGGATTGAAATATCACCGTGTCATTAATGATCCCTGCCGACCATAGCGTTGAATTTACTTGATCTTTTTTAGGCAATTTATCGGAGAGTGAATAAAAAATACTTTCGCCAAATTTATTTTTTTCTAAATAGCCAAACTCGCCTCCAATAATGGTATAAATGATGTTTTTTGAGTCTGAAATAATTGATCTTGTTAAGCCCAATTTAGGCAAACCCTGGTTATTCAATACCCTTCTTATTTTTTGACCATCGTATGTTGATATACCATTGTAAGTATTTGCGATATAAATTACGCCATCCGGATCTTGAAGAAGCGCCCAGTTACCAGATATCGAATTCAAATACGACCTACTATAATTGGTTACAAAAAAGTTTCCAGTTTCAATTTTTGCTTGTTGCGCGTTTGCAAAAAAACTAAACACAAACAAAAAATTACAAGCAATAACAAATCTCAATATTGGATTTAATGCGCTGCGATTTAGCGTCATTGTATTTTTAAAATTCATATGTAATAATATTAGATAGGCGTATTTTTTAAATATATGATTTTTTGAATTTTTGCTAATATTAACTTATTAATACTAACGTCTGTTAGCATTGCAAACAGCTAATTACAATCAAAACAATGGCTAACTTGTAAAATCAAAAGTTTTTAATACAAGCGCCATGAAATACATACTAGCACTCCTACTCATTACCAATTTTGCTTATGGGCAAACCAGTAACATTAAATGGATAGATCCAACAACCCAAACGCAGCAAAGCATTGATGGCCGCGGATGGAATGATGGATATGTCTTTGCGTACGATAGGCTGCCACAAAAAGCACAAAGCATGGTAAGGCCGGTGCTATGGGACTTATCTAAACACGCAGCTGGCGAGTATATCAATTTTACCACCAACAGCAGCACTATTTATGTAAGGCTTAAAGTTAAAGGGGCTCAAGCCATGGCTCAAATGCCAGCCACCGGGGTTAGTGGCGTAGATCTTTACGCTAAAGGCCCTGCAGGTAATTGGAACTGGACTAAGGCCACCGTAAATTTCAAGGATACCATCAGCTATAAATTTGAAAATATTAAGGATCCGGAATTGTATAATTTTTTTAGATTGTACCTGCCGCTATGCAATGCTGTTTCTTGGCTAGAAATTGGAGTTCCTGATAATTATACCTGCACAATCCTGCCAGCGCAAAATGAAAAACCAATTGTAGCGTATGGCACATCCATTATGCATGGCGCTTACGCCAGCAGGCCAGGCCTTGGATGGACCAATATTTTAGGCAGAAAGTTAGATTCTAAAATCATCAACCTCGGATTTTCAGGTAACGGTCAGCTAGAGCCAGCTATGATTGACCTTATTAATGAGATAGATGCCAAACTATATATTTTAGATTGTATGCCTAACCTTTGGGACAAGACAAAATTTAGTGCCGAAGAAATAGAAAAAAGAATGCGTCATGCGCAATCAGAAATTCATAAAAAACATCCGGGCGTTCCTATCATATTTACGGAGCACTGCAGCGGCAAAGACGGTATCAATTCAGATACTATTATGGCGCAAAAATATATTGCGGTAAGTAAAATTTCTGCAGCTGTATTTAAAAAAATGAAAAAAGAAGGTATTCAAAACATTTACGAACTCACCGCTAGCCAAATTGGTTTTAATACAGAGAGTACGCTTGATGGCACGCACCCCAACGATATTGGTATGATGCAATACGCAAATGCTTACTACCATTTAATTACACGCAAAATTGGTTTGTCTAAATAAACGTTTCACCAAATGAAAAAAAGATATTTATTTACCCTACTCATAACGTTTGCTTCATGTTTAGTGGGTTACACCCAAGAACAAGTACTATATAAAAAAGTAGATACGACTCAACTTTACTTAACCGTGTACCGTTCGACGTTAAAAGAGCCAAACAAAAAAACACCTGCCATCATTTTCTTTTTTGGAGGCGGCTGGAACAATGGAACCGTCAAACAGTTTGAACCACAAGCAAAATATTTTATTCAAAGAGGTGTTACTTGTATCCTTGCCGATTACCGAGTAAAAGAAAGACAAAACGCTACCCCATTTGAGTCTTTACAAGACGCTAAGTCGGCAATTAGATTTATAAGAGCACAGGCCAACGAATTAAACATCGACCCTACTAAAATAATTGCCTCTGGAGGCTCGGCGGGCGGGCATTTAGCCGCTGCAACTGCACTTATAACAGATTACAATGAAACTTCAGACAACCTCTCCATTAGCTGCATACCAGATGCCCTGGTACTTTTTAATCCTGTATTTGACAACGGCCCGGGCGGTTATGGTTATGAAAGAATTGGAGATGCTTATAAAAAGTTTTCGCCACTTCACAATATTAAAAGCGGCGCCCCTCCCACCATTGTATTTTTAGGCGAAAAAGACCATTTAATACCCGTAGAAACTGCCAAATATTATAAAACCGTTATGGAAAAAGTAAAAAGCAGGTGTGACCTATTTTTATATGAAGGTCAAGGACATGGTTTTTTTAATTACAGAAATTTAGAGTTCTATAAAAAAACCGTTTCCGAAACAGATACATTTTTACAATCCATTGGATTTTTAAACAAGGAACCTATTGTAGAAATAAAATAATTTTTATTTCTCTTTTAGATACTTATCCAACCAGCGTCCTTGCTCATATAATAAATGCAACACATTCTCTTTTCCGCGGTAACCGTGCGCTTCGTAAGGCAGGTACACAAAACGCACTGTACCTCCATGCCCTTTGATGGCTGCATATAAGCGTTCGCTATTGATTGGAAATGTTCCTGTGTTGTCATCCATTTCGCCGTGGGTTAATAAAATAGGTGTTTTAATTTTATTGGCGTGCGCAAATGGACTCATGTCTAAATACAATTGAGGTGCTTGCCAAAAAGTGCGGTCTTCGTTTTGAAACCCAAAAGGTGTAAGGGTTCTGTTATAAGCACCACTTCGGGCAATCCCTGCTTTAAATAAATTAGAATGCGCAAGTAAATTAGCTGTCATAAATGCACCATAACTATGTCCACCAACGGCCATTTTATTGCGGTCACTAACGCCCATACTAACAAGTTTATCAATGGCTGCATTTGCATTTAAAATCAACTGATTTACAAAATCGTCATTGGGTTTTTTGTCCGGAGATGTAGCCACAATAGGCATTTCAGCATTGTCTAAAATAGCATACCCTTGTGTTACATAAAACACTGGAGATCCCCAGCTTAATAAAGTAAACTTATGTTGGTTACCTCTAATTTGGCTAGCATCAGCAGCACTTGTAAACTCGCGCGGATAGGCCCAAAGTAAAGTAGGTAAAGGGCCGTCCTTTTCTTTGTTGTAACCTTTAGGCAAATACAAATCACCGGTTAAGTCTACACCGTCAGCTCTTTTGTATTTAATTTTTTGCTTACTAACGCCTTCCATACTTGCATATGGATTGCTAAAATTAGTAATTGCAACAGACGTATTTGCTTGTAAAGATTTTAAATAATAGTTAGGTACTTCTTTTTCTGTTTCTCTACGCGTAATAATTTTTAATGCAGAAGCGTCCAAAACGTCTACTACATATTCGAAGCAGTCTTCTTTACTACGCCAAATGATTTCATTGGTTTTGGTATCTAAATTGTAAATAGATAAATAAGGTAAATCTCCTTTATCAGAAGCGCCCGTTGTGTTGTTCATTAAAATAGAACGGCCGTTGTTAACAGTGGCAATAACCTGCTTACCAAATTTATTGGCATGCGTTACAGGATTGCCTAAGTTGCTATAAGCATCTGTTATACTTCTTTCGTATAAGGTGGTTAAGCTTCCTGCTTTATTGTTGTAAATGCTTACTTTATAGCGCTGCTTGGTTCTTAAAACTTCTGTAACCAATGCTAATGTTTCGTCACCCCAGCTAATATTAGAAAAACGGGCTGCGGTTTTAAATAATTCACGAGGTGATTCTGTAAATGGAGCTCTAATAGCCATTACTGCATCATGAAATGGAACTGCCTTTTTAATTAAACCACTATCAAGTGGCATGGCATAAACAATGGTTGCTGCTTCGTCATCTTTCCATTCAAAACCACGTGGCGCATTTTGCACGTTATCGTAACCACTAGCTGTTCCTTCCATAGACGGTAGCTCAGCAATTGTTTTTACTAGCGTGCCATTTTTGTCAAGCACTTGCATAGAAGATGCAAAACCACTAGCCGTTACTAAATAGGAAAATGGTTTATTTAATGTTCTTGTAAGGATATAATTTTTATCGGGAGAAATACTAAAGCTACTGGTTAAAGCAGGTGCACCAATTTTGGTTTCTATTCCATTTTTATTTTTAACCATCTGGCTTTTAGCTAAAAATTCAAACACATATTCGTCATACGGCGACTTAATTAAATCTTGATAAGTAACGCTTGGCGCGGCTTTTCCTAGGTTTTCTTGAATGGTAGGCCCTTTAGGGGTTACAGGTCTTTTAGATAAAGCAGTTGCTGTATTTACATTCACTTTGTATACTAGCGTTGCGTCGTCTAGCCAAACCAACCCACCACCTAAAATTAAATTAGCAGCTGTTTTATTTATTTTTTGACATGTTAATGTTGTAATATCAATCACATATACGTCAACTGCATTTTCTGAAACATTGTAAAATGCAATTTTATTTTCTGAAGGATTCCATGTTGGGCTTAGTGCTGCAATACTTGCAGGCAATCCTTTAACAGCCAATGTTTTACCAGTAGCAATATCTTTAATGGTTAAGGCCTTAATATAAGTTTGGCGTGTAGGTGAAAAGTTATTAGGATTTAAACGTAAGCCTGCAATTTTAAATTCGGCCTGACCAAGTTCTTCTACTAATGGATATGATGGGCGCTCCATAATTAGCATGTGTTTTGCTTTTCCGTCCACACTAATAGAAGGCGTTGGTGCTGCTAATAATAAATCAGCAATTTGTTTTGGCGGAAGTTGATAAGCAGCAGCTTCTTGTGCAATACTTTGGAAGCTTATTAATGCAAATGCAAAAATGCTAAGGATAGAACAAGTGATTTTTTTCATTAGGTCTAATTTTAGTAAATATAATAACAATTTGGAATTACAAATACCCAATCATCCATACCCCTAAAAATAAGAACGGCCTCCAAATGAAGGCCGTTCTTTTATATACTCTTATTTGTAATAATCGTATTAGTCGATATCCCAGAAAATTCTAGTTGCCAAAGGATCAATTGTTCCTTGTGCATTTACGTTAGCTCCGTTAGAACCTAACTCGGTACCAGGATAATATAAACGTAAAGGTCTAGCGCTAGAAGTTACCGCTCTAGATTGAGGCGTTACAGGGTAACCGCTTTTACGGTATTCACTCCAAGCTTCTAATCCATTAAAGTAACCAAGAGCAAACCATTTTTGGTATGCAATTGCATTTAACTTATTGGTTGATGCATCAAAATCTACATCGTTAACACCGCTTGCTAATAAAGCAGCTAAACCAGTAGTACTTGCACCTAAAGCACGGTAAGATTGCTTAACACCTTCTTCGTAGTAAGACTTAGCAGTACCAGTAAGTGATACAGCAGCGCCATAACGTTGCTTTGCTTCAGCTAAATTGAACTGAATTTCAGCAGCAGTCATAAGTACGAAAGGCTTATTAAATACACCTTTTGTTAAAAATGCAGGTCCTACTGCAGATGTGTTGGTTGGTAAATAACCAGAACCTACACCAAATGGAGTACCTACGTAGTTAGCAGCAATTTCTGGCTTTAAACTAACACCAGGGTTTGCACCATCTTCATTACCAACTGCATATGCAACTCTTTTTAAACGAACAGTATCACCTGTTGCTTTTAAAGTGTTTACAGCAAATTCGGTAATTCTTGGGTAGTTGTTGGTTGCAATTCTTGCACCAGTTTCAGAATAACCATAAGCGTTGTAGAACGGATTGATTTGACCAGCAGAAGCGTTGTAACCAGGGTTAACACCAACTTCGGCACCTGTAATAAATCCAGAACCTTCTGTGTTGATTTTATTGATTTCTGCAGTGAT
>Ga0222712_10001820_pt1 | contig 25536 bp, 47 predicted proteins | sample C33_657DmetaG_FD_165043 | JGI IMG/M metagenome (GOLD analysis project Ga0222712, IMG submission 165043) | Estuarine water microbial communities from San Francisco Bay, California, United States - C33_657D | ecosystem: Environmental > Aquatic > Marine > Unclassified | place: USA: California... | reverse complement strand
CTCAAAAATTTAGACTTTGATGAGAATCAAGATACTCCTGTGATACCCGCACTATCAGAACATGATTTCTATAACAAGGATGATATTCTTGGATTTGAGATTGGTGTAGGCTGTAAGTTTAATTGTACGTTCTGTAACTATGAACTACGTGGTGCAAAGATATCTAGACTGGCCAGCAGTCAAGACCTACACAACTTTTTCAGTCAAGCATATAATCGCTATGGCATTGAAAACTTTTTTATCGCTGATGATACGCCAAACGAAACAGATACTAAACTAGAGATACTGTTAGAATCATTTGAGGGATTAAACTTTCATCCCAAGATAACTGGCTTTACTAGATTGGATATCCTAGCAGCCAGACCCAAACAAATTGAACTGTATAAGAAAATTCAGTTTGACAGTTTATTCTTTGGCATTGAAAGTTTCAACGAACAAGCCAGCAAACTGCTTCGCAAAAAAAGCGGATTGTATAATGTATATGATACATTGAAAACTCTAAGGGAAATTTGTCCTAGTACATTTCTTGTTGGCGGATTGATTGTGGGACTCAATGGTGATTCTGAAATCAGTATACGTAATTCTGTGCTTAAGGTTTTGGAAGAGGATCTATTGGACAGTATACAACTATATCCGCTTAGTATCAATAAGTCACAGTCGATATTTGACGAAGGTTACATGAGTCAACTGGACCAAGAACCAGAAAAGTTTGGATACAAGATTCAAACTGTTTCAACAGCAATTGTCAGTGAACAGCAATGGGTAAGCGACTGGTCCAATCTAGATCATGCTACAAAGTTAGCAGATTCAATTGCCAACGGTATCAAATTTGATGTTACTAATTTAAATCATATGGAGTATGCCGGACTAAGGTCGTTGGGCCTTATTGATAACAATGTAGCACCAGCAGTGGTTGACATTGTTAGAAAAAGAGCTTATACTAAGTCTAAGAATCTAAAACTTGCGTATGTAGAAAAGAAGTTAAACTTTTTCAGGAGCCTTACATGAACCTAGAACTTGAACGCTATGAGGGTGAGCTTATAGAGCTACGCGAAAAGACGCAGGTATATGAGCAACTGCTACACCGTATTCAAATGAACGCAGAAGTAGTCATGGATCACGAAGTAGTAGGTGATCTAATTCGTAACATCTGCGATTGGAGTTATGCTCACCGTCGTGGTAATGGTGAATACACAGAAGCAGAACAGGATGCTATTGTTCGTCGTGCATTTGACAGACTATTAGTTACACGCGAGCCATGGAGGGTTCGCAATCAAAAATCAAAGGAACATAATGAAAAAGACTCTACTGACGATACTGCTGGCACTGTGTAGTGCCACTGCTCATGCAGGCACAACCAAAGTAAACGTTGGCGCAAGCCTCATTGACGCACAAGACCTAACATCTAACATTAATATCGAACACATTCATGAGAAGGATCGTGTTCGTCAGGAATATGAATTCGAACATTTGTATCAGCATGTCACAGGCAAGGTAGGTAAGAATGACTTCTATGGTCTCGCCAAAGCCAACTACGCACTGGACAAGAAAAATTATGTGCTGGGTGTGGTTAAGTATGAATACGATCACTTTTTACGCAACCAACACAATGCAGTAGCCGCAGTGGGTTACGGTCATAAGATCCTACGCACTGATGTTCTACGTGTTAGCAACGAATTGTCTGCTGGTGTAATGCGTACAGATACTGACACTAAGCCTGTGCTACGTAACAGTTTGTGGGTTCGCTATGACGACAAACGTTATGTGTTTATCAACAAGATGTTGGTGGAGTACACAGACTTCGCATATGTGCGTAACCAAACTGAGCTGGGCTATAAGATTACCAATAAGGTAACCTTTGGACTAAGACATGTGTATACTCGTAACACTGAGCGTAAGTCTAATGTAACATTGTTTAACCTTGGGCTAACACTTTGAACACACTAGAACGCATTTGGGCTAGGGCTACTGGTCATCTAATGGGCAAGACTGACGATGATCGACCCGATGTTCCTATCCTTACTGTACGAGAAGCACGTATTGCATTGTTTCTAAAAACCTTTTGGGTTGTAATACATGTGGTTACTTGCTGTTTTATTATTGCAAACGTAATTCACCATTGGTAAAAAACATGGATCCTAACGACGACATCTACTGGCAAACTCGAGAACGCATTGGTAATGCAAGTAACCAGTACCAAGGCAAGTACAAGCGAGTACTAGCTGTATGCAGTGGCGGCCTGCTTCGCAGTCCTACTATTGCCCATACACTGGCCGGCGATCCATACAACTACAATACTCGCAGTGTGGGTACTAATATTGACTACGCTCTTAACCTAATCGACCAAGTTCTACTTGAATGGGCAGATGAGATTGTTTGTGCCGACAGTGAGCATGAGATTGAGGTTAGGCTTAGGTTAGCGGATATTGGAATTACTCTCAAACCTGTTGTAAATCTCAAACTGCCAGATGTATATCCATATCGTGATCGCAAACTGGTACACTTGATTAAAAAGCGTTACGACCAATACCTTGCAGGCCAACAGCCTGTAAACTATGAAGATGAAAATGAATAAAATAGAACAACTAATTAAACAAGCTGGAACAGATTCTAGCGGTAAGTGGATAAGTGTTGACAATGCACAAGACTTTGCTATAATGTTATTAAACGAATGCTACATTGCTATTGAGAATACAAACAACAGTCATGTATACACTACCTTTGATCAAGACCAATTTAAGGCTACTATCAGTAAATGCAAGGACGCTGTAAAGCAACACTTCGGAGTTTGATATGACCATTGCCAGTGAAAGAACAAGAGCAGTTAATTATACATACGATTTTTTGCGTGATCTGCTTGATCCAAAGAAAACACCTAGGGTGCCAGCAGACGTTAGACATAGAGCAAGATCATTGCTTAGACACTATCCTAGTCGTTGGGACATGGACATGGCAGTAAGCGAAGGCAGTAGCCGTTTTGGTGATGATAAGAATCCGTTTGGAACTAAGAGTTTAGAAGAGCAACTAAGAGGACAAGGACATGCGTGAAGAACTAGATAAGAAGTTGTGCGCCAAGTACCCCAAGATTTTTATGAATCGTTATTCATCTCCGCGAGATACTTGCATGTGTTGGGGATTTGAACACGGCGATGGTTGGTACAATATAATTGACATGATGTGTGCCAACATTCAGAGTCATATCAATCAATCGCGTCGTCGACGTCATGATGCGCTAGTGTACAATCGTGCGCTGAGTCGCGCTATCAAAGGCGACTTTAGCACATACGACCGTTTAGGCAAGTGGCAACAAAAGTGCATTGACGAGGATTTGTTGGATCCCGAACCACAGCTAAGATCAGTACCTGAAGCATGTTTACAGGTAATTGCTATTCAGGTTAAGGAAAAGTTTGGTACACTGCGTTTCTACTATGGCGGCGGCGATGATGTTGTCAGCGGAATTGAGCGTATGGCTGAAAGCATGAGTGCTGTTACTTGTGAGACCTGCGGTGCACCAGGTGCAACTCGCAGTGGTGGTTGGATCCAAACACTGTGTGACACACATGCGGCTGAAGCAGGCAAACCTGATATTATGGAATGGAAGACAATGCCATGAACGAACGAATCAAAGAACTAATGGGAAAGACACTGGATAGCGAATTCAGTCACACCTGGGACACTATGACATATGAAGGCTTGCTACAGTTTTCAGAAAAGTTCGCCGAGTTGATTGTTAGGGAATGTGGTGTAGCATTGAGTCCTATGTTGCGTGATATGGTTAGCCGTGATCGAGCATACGACATGATTAAACAACATTTTGGAGTTGAATAATGGATAAGTTTTTTGAATGGATTGGCCGTAACCGCAAACCAATCGGCTACACAATTGGATCATTAAACCTGCTAGCAGGTATTAGCAATCTGGTTAACGACAATTATACACTTGCTGTAGTAAATCTTGCTATTGCTGTTGTTCTTATTGCTGATGCGTGGAGAACCAAATGAACGAGAATGTAAAGAATCTAGTTAAGCGAGCAGGATTCATCCTGTGGGAAGATGAAGCACATAACCCAGGAGATGTAGTAGATTGGGCTAGTCGCTACGACAACGAACTAGTAAAGTATACTAGACTGTTAGTGCAAGAAGTGCTAGAACTACAAGCCGCCGGTACTGATGTGCCCGCACACTTTGGCATTACTGAAACAGACGGCAAGGAGTCAATTGAAGTTGACTTTGACGACGAAGAGTTGCTCACTTACATGAAGATTGCACACGAGCGAGACATTACTTTTAACAAGTTTATTGAACTGGCTCTACGTAAAGCTATCGAAGAACACGATTTAAAGGATGAGAACAATGAAAGCCCAGAAGCCAGCTGAAGGTATTATGCTATCTAAAGAATGGGTTGGTGCCAAGATTCATCACATTGAATGTGATTGCACTGACCCAGACCATGGTGTAGACATGTGGATTGAAACCGAAGCCGATGAAGATTTGCATGATACTGTTTCAATTACTTTTTATGTAAAGACCACTAACCAATATTGGCCTGATGGTTATAGTCGCATTCGTGCCGCTTGGGATATTCTTACCAAAGGTGTGCATACTCAAAGTAATAACTTACTGTTGAGCAAACAAGCGGCACTTAACTTTGCAGAAACAATCAAGACCACAGTAAAAGAGTTGACAAAACCTAAGTAACTTGCTATAATATAGCATGACTAGTAATAATGGATATCACGTGAAAAAGATTTTTTACGAGAAAGTTGGTCGTCGCTACATTCCTGTAAGCGAATATGACAACGAGCTACTGGACAGTTTCCCAAAAGGTAACCATTTAGTAATGTGTTATCCAGGCGGAACTAGTCGCCGTTTTAATATTGACCCTAACTATGCGGCAATGATTGCCGCTGGTCGTGTTGCTGAAGATGCTATGTGTAAGGCAATGAACAAAGCTAGCGAGCTACGTCCAGCTAAGACACCTATTACTCCTGAGCAACAAGCGGCATGGAATAAACTTGCAGAAGTGTTCGGTGATGAGCTTTCTACACTACACGGTTCAAGTATCAACGACATTGCACAAGCAGGTGTTAATGTTATGATGGAAGAAGCAGACAAGCTAATGCAGAATCCAAACGTGCGTGAAGCGTTTGACCACTTTATTGTAGTATGCAAACTTACAAAGGAACAAACAAATGAAGATTAATATTGGACCATATACAAGATGGTTTGGGCCTTACCAACTAGCAGAAGCACTCTGCTTCTGGGCCAAGCCTGTCAAAGACGAATGGGGTATCGAAAGCAATCCAGACTGGGTACATAACTTCGGTGAGTGGCTTGCACATGGTAGTGTGCTACCAGATCCTACTCCAGAGAATCCTGTTAGTCCTTGGAGAGACGATAGACCTATTACTACACTGTACAAGTTCTTGCAGTGGGTTGAAAGTAAGAAGAAGCGCAAGGTTAAGGTACACATTGATCGCTGGGATACCTGGAGCATGGATCATACTCTAGCATATATCGTTCTGCCTATGCTGGAGCAACTAAAAGCAACCAAACATGGTGCACCTTTTGTAGATGACAAAGATGTACCTAAGGAGTTGCGTAGCACTAGCGCACCAGCACTCACCGAAGACGATAAGAACTGCGGTGCTGTAGATGACTTGCACTTCAAACGCTGGGAGTGGGTACTAGACGAAATGATCTTTGCCTTCCGTAGTAAGGTAGATGACAACTGGCAAGATCAGTTTACAAGTGGTGAACATGATTGGGGTAGCAAGGTAACTGAGTTCGATGAGAACGGCAAGCCTAAATTGCATCAGCTGATTCGAGGTCCTAACGACACATATAAGATTGATATGAAAGGTATGCAAGCATACCAGAAGCGTATCAGCAATGGCTTTAGACTGTTTGGCAAGTACTACGAAAATCTTTGGGATTAATTTTAAAGTAGAAGTAATATGGCATCAGCAAATGTTTTATCAAAAAAAGTTCGACCTGAAGTTGAATTTGATGTAAAAAATTCCGAACACAGGCGTTTGTATAGTTTGTTTCTAAATACACATAGTTGGGGACATTCACCAATTCGATTTATTACACGCCCAAGTTACGGTATTGACAAAGGTGTCATCGATCGTAAGCTATTAGAGTATTACACTAACAAAGAGTTTAGCAACCAAGATAATAAAATTGATGCGTGAGCTATCAGTAAATACTTGCGACAAAGAGATATGCGATGGCAGTTAAAAGTACAACACAAATGACCAAAGGTGAGCTCATTGCTCTTTTACGTGAGAAGGAAAGGATTATTGCTGACCTTAACGTAAAGATCGATGAGCTCGAAGGCCTGGCTATTACTAGTCAGGCTATTCCCATGGACGCCGACAGTAGTAGACTTCTCACGCTAATGAATCAGCGTATTCGCGCACTCGAAGAACAAATAAACAAAGAACAGAGGTAATAATGAATATTGATCTAAATAAGTATGCAGAGTTTGTATTGGCTATTTGTAGCAATCAAAGCAAAGATGCAGAAGCATTTGTTGAGCATGTACGTAAGCTACATAACAATACTAATGTAAATGTTCCGTTACTTCTTACCAGTGGTATTGGTTTAGCCAGCGAAGGTGGTGAGTTTAACGAGATTGTTAAGAAGATTTTTTTCCAAGGTAAGCCCTTAGATGAAGATAACATCTTCCACATGAAGCGTGAACTAGGTGATATTATGTGGTATTGGATGAATGCTTGTAATGCGTTAGGTTTAGATCCAAATGATGTTATTGCTGAAAACGTACACAAACTAGAAGGTCGTTATCCAGGTGGTAGCTTTGATGCACACTACAGCGAAAATCGAAAAGCTGGTGACCTATGACAACCAGCGCCGGCGACAGTGATTTAGTTAAATCGCACAAAAGAAAATTAGAAGACCTAAAACGGAAACTAAAAGGTTCAGTGTCACCTGATATTAATATCTTAGTTAAGCGCGATATTGCAGAACTTGAACAAAAGATCAAACGTGTCATTGCATTAGAAAATAGTAAAGCCGGTAATTTATAAAATGGAAACAATGCTTTTACTTGTAACTCTGTTATTGGTTAAGCATGCCATTGCAGATTTCTTTCTGCAACGGGCTTTCATGTTTAAAGACAAACATGTGTATGCTGGTCCTGGAGGCATCTCTCATGCCGGCATACATGGATTTTTAACATTCCTTGCTGTTGTTATCTGCTTACCAAACTTATGGCTATTTGCTATCTTGTTTGGTTTGTTTGATGCAGTAGCTCACTATCACATTGATTACGTTAAGAGTAGTTGGAATGTTAAGACGAAGGCCGCCCCCAGTGAAACAAGATACTGGTATGCATTTGGTTTGGATCAAATGGCACATTCCTTAACGTATGTGCTAATTGTCTATATTATGTTCTTAAGGTAAAACATGAAACGTATTTTATTATGCGGACTGCCAGGCTCCGGCAAAACAACTCTGGCTAAGAGACTAGTTGAAACACTAGGCAATGCTGATTGGTATAATGCCGACAGTGTACGAGAACAGTTCGACGATTGGGACTTCAGTCCTGAGGGACGAGCTCGACAAATGAAGCGTATGCAGGACTTTACTCGCAAGAGTGTAGCTAAAGGTCGATATGGCATTGCAGACTTTGTGTGTCCTACACAAGCATTGCGTGACGAGTTCAAGGGCGACTATGTTATCTGGATGAACACTATCAAAGAAGGTCGCTTTGAAGATACAAACAAAATGTTTGAAGCACCTACCAATGTCAACATGGAAGTTACTGCTGACGAATGGTGGACCAACGAATGGGTAGAGCACTGGGCTCGACTGTTAGCTGTTGATATTAAAGACCATGAGTTTCATCCTAAAAATCCTACAACACAAATGCTAGGTCGTTTCCAGCCATTCCATCCTGGACATCGTGCGCTGTTTGAGCGAGCCTTAGCCAAGCATGGACAGGTTGCTATTCTAATACGTGACATGCCTATCACAGAAAGCAACCCTTGGCAACAAGATGATATTGCTACAAACATTGAAAAAGAACTATACGAGTATGCAGGTAAGTTTAGAATCTATCCAGTACCTAACATCATGAACATTACATATGGGCGCGACGTAGGATACAAGATTGAGCAAGAAGTATTTGATGATACTATTCACAACATCAGTGCTACAAAGATTCGTGAACAGATGAGGAAAGAAGGTAAACTTTGAACACATACCACATAAGATATAACACCAAGCACGGTGACAGTGATTTAGTATGGCGTGTGTTCGAGAATGGCGTAGAGCATTTAGTAAAGCAGATTGACATACGTGTTCCTGTGTTTGGTGAAAAAACTGTTGAACACGATGTTTGCAAATGGAATATTGCCTGCAAAGGGCAGATGCGTATAGTCGATGATATTGCTGTCATTGAATAAAATACTTGACTAGTAATACATTTTGTAGTATTATTAAGAACATGCTAATCTATGAGAGGATAAAGATATGGCTAAAGTAAATAAAATTTCAGATAAACTTGCTAAGGTAAACGACAACTTTACCGTTAACATGTACGACAATGGATACATGCTAGAGATTGGCGGCCGTAACAAAGACGACGATTGGGCAACTGCTAAGATTATGTGCAATTCAATCGAAGAGCTAACAACACTTATCAAAGAAGCATCTGCTATGGAGCGCGAGTAACATGGCTGTGTGGGCATTGGCTCCTGCCTATAAAAAGAGCATCGAAGAAATTGAATTTTGGACCAAGGATGGGAAAGTAATTCAATACAGTGTCTGGTGGCGCGGCGGCAATGTCAATCTTACTACGCCTACTGATGAAGCACCCGAAATCGATCTAGATAATGATGATGCTGATGGCTTAGATGTATATTCCCTAGCAGACGGTGAAACTATTTTAGACGTAGAAATGGATAGCTTCTGGGACGGTGACAGTACCGAATGGCTAGCGGTCTCTCCCGATGTAACAGAAGAAGAACTACAGGAAGTCATTGATGCTTGGGAAGAAGACTGGAGCGAAGGCGTAGAAAATCTTGGCTGGGAACAAGATGACACTGAAGTATACTTCCACGGCAAACTAACGCTAGAGCGAATCAACGAAAATTAATATATGAGAATTGAACGAGACGTAAAACTCGATTATAGCGATGTACTATTTCGCCCTAAGCGAAGTACAATGGGCAGTCGTAGCGAAGTTGACCTAAATAGAAACTACACATTTAGAAATAGCAACAAGCCATATTCAGGTATACCTGTCATGGCTGCTAACATGGATGGTGTAGGCACATTTGCTATGGCAGAACAGCTATGTGAGCTAGGACTGTTTACTACACTTGTAAAAAGTTATTCGCCCAGTGAAATACATCAATGGCTTAACAACAATCAGTTAAAGCCAAATTTGGTTAACAGCATTGCTGTTAGCACAGGTATCACTGAAGCAGATAGTCAACGTATTGATGAAACACTAAAGCTAAGTCGTAGTATCAAATATGTTTGTATTGATGTTGCTAATGGCTATAGCGAAAAGTTTATTGAGTTTGTATCTAAGTTTAGAGAACGCTATCCTGATATCACTATTATTGCAGGCAATGTAGTAACACCTGACGTAACAGAGGAGTTGATCTTAAGTGGAGCAGATATTGTTAAAGTTGGCATTGGTCCCGGTAGTGTTTGTACTACTCGCATTAAAACTGGAGTGGGTTACCCGCAACTATCTGCGGTTATCGAATGTGCAGATGCTGCTCATGGGCTTGGTGGGCATATTATTGCTGATGGTGGTTGCACTTGTCCAGGTGACGTAGCTAAGGCATTTGGTGCAGGCGCCGACTTTGTAATGCTTGGCGGAATGTTCGCTGGCTGTGATGAGGGCGGCGGAGAGCTAATTAGAAAGTATTTTACACAAGGACAATACTTCATTGCTGGAGAAGACCGCTTAGGCGTATCCGATTACCAACCAGTTATTGATGCACGTGACTTTGTTAAATTTTATGGCATGAGTTCTACCGAAGCACAGGAACGACACGGCGGCAAGAAATCTTACCGAGCTAGCGAAGGTCGTGTAGTAGAAGTTCCTTATAAAGGGCCTGCATCTAGTGTTGTAGTAGATGTTCTAGGAGGTGTGCGTAGTACTTGTACTTATGTAGGTGCTAAGTCACTTAAAGAGCTCAGTAAGCGTACTACTTTCATTCAAGTAAACAACGGGAAACAATTTAATAATATTTACGAAAGTAACACAATTGGTAGTTAATATGAATACAATAGATAGAATTTTTAGTTATAACAGACAACCTAACATATCTCCCTTCTTCAAAGAACAGTTAATGTCTTTGGTTGGGTTTGGTACATATCACAACGAGATTGAACAACTTCGAGATAGTATTGTTCAAGAGCTAGTTAACTACAGAGAAAAATATAAAATTACAAATGTAGTTATTGGCATGAGCGGAGGTCTCGATAGCGCACTAACAGCAAGTCTGTATAAGGCTGCTGGTTATCATGTTATCGGTGTTACACTGCCTATCCATCAAAACCCAGACGAAACTGCTCGTGGTATCGAAGCTATCAAGACATTAGGGTTAGATCATGTGCATATTGACTTAACTAAGGCATATGATAACTTAGTTGGTTTCTATCAAACAGACACCGTAGATCTTACAGATAACGATAGACCTACACTAATGCGTAAAGGCAATATTAGAGCTCGTCTACGTATGATTACACTATATAATCTTGCAGGTAGGTATAAAGGCTTTGTTGCTAGTACTGATAACTTTAGTGAACTAGCCGCAGGCTTTTGGACACTACACGGTGATGTAGGTGATGTTGCACCAATTCAAAGTTTAACTAAGAGTTGGGAAGTACCTGCTATGGCAGAGCTACAAGGTGTGCCACAAAGCACAATCTATGCTGTGCCTACAGATGGTTTGGGTATTGCTAACGGCGACGAAGACCAATTTGGATTCAGTTATTTAGAGTTTGATATTGCACTGTTTACGCTTATTAAGAATCTAAGTCTAGCAGGAGCCACAGAAGCTGACCTTAAGATTATCGATAGTGTTAAATCTAGAGTTAGAAATAGTGTTTACAAAAGAAGTAATCCTTATAACTTACTACACCCAATGTTCCCTGCTAGATTTGAAGAACTCAAGATTTTAGATGAGACGCTATAATAATCATATAAATAACGTATGATACACATTTATAACAGGAGAATATCATGGGTATTGAACTATTAATTGTTGTGGTGCTAGTTGGCACTGGTTTAGCATTCTGGTACTTTAACAGAGGTGCTAAGACAGCTGACTTAAACAACGATGGTAAGACAGATGTTAAGGATGCAGTAGTTGCTGTTGAAAACACAGTTGAAGGCCTTAAGGCCGTTGCTGATGTTAACAAAGACGGCAAAGTAAATGCAGAAGATGTCAAAGTTGTTGCGACAAAAACTAAGACAGTTGCTAAGAAAGCAGCCGCTGGTGCAACGGCAGGCGCTAAGAAAACAGCCGCTAAGATCAAAGCAACTACTACAAGAAAACCAAAAGCACCAAAGTAATAAACTTCTGTGTTTTTTGCGTTTGATGTAGACGGCACGTTAACGCCGAGTAGACAACGAATTGACCCCGATTTTGAATGTTGGTTTATCGACTGGGTAAGCCACATTCAAGAAAAGGGGCATTCCGTTCTTTTAGTCACAGGCAGTGACTACGAAAAAACTGTTGAACAATTAGGTTTAACAATAACTAGTTCTGTAGATTATTGTTGTAATTGTTTAGGCAATCATGTATTATATAAAAATAGTATCATTGAATCATACAGTTTTGAACCTTCCACAGAACTATTAAATTTTTTAAATGCAGAGTTAGCAACCAGTCCCTACGGGGAAAGGTATGGTAATCACATTGAGAATCGAGGTAGTATGATTAACTTTAGTGTTGTGGGCCGCAATGCTAAAGGAGAACAACGTTCTAGATACTACGAATGGGATAAACTAAGCGGTGAGCGTTTATCTTTAGCTGAAAAAATTAATCTAACTTTTACAGATTTGTCTGCCCAAGCCGGCGGCGAAACCGGCATAGATATTATACCTTTCGGTAGAGATAAACGCCAAGTTATAAAATATATGCAAAATCAAAAGGTTTGGTTCTTTGGTGATAGATTAGATGATGGCGGCAACGATAAACCTTTAGCTGATGTACTGCTACAGTCAGATACGAATTCAGAAGCATACCATGTAAAATCCTGGCAGGAAACGTGGGAAATGCTAAAGGACATTAGTATTAATGAACTTAAGATAACAATGCATAAGTGAAACAATAGATAAATACACTTATATAACTTATTTAGGAGTTTAACAATGGGAACAGTATCATATCCATCAGGCACAACAACGTGGAATGTATCAGATCGTGAAGCCCAAAAAGCATTTGCAGCAAAGCTACATGGAGTTGCGGTTGAGGATCTGGTCGTTGGTGTACACATTGGACCAGAAGAATCTAACGGTGTAGGCCTACCTACAGACTTTGAAGGGTTAACACCTTTTCATAAAGTTGATCAGCCAGCAGACGGTTGGAACAACGGCGCAAAATATGTAGTATATTTTGAAGATGAGGACGGAGAAATCTTCAAAGCAGTTAATGCAGACCCAGCAACAATTACAGCTTTAACAGAAGGACCAGAGTTTGAATCGGTTCTTGCTTACAAGTAACGCTTGACATTTACCGTTTTAGACACTATACTTAATGTATTATGTCAAATGAAAAACTAGAAGAATACGTCAAGATTGTTTCAGACATCAAAGATTACGGTGAACTAATTAGTTGGATCAATTCTTTATCTAAAGATTTAAAAGTTGATCCAACTATTAGAAACCCGAAACATTATGTATACGGTTGCCAAGTATCAACTTGGATAAAGTGTACACACCAAGATAATAAAATTTTCTTTTCTTTTGACAGCGATTCTAATGTAACAAAAGGAGTCGTAAAAATTCTGCTGGACATTATTGATGGTAAAACTTTTCAGGAAATTAAAAAAATAACTTTTTATGATTTCCGCCAAATAACTGCAAGACTGCCCACAGAAAGACAGAAAACTCTACAGATTATTTTAAATAAAGCACATGAACTTGCACACACTACAGGAGAAACGCAATGAACTTTGTTCCATATGTAATTGAAAAAACCAGTCAAGGCGAACGTAGCTACGACATATATAGTCGTCTTTTAAAGGAACGTATTGTGTTTCTTAATGGCGAAGTTAACGATGCCGTAAGTAATAGCATCTGTGCTCAGCTATTGTTCTTAGAAGCAGAAGATGCCGATGCTGATATTAGCTTCTATATCAACAGTCCCGGTGGTGTTGTTACTTCCGGCATGGCTATGTATGACACCATGCAGTACATCAAGCCTGATGTAAGTACTATTGTTATGGGTCAAGCCTGTTCAATGGGCTCATTGTTAGCACAAGCAGGCGCACCAGGTAAACGTAAGATGCTACCTAGCGCACGTCACATGATCCACCAACCAAGCGGTGGCGCAGGCGGTCAGGCCACAGACATGCAGATTCAAGTAGAAGAAATTCTAAAGATGAAAAAGTATCTAACTGAAATTTATGTCAAGCATAACAGCAAAGGCAAGACCTATGATGAGTTGGTGAGAGATCTGGAACGTGACAAATATATGAGTGCTGACGAAGCACTAGACTATGGTCTAGTTGACGAAATTATTCTGTCACGATAATTAAAAGGATTGAATAGTGCAAAATAGAGTTGACTTAATTAATTTTACAGAATCTGCAAAAGAACATTTTAAGCAGATATCCTCAAATGCAAATGCACTAGGTGTACGATTATCTCTTGCCGGTGGCGGGTGTGCAGGTTTCAGCTACAAGTGGGAATTAGTTAACTCTCCTAGTGAAATTGAATCTAGTGATTATTCTAAGGCATACGACGGATGGACATTCTGGTTAGACAAGACATCAGAGCTTTATCTTATAGGCAGCACTGTAGATAAAAAGATTGATATTGCAGGTAGCGTAATCGATATACAATCCCCGTTAGCTGCCAGCAGTTGCGGGTGTGGAGAGAGTGTTAACTTTAAAGTATAATGTCTAATTTTAGCTTCATAGAATACACACACAATCCGTATACAGCTGATCCTGAAGATTTATACACTTCTCTTAATAAGCTAGGATTCGTACAAAGAAACTCGCATGTGTCTGGTCTATACAGTATGTGGACACAGAATCAATCTATCATCCTTCTACGGCAGTCAGAAGAAGAAAAAAACTTTTGTGTTACTGGCATAGGTGTAATACTATCAGATGAAATACTTGAAAAACATAATGCTGTATACGATGCAGAATGCAGTATGCATGTTATGTGCGATCCTGAAGGTTTACGTATCTTGGCTATGCCCGAAAAGCGTTTAGCTAAAATGATTGAACACGGATATCAAATGGTCGATAAACGTTCATACGACACCCCCGGTATAGAACATTTCAGTGGGTTAGTTTATAATACTGTTCATCCTAGAACTATGGACTTTTATCAAGAGATTGGTTTTAGATTTACAAAAAGTTCAGACAAGTATAATACCTTGATGTCAGAGAATAATAGATTCACTATGCTGATGAGCAAATTAGATTCATCAGGCACAGTAGGAACTATTTACGCCGATACCCACGATGTATTTAAAACTACACGTTGTTATACAGTAGCAGGACTCAATTTAAAAGACTATGATTTAAACAAGGAAAAATTAAATTTTGGGGTTGAGTTAAATCATAAAATTATTGGTTACAACTGTGCGGCATTTGGCAGTTCTAACAGTTACACTATTGAAAATTGTGTAAAGCAACCTATTGAGAACATAGATATAATTTTTAGAACTAGAAAACAATATCTACACATCAACGAAGAAGTAATAGAGTTTCACAATGCAACAACATAGTAAATTGTATTCTGAAATATTTCCTGAAAGTCTTATGATGGAAACTTTTGGTACCACTACACCGACGCAATCAAAAAAGAACGAACATTTTTTTAATTGTTGGATGGCTTGGAGAGATAACGAATTTAAAACATCTGCGTTATTTGTTCCTGCTATTACTCCGGTGCAATTTAAAAATTTAGTAAAAACAAGTTGTAAGCAAATGGGATTGAGAGAGTTTTGGGATTTTCAAGTCAGAGGATTTACTGTTAGATTTAGGGATTCTGAAATGAAAGCATTTTTTAAAATTTCTGTGAGTAACCAATGGACTACATAGCTAATCTTTATAGTATGAACGCAGATAAGATTTCTCAGGAAATTTCAAACATAAGTAAGAAGTTGTCTAAAGTTAATAGTTCTTCTCCTATATATAATCAACTGTTAGATATGTTGCAAACAGCAGAATCTGTACATAGAGAAAAATTATTTTTGTCATCTTTAAAACCTGAAGATAAAGCTGACTCGGCAATTGAAATTGGTTCGGTTGAATCTGTAGTTTATACACCAATATATTCTCAAGAAGAATTCTTGCAGGTAGTTGCAAATATGTATATCGATAAAGGTAAAAAATAATGAAAAGTTTATCATTAGAAAAAACTAGCCGCGTCAAGTTAATAGTACTTGAACATAAAAAATTTGTTGTTAGAGAATATGAAATTTCTTTTTCTATGATGACACCAATCACGGAAGAAGATAAACCAATGATCGAATTGCAAGTAGATCAGAACGTAAGTTTTGCAAAAGCAATTTGTTTTATTGATGCTGTTCTAAATAACAGTATTCTTATTACACATGAAAACATGATACAGTTTGAAAAGACATTGTGTGAGTACTCAAACAATTTTGTTATTTTGCCTGATGTTGCAGACACAACAATTATCCACGCAATCTATAACAAGTTAAGAGCAATTGTCAGTGAGCTAACAGAAGTATCAAGTATCACCCTTACAGATTTAGACGACCATCTAAAATATAAATTAGATGTGTTTGAAGAAGAAGATGAGGATACGGAATTGCCTACACTTAAGGATTGGTTAGGTGATCTAGCATTTAACGAAAAGCCGTGGTGGAACCGATCTGATGAAAGTACGTGGGATGGTGTCGCTAAGACTAAAGAAGAACTTGAACATGTCCGAGCTAATAAGGTAGAACAAGAAACTGTATCAATGTTTGAAGATATAGAAGAGAGTATACTCAACTTATTTAAAGCATTACAGAAACAAGCTGCCGGCGATAATACTGGAGAAATCATCGAAGTTGATTTTCAACAAGAAGCCAAAGATCCTAAAAAGAAATCTAAAAAGTGGAAACCAACACTAATTTGATATTTGACATATTAGAAAAAGAATGCTATATTAATAGAATGCATATTCATAAAGCTAGTGAAACTGATGGGATCGAATTATTGTATAGAAACAAAAGTCTATACAATATTCCGTTTGAAGACACAGAACATTTTAACAAGTATTGTGACTTATTAGATGTTGAGCATATAGTTTCTAATGTCGAGTACAGCAAACAGTTTAATATACCACAGCATTACAAAGAATTAGATGTTGAGTTTTATATTAAGAACATGGCTGAAATTTCAACTCCTGAGCAAATATCACGGGTAGACATGGAACTTGATATGTTCCGCGCCAGGAACCTGTTTCCTGTACTGCAATTATTGATATATATTGTAGACACCATGCGTAAACATAATATTGTGTGGGGTGTTGGTAGAGGTAGTAGCGTAGCCAGTTATTGTCTTTATCTAATAGGCGTTCATAAAATTGATAGCCTAAAGTATAATTTAAATATTCGCGAATTCTTAAAATGAGGACAGTATGACAATTAAAAGAAGCAACAGAGGTGTTCAAATTGATTTTGATGCGTTAATGGCTAAGGCAGGTGAATCAACGGCTGTTGGTAATATGAAAGTAAATGCTAAAGGCGATGTGTTAGGACCAGGCGGAGAAGTCATTCAAACTAGCGAAGATCGAGTACGTGCTTACTATAAAAATAATCCTAGAAGCAGTACATCAGCGAGCCTCAAAGGAAATGTCCCTACAGCTAAGTTACAACCCGATGCTGTCGCAGATGTTAAAACTGCCGCCACAGCAAAAGAAAATATTAGAACACAAAAATCTAAACCGCCTGTAGCAGAGCCCGATGAGTTTGATGCACCACAAGAACCGGTCGGTTATAAAGAAGTAACACTACCTAACGGTGATATTGAAATGGTTCCAATTTACAAGTCGGAAGATGAGTAACAAAACAGCGATCACTACCGGCGGTATAGCAGTAGCTAACGGCGGCCCTGGATTTACACCTGCACCCCATCACGTGTTAACGACTGTAACTGCTAGCGGTAATAGTAATTTATCGGGCAGTGTGCTTACAACAGGGATCAATGGATCGCCATTTACTTTTGCCAAGCCTTCTACCAATTTTAAGGCAGGTACTATTACTATCAAGGGTGAGGGCAGTGAATCAGCAGAGTTTGACGCTTCCTTTATCAACGATCTAAAACTATTGTTAGAAGTAATTCAGGAAGTCCCAGACGAGCATCCACTGGGAGATTTAAAACATGATATGCGGATGCGCCGCGCTTTTAAGAAACTTGGAGGTTAAATGAAACTGCGAGCAATTAGAGATAACATTCTTTGCACCGATGGTGACTTTGGTGATAAGGTTACAGCTAGCGGACTAATTGTACAAAGTACTATTGGTAAGAGCGAAGGTATTGTACCTCGCTGGTTCCGTGTATTTGAAGTTGGTTCTGATATCGAGTGGATTAAACCAGGACAATGGGTGTATGTAGAATATGGCCGGTGGACCGAAGGAATCGAAGTTCAGGACGATAGATTTGATACTCCCGAAAATAAAAAGAAAATTTGGAAAGTTGATCCTAACGCATGTTTATTAGTTAGTGATGACGAACCTAATCTACATGAGATTGTTATTAACACAGATGCTGTGTCAGCAATTAAAAAGTCACTTGATTATTAATTATGAAACTACCAGAATTTAATAATGTTACAGTTACCGGTGGCCTTACTACTATTGGCCTTTTAGGTATATCACTTACTGTGCTTGTTGCCCTAGAGCAAATCAGCGCATGGTGGTTAATACTTAGTATTCTTTGTATCCTGGCAGGTGTGGGCATGGAATCTAACAAAAACAAATAAATTATGCCCTTCATAGAAAAACTAGGTGTTAATAAAGTAAAGGAACAGATTTGGCAATATGAAAATGTTGCCACTGATCCTAGAATGGATGGGTTCATTGGCTGGGATTGTAAACAACGATTATATGAAATAAAGTTTGCACTCGACGACGCATTAGCTAGGTGCCCTATGTACCACGGCGAAGAAGAATGGCTCGAAGAGAAACGTACAGATAAAGCGTTTCAAAAATTGGGGAATAGGTAATGAGACTAAGATTAGGTGTTGTTGGTAGTGGCTTCGTTGGCGGGGCAGTAATTAACGGTTTCAACGAACCTAATGTTGACATGTGGGTAGTTGATCCAAAGAAAACAACTACCACTTTACGTCAGCTAGCCGAAGCTGAAACACATATAACTTTTATTTGTTTGCCTACGCCCGAATCCTCTGACGGGTCTGTTAATGTTACTATAGTTGACAGTGTACTAGAAGAACTCAATAAGTATGCCTATGACGGATTAGTTGTTATTAAAAGCACAATTACACCAGATCATCTAACACGATTTGTCGAGCAGTACGATCTACGTATTGTTTATAATCCCGAGTTCTTAACAGAAGCAAATGCACACCAAGACTTTATCAACCCGCCAATGCAGATCCTGGGCGGTGTTTGGGAAGAGTGTGAAATTGTTGAACGTGCGTATGTTGAGTTCAGTAAGGTAAAAGTAGTACCTACGTTTAAAACTGATATTGTAAGTGCTAGCCTACTTAAGTATACTATAAATAGTTGGCTAGCAACTAAAGTATCTTTTATGAACGAGTTGTACCAATTGCATAAAACCAGTGGTGCAAAAACTTCGTGGGATCAATTTACTGATATGTTACAGCGTGACAAACGCATAGGTGACAGTCATTTACGTGTGCCAGGTCCAGATGGACAGTTTGGTTTTGGTGGGCATTGTTTTCCTAAAGATACAGCAGGTTTGCTAAGTTATGCAGATAAGAATAAAGTTAACTTATCTGTACTAAGCAAAGCAGTAGAATTCAATGACCACATCAGGAAATAAATATAAAACAGTTTTTATCAGTGATGTTCACTTAGGCACACATGGTTGTCAAGCTGAAGCACTAATTAATTTTCTCAAAGAACATACATGCGATTCTCTGTACCTTGTTGGGGATATTATTGACGGTTGGCGTTTGCAGAAACGTATCTACTGGCCGCAGAGCCATAGCGATGTTATACGCAGGATATTAACTGTAGCTCGCAACGGAAATAGAGTATATTATATACTAGGTAATCATGATGAAGCATTACGTAAGTGGTTAAACTTTGATTTACGTTTTGGTCGTATACGAGTTTTAAATAGACAAGATCACATTGCACTAAATGGTAAACGTTATCTTGTTGTGCATGGTGATATGTTCGATGGATTGATGCAAAAGGATTGGAAGTGGCTCATGCATGTGGGTGATGTTGCATACAATTTATTAATTTGGCTTAATATTAGATTCAACACTGTTCGAGGTTGGTTTGGTATGGACTATTGGAGTCTTAGCAAATATCTAAAAACCAAAACCAAAGAGGCGGTTAGTTTTGTTGACGGGTTTGAGGAAAAGCTAGCTGCCTATGCTGATCAAAAAGGTTATGCTGGTGTCATATGCGGACATATTCACAGTGCCGCAATTAAAAACATTAATGGCATCGAATATTTAAACACTGGCGACTGGGTTGAAAGTTGCACAGCTATAGTGGAGACACATGATGGAGAATTTAAACTCATCGACTGGTCTACGAATATTAATCGTAACTGATGCTTGGCGTCAAATAAACGGTGTAGTTACTACACTGGAAAATCTTAATCGTACCCTCACAGATATGGGACACGACGTAGATTTTTTAAACTATGATGATGCTGACTATACCTGCGATATGCCATTCTACCCCGAAGTCAAACTTGCTTACGTTAAGCAGTATGTTATAAAAAGAAAAGTAAACTGGGCTGATGCAGTACATATTGCTACACCAGAAGGCCCAATTGGCTTTAAAACTTTACGCTATTGTGTAAAGAATAAGATTCCATTTACCACAGGTTATCATACCAAGTGGCCAGAGTTTGTGCGAGCCCGTTTACCTATACCAACTTCATTAACTTATGCGTATATGCGTTGGCTACATAAGCACAGCAAAAACATTTTAGTACCAACCCAAACTGTTGTAGACGAACTTGGCTTAAAAGGTTTTAATAATCTATGTGTGTGGACACGTGGTGTTGATAGGTCTATTTTTAATTCCGGTTCTAGAACAAAGTTAAATTGCGGAAGACCGCTTTTGTTATGTGTTACACGAGTAAGTCATGAAAAAGGTCTAGATGATTTTTGTAAAATAGATTATCCTGGTGCTACAAAAATGATCGTAGGTGATGGCCCGTATAGAAAAGAATTAGAAGCTAAGTACCCTGATGTCATATTCACAGGAGTAAAAACGGGCAACAGTCTAGCAGAGTTTTATGCTAATGCTGATGTGTTTGTGTTCCCTAGTAAGTCTGATACGTTTGGTGTTGTAATGATCGAAAGCATGGCTTGCGGTACACCTGTTGCTGCCTTTCCGGTTACTGGACCAACCGATGTTATTGAAAACAGTATAACTGGTTATATGCATAATGATCTAGTTACAGCTATCAAACAATGTTTAGAACTTGATAGGGATCAGGTTCATTATAATAGTTTGAAATGGACTTGGATAAACTGTGCTACTCAATTTATTAATAGTCTTAAAATAAAAACAACTTGACATAACGATGATTATCTTATATACTAATAAAATTATAGGAGTAAATTGTTATGCCAATACCAGAGAAAGTTATTATACCTTCTGCTAAAGATCCGGGCCGAGGCCATTTTTATGTTAGTCTCGTGAAGTCAGTATTCCGTATTGGAGCAGGTATCGCTCTAGTATTTGGAAATGTAATTACAGCTGGCGTCCTATTGATCACCGCAGAAGTACTTGGTATCATTGAGGAATTAGTATGAAAGAACTTTGGACAGAGAAATATCGACCATCGGATATTAACTCTTATGTGTTTCGAGATGCAAAACAAAAACAGCAAGTAAGTGGTTGGCTCGCAGATGGTGCCTTACCTCACTTGCTGTTCAGCGGTGCGCCCGGCACTGGTAAAACAACACTAGCAAAAGTTTTGCTCAATGAGTTAGGCATTAACAGCATGGATGTGCTTGAGATCAACGCATCTAACGAAAACAACGTTGATACTATTCGTAACAAGATTACTAATTTTGCAAGCACTATGCCATTTGGTGATATGAAATATGTACTGCTAGACGAAGCCGATTACATTACACCAAACGGCCAGGCAGCACTTCGTGGTGTTATGGAAATGTATGCTAGCAGTTGTCGCTTTATTCTAACCTGTAACTATCCACAGCGTGTAATCCCTGCACTGCACAGCAGAACACAAGGCTTCCACATTGAGAAGTTAGACGTTACAGAATTTACAGCTCGTATTGCAGAAATTTGTGTGACTGAAGGCGTTGAAATTGATCTTGAAACGCTAGATACATATGTACAAGCAACCTATCCAGACTTGCGTAAGTGTATTAACCTAGTACAGCAGAACGTTGTAGATGGTGTACTACAAAAGCCACAAGCTGGCGATAGCAATCAAAGTGATTGGATGCTTAGTGCTATTGATTTGTTCAAGGGCGGCGAATATAAGCCTGCACGTGAACTTATTGTGAGTCAAGCCCGACCAGAAGAGTACGATGAAGTATATCGCTTTATGTATCGTAACCTAGAGCTTTGGGGCAAGACTCAGCTACAGCAGGATCAAGCAATTATTATCATACGTGATGGTATGGCTAAGAGTAGCCTTTGTGCTGATCCAGAGATCAACCTTAGTGCTACACTCATTGAACTGCAAATGAATGCAGGGTAAAAATATAGGGGCATGAAGCCCCTATATTTATTCTTCTCCGTAAATGCGTAGAACTTCTTCTACTACCGGGTGACGTTCAACGTCGCCTCGATCAAAGTTTACTATCTTGATTCTTTCCGAACCTCTGTCTAGTAAACGTTCCATAAACATCTTTAGTCCATTACTTTCGTAACCTCTATCATGTTGGTTAAGGTCACCTGTTACAACTAGCTTACTGCCGTCACCGATACGTGTTAGCAACATCTTCATTTGACTGTCTGTTGCGTTTTGCATTTCGTCTGCGATAATAAAACTGTTCTTAAATGTTCTACCGCGCATGTATGCAAGCGGAGCAATTTCTAGTTTATTTGCCTTTAACAAATATTCAATTTGTTCTGGGTGATAATATTCTTCAAAAATGTCAAATATGGGTCGTGTCCACGGAGCCATTTTTTCTTGTAGAGTTCCTGGTAGGAAACCGTGCTGTTCGTCTACACTAACTGCTGGGCGTGTAAGAACAAATTTATCAATATATCCTTTTTTAAATCCTTTTAAACCTGCTAAGGTTGAGATTAGTGTTTTACCTGTTCCTGCTGGACCAATTGCAAACACTATGTTGACGTTGTCATCTTCTAAATGACCTAATAAGTCGTCTTGGTGAAAATTTCTTGGTACAATGTGTACGTCTTTATGTCTAGGCTTTGTTACAGCACCGCCTTCAATTACTCTCAAATGGTTTTCTCCTTTATGATTGAACTCTTTAGCATACTCACGCTCTTTACGTCTTCTTCTTGACATCTTAAGGTACTCCCTTTAGTGTGGCCAACAAAAAAGGCGTAGGCAGCAAATTCCGCTGTTCCATACGCCTTGTTTAGTTGAGTGTCGTATAAAGTGTATAACATCATACACTTTTATTTAGTCACGTGCCCAAAAGGTTAACAACTAAGTTATTGATTTTGGTAGATTTTAAATTAGATTGACATATAGATAAAATGTAGTATTATAATAACAAGGTCAAGTGAAGACCGTAACCCAGGGCAAGAGAAGCCCACTTAAAGGAGAAACTTATGAAATCACATGCTCAAATTGTCAATGAAAAATACCTTAACTCTGAGAGTCACTTTATTAGCTTACAAGAACGACTCAATGATGCACTGAAACGTGCACCATTATTTGTTCCTTTGCTTACAGCAATGGTCGACGAATTCAAGCGTCGATTTAAAAACTGGAACAAATTTTCAGATTTAGAACTATGTAGAGCTATTATGGTTCCGATGGATAAGATTTTAATTGATACCACACTACAACGAAATCTAAATGTTCGACATGTATTAAAAATTTTGCAGTACTTTAGAAGTACAATGGCGATGGCTATTCAGGTGTATGAAGATGAGAAGAAGCCTGGTTATTATATTGCTTGGGACGGTCAGCATACTGCCATAGCCCTACTGATTATTTTAACTAAAATCTTTGGAGAACGTGCCGCACAGGCATTAGTACCGGTTGTGATTTATCCAGTAAAGCAAAAATTAGAAATCCGACGTAATTTCATTTTGCTTAATGGTGATGCAAAAGAAGAGTTAGACTTTATCGACAAATATATTCAGATGGTACATGGCGTTAAAACAGATAACGCAGATGATCCTGAATGGGTTGATACTGCACTAAAGAATGATTATCTAGCAGCCGCAGGGTTGTTTGCAACACATTCAAAGTTTGGCGACGATGATCAACCTGGTGCGTTTACGTTGCTTGCTGATACACTTATGAGTAAGACTCTTAAGACACGTAAGCACCCTGAAGTTACACGAATGTTTGCACAGTACTGGAGTTATTTAAATCAATCCCGGCCTGTGGATGCAAAGGAAGCAAGACAACTTTACGAATACTTTAATCTCTGCTACGAGCAAGGCATTATTGTAGACGAAAAGTACCTGCTAGAGTTTGTAGCATTTACTAAGGAGTATTTTGATGCAGACTTCTCTCCCACCGGGCCGTTCTGGGATAAAGCAAAAATGACGTACGAATCTTGGTACAGAAAAGCTAATAACGGGTCGCAGGATATTAACGAACACGGTGAAGTTATTGTACGAGGGTTCGTAACAGAAATGCGTACAGGTATTCCGTTCTTGGTCGCACAGCTAAAGAAGAGTACTAAACTTAAGGTACCTAACTTTACTCCTAATAACGGATTTACTGTTTCTTCAAAGGACCTATGGTAATGGCTAAGTTACGAGATCCAAGTAAGGACAAAATGAAAAGTCCTCACGTTCTAAAAGAACAGTTGCGTCTCGGCCATAAGTGTAAGTTAGAAGATTGTGACAAGGATGTCACAATCTTCGATGGTCCCGGTAGTGAAAACTACTGCCGGGATCATCAACTTATGCTTACTGAGTATGGCGGTATGGGCAAAGCTGATCGTCCTTACACCTTTTATCGAAATTGGGTTTGCGAAGATTGTGGATACGATCCCAGGGAAGATCCTGCATTTGACGACGTCGAAGATCCTTTTCATAAGTTGTCTTGTATGAGGGCCACACTGGAAGGTGATCACGGTGAATTAAAAAGTCTGGGCGGCTCACATACAAAAGACAATATTACTACTAGATGTTGCCGCTGTCATAGAATTAAAACTATGAAAAATAAAGATTATTTGAAAAAAAGCAATGTTCTATAAAGTATCAAAACTTGATGGGCGTAACACATGGCATCGACATTTTAGCCATCGTGTAGAAATTAGACGTCACCACAATGATCGAAAACTGTTTGAGCATACTTCTAACTTTATAATGCTACGTCAATGGTGCTGGGATAATTTCGGCCCTAGTGTTGAAACCATGTACTGGGAACAACTACAAGTTACTGAGCAAGCACATTTAGCTAGCGATAAGTGGGCTTGGTATGTAAACACACACGACGGATATAGGACTTTCTTGTATTTTGCTGACGAAACAGCATTATCCTTTTTTAAGCTCAATTGGCCTGTAATGTATAAGCATTAAACTGATAAATAGTTGTAACAGGAGATTGTTATGACTATATCAGTTAAGATGGTCAATGACCAGATTAAGAAAATAAGCGAAACTAACACACTGCTAGATATGCTTCTAGAAGTGGAAAAGGTATTAGATAGCTGTGATCTTTATGCTTATGCTAACTGGAAAAAAGGCGAAGTACTAGAAGGCCCGGCGCTGGAGCGCCATTGGGTAAACGTAAAGTTGCTTTACCCTTACGATCAAATGCCTGATCCCGAAGGTGCAAAAAGATTACTAGCACGTCAGTGCATGGTCGAATTTAAAAAAGATACGCTACTAACTCCTGTTAAAGTTAGAACGTTTGACGATGTTGAAGTAGATGTTCGCCCAGATGGCAGCACACGTTATAAGACTAGAACTGAAAGCCATCCAGTATGGGTCGTCGAACTAAAAATTCCTCGCAGATATGTCGATGAATT
>Ga0222712_10001818_pt1 | contig 25545 bp, 49 predicted proteins | sample C33_657DmetaG_FD_165043 | JGI IMG/M metagenome (GOLD analysis project Ga0222712, IMG submission 165043) | Estuarine water microbial communities from San Francisco Bay, California, United States - C33_657D | ecosystem: Environmental > Aquatic > Marine > Unclassified | place: USA: California... | reverse complement strand
TGGCCGAATCGTGTCCGGCCCAGTTCAAGTATATTAGTGGATGGGTTAGAGTTGTTAATGTTTGGTTGCATAACAACGGGTCGAGCAGGAGCTCGGCCTTTTTTTTAGCTGAAAAAAATTTCAATTATTTTATGAAAATATTTTTTTATTTCAGAGTTTAGTATTATATTTACTATAACCAATTAAAAACGTAAACATGAAAAATTTAGAAATCATTACTTACCGCTCACTGCAACTCTTGAGCGTTGCGCTTTTCTCAACCACGCTCCTTGCCTTGGGCTATGCAATTGTTCAACTCTGCTTGGGCAACTACAGCGGAACCGCGTGTCGCGAATTTTAATTAACCCCTTAAAATCCAAGTTTATGTACCTACTTATCAATTGCTCCTACGATGGAGATACCTATCAACTCTTTACCGATGTCGACGTTGCGGTAATCGAGTTTAATGAATCAATGGAAAGCGATTATTACCATGCGGTCTACTTGCTCAAACCTGAAATGTCCGCTATTGGCAGCCTCTCCTTTGGGTTTGGTTCTCGTGGAGATGTCTTTGGCGCAGAAACCATATTGGAATGGAGAGCGGAAGATTAACTTAAGTCAAGGGTCAAGGTAACTTGGCCCTTTTTTAGCCAAAAATTTTTTCAAAAAAAGTCAAAAAATATTTTTTTATTTCAAGGTTTATTGGTATATTTACATTATAATTAAAACCAAATAACTATGCAACGCAGAATCAACCGCTCAAACGTAGCCATCGGAGCTCTTCCCACGCTCTTCTTTGCCGGCCGTGCCGTGCTCACCTTCGAAAATATTGAAGCCGGTACCCACCTAACCATTAAGGTCTCTCAAGCCCGAGACAAGCGGGACCGTAAAGTCCTCCTGCCAATGTTCCACGTCGGAGTCAAGCTGCTCGGCGATCGTGTCCAAAGCTATGCCTACGCTGGCACCGTGTTTACCGACTCTGGCAATTGGAGTCTCAGCCGCAAGGTTAATCCGGACGAGCAGCTCGCTCGCGTCTTCCGCTGGCTCAAGGCCGTAACCTCTGACCCCAACCTGCTCCGTGGTAAAATCAATCTCTACCACGAGGGTCGATGCTGCAAATGTGGCCAACCGCTAACCCATCCCGAGTCAATCCGCACCGCAATCGGTCCACACTGCTTGAACCACATGATTGCCAACCAACGCGGATTCAATCCAACCGAAGTATTCGAGCTCGCTTCATAGCGGGCCGAGTACTCCCTAGTAACTTCTTCAACAAATATTTGTTTATTTCAAAAATTTGTAATATATTTACCTAATCAAAACACCAACCATGCAAAAACCAACATGCACCCATCCTAAAACCTATGTCGCAGTTCGACACGTATCCGGAATCTCGCTTATTAAATGCAGTATTTGCGGAGCACAAGTAAACTAAGTATTCGAGCTCGCTTCATAGCGGGCCGAGTACTCCCTAGTAACCTTAATCAATAATCTATAATAACTAAAATCATGGAAACAAATAAGTCAACACTTAAACAACAGATTGCCGCCTGGAAAAACAACCGTACTATTCTATTTGAAGGCGCAGAAAATGGTAACTGCTTTTGGGGCTTCTACGACTGGTTCTGCAAAGACGATTCACTTCGTATTCGCGCAGAGAGGTTAATGCCAAAGGTAATTAAGTTTATCAAAGTAAATCCGCAATTAGACCTGGACAAGCACTATGTCTTTTTCAAGAACAACTGTCCAATGGTCGGCCCAACGTACGATGACTTTCGTATCTGTGAAATCGAAACGGGCGATGTAGTATTTACTGTAATCCCAAGATGCACGCATTCTGAGAAGGCCGAGATATGGGGTCAAGCGAATGGGTTTGCAGGTCCAATCAAGGTTGCGGATACTTTTGCAAAATTATTTTCAACCGAAGAGGTCTTTTCCTAAACTTCAAGATATTTATAATAAACAACTATTATGAAGCAAGAGATAATCCTCCGAATCAATCCACATCTACATATTGTGGGTAATAAGGTAATCAGTTATGAGACTGAGGTCGCCCTAATCAAGGAATCAGGTGTTCACGAGTACGCTAAGTATAGTCGAACCACAGGTAAACACATTGGCAAGGTAGCGAGCTTACTGGGCATGCCCGTAATTAGAGCTAAAGGCCGTGGCGAGTTTGACCGCTTCGGTATGGGTTGTGTACCTGACTTGCGGTTGCCTAACGCAGTATCCGAAGATGGCTCGAGAAAAATCCTGGCCTGGATGGGGACTGGCTATGCACAAACCGATGCATGCGCTGCGGCATGGTCAACGTTGAAGCCGATTGACCGTTCGCGAATCATTATGGTAATCGATGATGTTGACTCTTTTAAAGAGACCATTTCATACCATCAAGGTTTAATAAATTTAGGTCTTGCACCGGAACTTCAATGTTAATAACTTTTTTTCAAAAAAATTCAAAAACATTGTACTAGTTTCAAATATTTGTTTATATTTACTTTATAAAAATAACCATATGCTACACAAACATCAAGCCCCAGTTCCGCCAGCGCAGCTCAAAGAAATGCTCCGCACCGGCCTAGTCCAATTTGCTTTCGTCAAGAAAGATGGTACCCTACGCACCGCAATGGGTACGACTAATTTGAACCACATCCCCGCAAACCACCACCCACAGGGCGTGCGGGAAGCTTCCCCGAAAGTGGTTACCTTTTGGGACCTCCTAACTGGAGAGTGGCGCTCAGTATCCATAAACTCTCAAATCTTTATTCCACAAGCACAATGAAAACAGAAATCTTTTACTGTTTGACAAAGGGCGGCTACGTTACAGAGCCGCGCTTTGAAGTCTTAACTCTCACGGACCAAGATGAAGACTTTCTCAACGGGGAGTTTGAATCTTTCGAAGAGTATGTTGATTACATGCTCGACGAAGCGGTCAATGAAGCAGCACAGGGCTTTTCAAACTTCAAGTTCCTGACCGAGGCAGAGGTCAGAGGTCTTCACGACTTACTCCCTAGTAAGTAATCACTAATCCATAAACAACCAAATAGAAAACGCAATGATGACCAAAGAAAAAATCCACGAAGCAGTTGAGACATTCGGACTCAGCGTAGTTCAAGAAGTCAGAATGGTAGTCGAGCTCGCCGATCCGGACGGAGCTTATACTCAATTCGAAGACATGGGCATGTTTGAACATGCTGAATGTGTAGCTCTCCTTTATTTTGAAGAAGAATAAAGGCTCAAAATGTTAATAACTTTCTTCATAAAAATTTTTATATGTCAAAATAATTTGTTATATTTGATATACAATCGTAAACCAAATAAAGATTATGCAACGCAGATTTGAAACCACAGAAAATCTCCCAACGTATTTCAGGGAAATACAGGCGGAGAGCTCTCCTCTCAGCAAAGCAGAGGAAAAAGAGCTGGCTCTTAGAATACAAGCGGGAGACCAGCGCGCCCTAGACAAGCTTGTAAACGCGAACCTTAAGTTCGTTGTGACACTAGCAAACAAGTTCATAGGGATGGGCTTACCAATAGACGACCTTATACAAGAAGGTAATATTGGTCTTATTGAAGCCGCTCTTAAATTCTCAGGCGAAAAGGATGTAAAGTTTATTTCCTATGCCCAGTTCTGGATTCGTAAACGACTTAACCTTGCTCTTTGCGAGTATGGTCGTACAGTTCGACTTCCGGTAAATCAGGAATACGACATCTACAAGCGCAAGATGAAGGGCGAAGAAATCAACTTACGCAACGTCGAGCTAGACCGCCCGCTTGATTCAAGCGACAGCGATAGTGCAACGCTTGGCGACGTACTCTGCGCAGTTGGACCGGAGGTCTATGCTGAATTCGAAAAGGCAGAAAAGACCAAGACTGTTAATGCGCTACTCGGCAAGTTAAAAGACGAAGACCGCTCGATTGTCGAACTCTTCTATGGCTTGGTCGGAGACGGCCTTTCTGTCAAGGAAATTGCTGAACAGACTGGCAAGACTGTACCGGAAGTCGGTCGCAGCTTGAAGATGTCAAGAGCAAAGATGAAGCAGCTCGCTGCCAAGCTTGACAACTAAGCAGGGACTCCCTAGTAAGAAATCATTTAAACGGGCCGCAATGGCCCGTTTTTTATTATATTTGCTTGACTTTGTTTAACTTATTTGGAGAAAGATTAAACAGATTATGAAAAGAATTAAACCAAACTCTAGAGTATTAAGTATAATAGCTATAAGGAAAAAGCAAAACACTAGAACAATGTCAAGTATAAATAAAAGCACCGCCTCTCCAATGCAAGAAGTACCTAAATATCAATCAGCACTCGTTAGCTTAGTAAAGCTACGCTATACTGATTATGACGCTTTCATGGAAAGGTTATATGAAGCCCTGCGCGGAGACTTCAAAGATGCGATTCATGATCTAACCCCAGTTGAGGGCAAGCAACAGGCATTGGACACAATGATTGACTACTTCCAAACCAAGGAAGAGTACGAGAAATGTGCCGAACTCAAAAGACTTAAAGATTCCTTATTAAACTAATATGATTACTTGGTGTTCACTAGCACTGGGTATCATCTTTATCTGGTGCATTAAAATTTGGTTGGCCGATGCCGAGGACAGTAAAGAGTAAAACAATCTTTATAGTTTCTAAGCAAGACTCGCAAGGCGTTCAGCATATGGGCGCCTTGACTTCTTTTAGGGCTGCCTATCAATGGATTCTATTTAGAGCAAGTATTGCAATACCGAACATAGCCGAACGCAAGGCCTTGGCCGAGCTACGCAAGGCTGGCTCCTCGAGAGTCTGGAATTCTGCCAAGTTCGATAGCTTTGAAGCCGCAATGTGGAGACCTGATGCCGAGCTATGGTGGATCGCAGAGATTCCAATAATCCGCAAAGGTACAGAAAGTCTTTAAAGTTTTTTCAGTTTAGTTAGTCCAATTAAGATTTATTTGGTATATTAGCCTTAACCAAATAAAAACAGACATGGGATACACCACAGAATTTGACGGCTACTTTGAATTGAGTAGGCCTCTCACCCAAGAAGAAAAGACATACATTCAATTATTCAATCGTACTCGTCGTATGAAGAGGAATGTAGAGGAACTCCACAAACTATATAATGGTAAACACGGCAATCCAGCCGCAGAGACCCATTACGATATCTATGGGCATGAAGGCGAGTTCTTTGTTGGCGGACCCGGCGATTTCGGTCAGGGCCGAGATTCAAGCATTATAGATTTTAACACGCCTCCTGGCCAGCCAGTCATGGCAGGAAGCGAGAGCTTCGCCAAGTGGATGATGCTACGAGACGATATGGTTGCAAACGGTAAAGCTCAACCCGGCCTCTGGTGCCAGTGGACCGTCGACGAGGCTGGAACTCGACTTGAATGGGATGGCGGCGAAAAGTTCTATGAGTATGTGCCGTGGTTGAAATATCTAATTAATAATTTCTTTTCTAAATGGGGCGTGCAACTCAATGGTATAGTCTATTGGGAAGGCGAGGACTCAACCGATAAAGGCAAGATCATTGTGGATAATAACCACATTACCACCAAAGTAGCAAGAGTTGTCTACGACTAGGCGTAAAGGTCTAGTGCTCAGGAGGGAGGGCTTGGCGGCTCTCCCTTTTTTAGGTTTAAAACCCTGGGATAGATAAGAGTATAAAATAAAAAAACCATAGAAGACATGTTTAATTGGTTAAAAAACTTATTCTTTGGCAAGCCTGCCCGGGTCGCTGGAAAAATAAGCGTTGAGGTAACGAACGAAGTATTCGAGAAAGAAGCAATTGCTCAATCCGAAGCTCCACACGTTGAACCAGCCGCGGATGCTCCAAAGCCAAAGAAGAAACGTTATTACAAGCCGAAAGCCAAGAAGTCTGAGACTCCTGCTCCCCAACCGGAAGCAAAGCCTCGCGGACGTAAAGGCCCGGAATCAAGATAAAAAATATTTGCAAATATTTTCAGATGTCATAATTATTTGGTATATTTACTGTATCAACCAAATAAAAACAATGTTATGACACAAGTTATTTTGATTCGTTTCGGCGAAGTTCCCAACCCAGCAATCACCGCTATCCTAGCCCCTCACATGATTGGCAAGGCGATTGCAACCCCAGTACCAGGTGCTATTATGTCTGTATTTAACACAGAATCTGAGGTAGCCCAAATCGCTCAAGAGCTTAAAGAACTCGGACCTAACTTCTTTATCTTTAAACGTGAAGACGCTAAGTTCAACCTACCGGACGAGTTCATTGCGAAGATCGATGAAGTAATGGGAGGCGAAGCTCCAAAACCTGCCCGCCGTGAATGGACGGTCGACGAAGTTTTGGATATAATCGCCGATCAGGGAATAAACGCCCTCACGCCTGAACAGCGTGCAGTATTGGGCATAGGTCAATAAGACCTCTGCTCCGGTGGCGAAACCGGTAGACGCAAGGGACTTAAAATCCCTCGGGCCGAAAGGCCCATGCCGGTTCGATTCCGGCCCGGAGTACAAAGTTTGGTTTGTTTTTCTGTTTGCATAATAATGGTTAGTAAGAAAGGGTCAGAGAAATCTGGCCCTTTTTTTTTGTAAAAAAAGTTTCAAAAGTTTTTTCAGTTTCAAAAGTTTTTTGGTATATTTACTCTATCAACCAAATAAAAGCAATATGACAACTAAACAAGAACAAATGACAATGGCCGGCCGCTTGCTCGCCGCTGTCGGACTCAATGAAGGCCAAGAATATATTTGGTCTTTACACGGTCCAACCGTAATCCTAACCGTCGCTGGCCAGGCCAAGATGACAAAGGTTAAACAATCTGATTTCAAAACATTAACTAAATTGGGAATTGAATTCTTAGGACTATGAGACAGACAATCACAATCACAAATGGCTTGCATACTTGCGATTTTATGCAAGGCCGCCAAGGAAAATTCCGAGTAGTAACTAAATGCCGAGCAGGATTCCTAGTAATCCGCGAGCTTAACTACGCCGAGAATGAGAATTATTCTATTCATCCAGCTTCAGTACTAAGCGGCTGGAAGAAAGGAGCTCTACAGACCGTGGAATTCCAAGCAGACGGTTCCGATAATTGGCTTACTGTCTTCGCCCGAGTTGGCAAGAAGATTCACGTGATCGACGAAGATATTCTTAGAACTTTGGATATCGGTACGATTAACCAGTTATGGTACAATACTGAACTCTACTCGCAGGCTCAATACGATGCAGTAGGCGCAAAGACTTGGGCAGACCTTGCCTATGTTCGCAAAGCAGAACCAATCGAAGTAATTGACGAAATACCTTTTTAAATTCAAGAACTATGGGACTAGACATGTATGCGTACCGTACGCCGGTACAGATTAGCAAGCCTGTAGACTTTCAAGATGAAGTCTATAATGGGTCTGCCGAGAAATCCGATTTGGCTTATTGGCGAAAGCACCCAAACCTGCACGGTTGGATGGAGAGACTCTATTATCAAAAGGGCGGGCAGGCCGAGTCGTTTAACTGCGCGCCAGTTGAGCTGACCTTAGACGATCTCTTTATTCTCGAGGCTGACATCACGTACAGTAAGCTGCCAAACACTGAAGGCTTCTTCTTTGGCGAGTCAGATGGGTCAGAACTGGAAGAAGACCTCAAGTTTATCGAGGACGCCAGACGCGCGATTGACGAAGGCGATAAAGTATTCTATGATTCCTGGTGGTAATCCCACCAGGCTCAGCCCAGATTGGGTACTATAAACCATTACAACCAAATAAAAAAACAGCAACATGCAAGACGTAAAAATCGGCCGTAAAGAAATCCTAGTTAGACAGTGGTTTGCACAGCACCACGAGTCCAGGGTTCCGGCTACCCTTTCTGTGCAAGACTTATATCAAGGCTTCAAGGATTCCGAGCAGGAATCTGGTCTTGAATACAATGTATCATATGGTCTCTTTAATGGTGTCGTTAAGAAGATGCGACATGAATTGCCGGGCCAGATTAATGTAATGATTCAAACCGAGCCAGTACAGCCGCAAATCTTGAATATCGGCAGCATGAGCTTTCCGGAATTCCGTCGTTGGAAGACAAACTCTCTTCTTGACCAGATGTTTTCGGACCATGATCTCGAGGGAGGTATCCTGTCCGGCACCGCTAACATTGTCGTTGGCGAGTCCGGTGTTGGTAAGTCGACAGTAATGCTAGATATTCTAGCTAAAATCTGTTGGGCTGACCCGCTCGCTAAGGTCTTATATGTCTCAAGCGAAATGACACGTAACGATCTGTTCTTCTATTACCAAAAGAATCCAGCGATCTCTCAGGTGCCGACTCTCTTGTTGACTGATTATCTACATCTACGTTTTGACCAGATGTTAGAGAACGTGCTCAAGGGAGAACATGATATTATCCTAATAGATTCCTATCAAGACGTTGTTGTTAAGATGACAGACGTCCTCGGATGGAAGGCTAATAGAGCTGCAACCTGGTTAACTAATCTCTTGATTGAATCTGCGGATAAACTCGGCAAGACAATCTTTGCGATTCAGCACATGACCAAGTCAGGTACCTATGTCGGCGGTACCTATCTGAAACACGCCACAACTGCCATGATGGAAATCCGCAAGGATGATATGAGCCGTCGCTATGTCTCCTTCTCGAAGAATCGACGCGGCGGCTCCTCTGTCGATCAACGGCTCTACTATAAGCTTGAACACGGCTCAGTAATCTGGTCCGATAGACTCCTAGACGAGCATGAGGCCGAGACAGAGGCAACAGTTGCTACAGTCGAAGCCGTGTAATTAAAAGCCCAATAACCAGCAAAGGGACTCATGAGAGTCCCTTTTGTTGTTTTAGGAGCACGGTGAAACTTACTCCCTAGTCCTAGTATAACAGTTTAAGTATCGAATAGTACAGCCTATAACTTTCGATGCCGTCTACGACCGGGAACCCCTCGCCAAGGGGTTCCCTTTTTTAATGCGATCTGCCTTGACCTACATAAGGCTTCTTGTAGTTCTTAGAAGTCTTATTCTTGGAAGTCTTGGTTTTCGCATGTACGCCTGGGCGGCTAACCTTCTTTTCAACACGAACTGAGACAGTTTGGGTCTTCTTTGAAGATTTAGCGGGTGACTTTGCTGCTGCCATCTACTATTGGATTTTATTGCTATTTATCGTCCGGTAGTTGTCACATTCTGGTGAACGAGATGGGACCCCTCGCGGTGCCGGCCCGGTGAGGCTGGCCCCTTCACCTCCAGGCCGGGGAGCCCCTCCGCCCCTGGGGAAATGCCTCGAATCTGGGCTGTGAGTCTGGTCTCGAGAGCCGGGGTCTAGCTCCTTGGGGCCGGCCCCCCGGCACTCCCTAGTCCCAGCCCTGGGCCGAGCGAGAGCCCATAGAGCGGGCGGTGGGGTTACTCCCTAGTCCCGAGCAGGCGGGCTGGCTACTTGGAGCGGGCGAGCAGGCCCCGGACTCCGTAGTAAGGCCGCCCTGGCCAGCGTGGCCCGGGATTGGGTATATTAGACTTGGTGTGAGTTAGCCTGGGCCCGTCAGTTTCTACAGCCTTGCTGATGGGCCCAGCCCTACAGTCCGCCAGCCATCAGCCGCTTGGCTTCAACTAGCACGTCGGCTAGGTCCTGTTTGGCTTCGATGCGGTATTCCTCGAGTTGCCAGGTGGGCATGATCTCGACGATTTCGACCCCGTGCCAGAGTAGAAATCTCTTCATAATCTTAGCGGCAGCCCAGCGGCCTATCCTGTCGAAGTTCTCTATGACTAAAACGCCGCATTGTTTAGTAAGAACAACTTCCATTAGTCTATTAAAACCAGCCGACCTCTCGTCCACCTGTGTCGCGCCCGATACATCAGCAATAATCTCATCTACTTGAATCCCAGCCTGCGCGCAGTAGGCCTGCACCCTGTCTATCTGGGCCGAGAGCCTCTCTTCAGCCGAAACACCAGCCGCGCCCTGATCCTGCAAGCGGGCAGCCCGACAATAGGCGACAACCCGCCTGTCCTTCGAGATCTTGCCACCATACAGCTTCAAGAGATCGTCGACGTCGTAGTAGGTCCTGCGGTTAACCACGTTGCGGTGGGGAATCAGCAGCCCCCGTTCAACATACTTAAGTAGGGTCCGCTTCGTAACCCCTAACCTGCGACAGGCTTCTTTCGCCGACACCAGATTGCCAGTTGGCCCCTCGGTACCGGGCCTGCCTAGGTCTTCAAAACTGTTTATCTGCATGAGGTTATTTATCCTGCATGCTGTGAACGTTCTCGCGCAAGATTCACAGACCAGACAGCTAGTGTCCAGTTGTACCATCGGGACCCACGACCCGGCCACCTGTCCGTTTCCGGGCCCCCCGCGAGCCCCACTCCGTAGTCCCGTTTAAACTCGCCCCATGGTACCCCTCTGGCCAGGCAGCTGGGACTCCGTAGTCCAGGTACTGGGTCATGGCCCTAGTCCCGTGCTCTAGGTACACGGTTGGACTGGGTCAGGCTGGTCTGGGTATCTAGGTCTGGGCCTATATGGCTGGGGTTATCCGGATAGGTAGGGGTATCTGAAGCGGGTCTATTAGGCTAGGTAGGTTTGTTATTCTTCTTGTTAATCTAATAAAGTGTAAAGTGGATAGGGTCTAAAGTGTAAAGTGGTAGAAGAGTAGGGCTATTAAGTAGAGTATTATTATAAGCTGGGTAGGGCGCGTGATCGTGTTTTGGGGTGGAAAAAGGCCTAGAGCGGGGACCCGATTCTGGAAATTGAGTATAATAGTTACATGATCGCTAAACTTAAAATAGGCCGGCTCAACCTGCACCTAGTGCTGAGACACCGCTGGGAGGCCGGCGACCTCGTGCAGCGGCTTGACTTTAAGACCCAACGGCTCGGCCTCTGGTGGCGCCGGGATCTGGTGGTTGGGGTCCGCAAACGGGGTCGGGCTGCGTTCGATCGGGATAACCTGGTGCCGAGCTGGAAATTAGGGCTGGATCTAATTGTGGGCCGAGTCTGGCTCAGCTGGGATCTGGGCGCTAGACACTTTAACACCACCGAGAAATGAGAGACATTTGGAACGCAATTAAGAGCATCTTTGTTAATGATGCCCATAACATTATCTCCCAAAGAGGTAAAGAGATTTTGGCGGAACAACAAAAGGAATATACTTTTATTCCGAACCCCAAAACAACTCGTACACAAAGTGATATGACTGATATCGTAATTGGGGTAAATGGAAAAAGACGAAGGGTAGAAACAGACTACAACAACACCAACGAGAAATGAAACAAGAATTACTTAGACAAACAGGAAGAACTACAAGAATTGTACAGCATGTGGTAGAGCAATTATATTCTGTGGGGACTTGTGTAGCAACAGACCATATTGTCTACGAGTTTGCTCCAAAAATAAAAATGCTGAAACCTTTTAAAGAAAAGGTTAAACAAGAAGTAAAATTTAGGTCACATGGGTCTAAAAAAGTTAAAACAACAAATTTGAAGATAGGTGAAATTCCTTATGTTAAATTTGAATTGGTAAATAAGGAAAATAACCGTTAACAACAACGAGAAATGAGTAAACGAGTTAAGATAAATTTTGAAATACTAAACAAGGGGAGGTATGAGATAATACCACCTGAAAAGGTTGCAGGGAGCAGAGAGCGAATAAAACAGCATATGAAAACTTTCTTAAAAAAGATAAACACCAAGCCCAATGACTGATAAATTCGCAGAATATGAGGCTCAACTCGCCGTGATTCGGGCCTCGATCGATAGGGTCGATGAGGACTTGGCCAAACTACTCGGGACCCGGCTCGCGCTCGCCGCCGAGATTGGCCGGTTAAAAGTCGAATGGGGACTCTGGGAAATGGACGAGGCCAGACAAACAGAGATCCTACAGCGGCTACACCGCCGGTTTGTGGACTCCACTCCACTGGAACTAGAGGCAGTTTGGCGCGTGTTGTTTAGCCTCTCAATTGCCCGCCAACTTGAGATTATTCGAAATCAACCTGACTTAGACGATCCAAATTTAGTATAATAACCACATGAAAAAATCTTTACTACTCGAAATTATCCTAAGCCTCTTTGTCATGATAGGCTTTCTCTCAATGCTGGAACTTGCAGCTGAGCTCATGACCGCGGCCAACACGCTGTCGTTCGTGATTGGCGTTACAGTACTCGTCATCAGCTTTCTGGCGGCTTGGCTCTCAATCACCGCGCTGTGGCGCGAACCCTTCAAAGAATTCTTTAATCAAAAACAAAATCCAGAATAATTATGGCTACACCACTTAAACTTGCTCTATTCGCGGGCCTTGCCGCGTTTCTATTAATCTTTAGTATCACTGGTTGCGAACGAATCGATGCCGGCCATGTTGGCGTCAAGGTCAATCTCTATGGCGACGGCAAGGGCGTCGATGACGTGACTGAAGTTACTGGTTGGGTCTTCTATAATCCAATCTCAACCAAGATCGTCGAGTTTCCAACATTTGTGCAGCACAAGGAATACAAGCTAGACCGCGAAAGCGAGGTCGACGAATCTTTTGTTGTCAATTCCAAGGACGGCTCGGAATTCCACGTCTCACCGCTACTTAACTATTCAGTCAAGCGCGAAAAGGTGCCCTATATTTTCCAGAAATATCGAGTGACCCTAGCTGAGATTGAAGCAGGCTTCCTAAAGACCGCAGTCTATGATGCTTTCCGAGTTGTGGCCAATTCCTATACGGCGGATGAGATGATCTCCAACCGTGAGCAGTTTGAAATCAAGGTTCGCAAGGTCTTGGAAGACCACCTGGTACCGGAAGGCTTTATTCTAGCCCAGTTCACGTCAAACCTAATCTATCCGGAAACTTTCAAAAAGGCGATTGAAGCCAAGAACAATGCAGTACAGTCGGCGCTGACGGCTGAGAACAAGGTCAAGCAGGCCGAGGCTGAGGCCAAGATCAAGGTTGCCACCGCTGCCGGTAACGCCCAAGCCATGCTGACGTCAGCCAAGGCCGAGGCTGAGGCCAACCGACTCAAGCAACAGACAATTACACCAATGCTACTACAGCTTGAGTGGATCAACAAATGGAACGGTAAATTGCCCGAAACGATGTTGGGCGATAAGACTAATGCAATGATTGGCATCAAATAACAACCACATGCTAGAATTACTTAAGCGGTTTATTAAACCCAAACCAGCACCCGCACCAAAGGCCAGCATTATGATCAGCCACTCAGACGGGCTGGACGAAAACTATCTCTTTGACTTTAAGAATTACAGTTCAGGTTATCGGGGCAGTGGGCTGTTTAATGTTAGTAGCATTACTGTTGGTGGCATGAGCGATAGCGAGTCAATCAAGGCAAGCGAGCCACAAAAGATTCGAATCAAGCCAATCGATGTGCTAGCCCAATTGGAAACGGTGCCAACGCCATGGACCCTATCCAATTTGGAAGATAAGATCTCGGTGCTTAAATACAAGCAGGAGCTGATCACACAAAGCTATTCACGCCGCGAAGTCGAGGCCCTGATTGAGAGACTACAGAATCGACTAAAGTGGGCAGAGTTTAGCGAGTTCTTTATGCAGTTTCAAAATACGACCGACGAAAAGATCGAGGTTCTACTTGACAAATATGATTTGGTCATGAATACTTCCGATCTCTTTGTGCCTGAATTTCCCGATGAAGCGATCATGGTAATGCGTGACTATACTGACCAGCTGCAGGCCCTGTGCAACAAGAAACCTGTCTTCTACGTCATTGCTGAACCTGATAAGTTTCGTAAGGCCTATGAAAGGCGCGATCCGATCCTGCTTGTGCAGAGCCCGTTTGGTTTCTATTGGCAGATCCTTGGCGCTTGGGACAAGGAGATGATCCTGCTTAGCGAATTATAAAAGGCTGACCCTTTGGATAAATAACTCTGAACAAAAACAATTAGCGGAGTAATCCAAACGCCAGTCGCGTGTGTATAATATAATCAATGAAGTACCTTAAGTCATATAGTCTATTTGAATCAACTGGCTGGAGTCTCGAAGAAATTAATCGAATGGCCGAGGCTGGGCTTATGACTGGTGCAGAAAAGATTGAGGCAACTCGTACAGTAATCAAGCAAATCTTACGCGAAGCTGGTGAGAGCAATCCATGGTCAGACCGCGGCAAAGCCCTGTTAAGTTCGCTACCTGCGATTGAGGCAATTCACACACCAGAAGCCGAAGCCTTTTTCAAGGCCGGTTGGACTCCAACCAGCACAGTACAGCAATTAGCAAATGCGACCTTGGTCTGGAGTCGAGAAATTCAATACACTGATTCTGAACGAGCTAACCTTTGGCAATACTCAACAGACCCACAACAATACCGCCAATCCGAACAACTTATCTTCTATGAAGCAACTGGTTATGCGCGACACAATATTGGCGATCGATTGCAAGTTATTCTACGTAAGGCTCCAGGCGGCGGGCTTAGTTTTTATAGAGGTGCAATGCAGGAGCTCAATGAGCGATGGGCAATTGAAGAACGATTTGTGCCGAGCCGCAAGACTGTAGCTCAAACTAGAGCAAAAGAGGCAGTGATTGCCGAGATTAGAGAATTCTTGGAGCCTAAATTCAAAGATCACAAATGGGTACTTGAACGATATTTGCAATTTCTAGCAAGCGGTGGTTCAGCTAAACAATTGGCACAGAGATTCCAAATTATTCAACGCAGATTCCCAAGCTTGCCTCTTTGGGGAGCTGAAAATTATTACAACGAATTGCTCGATAAGGTGTTGACTGATGGTTTACCGGATGGTGTTAAATTCTGGTTAGCCTCACCCATTGAAGTTTCTAGTTGGGCCGCTCGTAAAATTGATTTATGGCGAAAATTAATTGACCAAGGCTTGGTCGATACGGCCTTATCAAAAACAATCACACAACGATGAATGGCTTTAAAAGTTTTACACAATGGCTAAATGAAGAAGTTGAGATGATCGACTTTAGTGTAGCTGATTCAAGTGGCGTAATTAATTATCCATCGCCAAAGGTTACTGTTAAAAAGAGAACGGCTGACAAGATTTTTAATCAAATAGTAATCGTTACACCAAGTGGCAAAACCTTTATCTATGCACTAACTGGTATACAAGCGTCATTCACTGATCCATTTCCAGATATTAATTTCAAATACCTCAAAAAAGAGGAAGATAATTCTCTAACCTTTGGTCGATACGTTACTGGTGGTGTCAAAGATTTTAGCGTACCGGCGAATGAAGTTAAGACTCTACTCTCCAACTTAATCAACGGCCCAGCTGAGTATTCAGTAAAGGGCATAACGTTTACTAAAATTAAAGTTTAATTAAGTTTTTACCAGGTTAGACTTTTATAATAATTTATGAAAAAACTAATATTATTAACGGTATTTGGCCTAACCTGGTTTATCGCAACTGCACAAGACACAGTTAAGCTTACTCCACAGGAACTATTTGAATTTAATTCTCAATGGAATAACTTAGGCACAACTCAATCCTATATTGATTTTTCAAAGGATGTACTCAATACGTCAGACCTATCACTTGGAGTTGTTGGTCGAAAGGTTTCAACGACCCTTAACTTGGCAATTAGCAAAGCATCAACTAGTGGTACATGGACCAATTCAGCGCTAGTATCAATAAATCCAAGCTGGAAATATTATGGACTAGGTTGGGCCATAACCCGAAAGACCTCTACTCGAAAAACTACTCTACAGGCAATTGGCGCATTTGATTTTACATTTCAAAAAAATCTTAACCTGTCTATTATTGATCTCTTTAAAACCAGGAGGTTTGGAAACTTTGGTTATAACTTAACCGCCTCTCAAACCTGGTGGGGCGAGTGGCAAGGCCCATGGCAAGGCGAATATGTGGTAGATTCTTTGGGTAATTGGGTCGCAAACATCTATCCAATAATGCCTCCATCAAAACAGTTAATTACCCGCGCAATGGTAATTTGGGCGTATCCAATTCAAATGAATCGAGTTACAGTTTCTCCACAATTGGTTTTGGTTAGTGATATTCATCGAAGCTTTACAGATGGCACTCTTAATATTTCATATCTAGCAGATTTTAATCTGGATGCATATTATGGTGTACAGTTAGATTGGAAAGTAGGAAAGAATTTTATTCTAAATAGTAGTATTCGAGTTAATAGTACAATCGATAAATCTAATACTGGTTTTAAAAAGAGTAATCCAATTCTATTTGCAGTCGGAACTGGCTTTTAATGAGTAGTTAGCTAACTGCCTAACTTTTACTAAAGTTTAATTAGGCTTTGCCCTTTCCAGGCTTTTATAGTATAATAATAGTCTATGGAAAAACTTAAAAGTCGAGCCAAAGGCTTTGCACTCTTCTTTGTGATACAAATGTCCTCGTATTTTCTGGTGACAATTAACCAGCGAGGAGTAGTTACCTATAACTATAGCTCAGTTATCATCACAGACATCATGATTGCTTCTCTGGGATATTTCGTAATTAAAAAGATTGCGTCATCCACTGATTCAATTCATCAATGGGCAGGCTATGTTGCCGGTGGAGTTACTGGCAGCGTGATTGCGCTATGGCTGTCTCAACATAATTTTCTATGACAACTCAATACGAAATAATAGTTAAAAAGATCGATCACGATCGGAATACTATTGTTGCTAATCAAATCCGATTATCTGGAGAAATGGTTAATCTAAATGAAGCTGGCTCAGTCGATCGCCTTGAGCTTGCAGTCCACCATCTAGTTAGAGAATTTCGACAAATTGAATTGGATAACTTAGCACCAGTCGAATTCATTACAATTAATAAGCACAGATAATCATGGGAACAAATTATTACCGAATACCGACAGTAGATGAAATGACTGACCGTAAAGTCAGATTGCAACAGCGACTTGAAAAATTAGACATGGAACCAGGCGAGATTGAACGAGCATTCAGATCAATTCAAGTCGGTGATTGGGAATATCAAAGTCCATGGGACGAATTTGTTGAGGACACCGCAATTCATTTAGGTAAACGTAGTGGAGGTTGGAAATTCTGTTGGAACTTTCACAAGAACAAACACTATTCAAATAAAGAGGAATTACTCGCATTCATTCGGTCAGGTAGAGTTGTGGACGAATACGGCGATGAATGGGATGTTGAGAAGTTTATTAAGATGGCGCTTGAATGGGGTCAGCCTGAAGGTTTAGTGGTGAATGAAGAATACCGAAAAACCCAAAGAGCCAAAGGCCATGGTATGTTCTGGTTAGACAACGAACGTTATGATGATTTGATAATTGACGGACTTAGAGTCTCGTCAGCAACTGAATTTTCTTAAATTTGACATTATGAATATTGACCAAGTTGCTCTATCTCAATGGATTAAAATTAAACTCAAACAAGCAAAATCTGATCGAGAAACTCATGTGCTGCTTGAACTAGCGGACGACTTCAATCTATTTGACGTTGATGAATTTTTAGTTGAGAGCGAATAGGCTCTCCTATAAATAACTCTATGAAGTACATTAAATCATGGAGAGTATTTGAATCTAATGACGGTTTCAGTTGGGATGAGAGAGATCGCATGGCAGATCTTGGTCTTAATCCTGAACCAACTGAACAGGAGAATCGTCGATATACTTCATTAATTCGTTATGAAAGTCCAGAGGCAAAGGACATAATGCGAGCTCGCAATTTAACTGTGAGCCGTGGCAAACGTCAGGAAAATGGAGAGCCTTGGCCAAGCGAAGCCGAAAAGATGGCAAAGCTGATAACTGACGTTGAAAAATTAGTTCGTCGAGCAAAGGCAGTTTGGTATACATATGGTGGCCCAGGATTTGAACCTTTTTATAGAGCTCTACGACGTTTCGGTTTTACTGAGAATCAAATCGCTGATCTAAAGGCCAGAGGCGGCCGATAATCTTCCAAATTGGGTAAATTAACCCTATGGAAAACTACCCTAAATGGTTGAATAACCTTGTTTATTTTTTGGCCGGTATTGGCTTTTGGCAATTAATTTCATATTGGATATGACGATTAAATTTTTAAATCCTGCACATGTAGTCTCATGTGAGATCACAAAGGAACACGTCAGCGAACGTTTTTACATCAGGCCTGAACGTAATGTCACCAAGTGGTTTGGGCTAGCTCTTGAACTACAGGAAAGAATGGTCGGTGACCACCGATATTGGGACCATGATACAAAAGAATTCACATATCACTGGGATTTCTTGAAGGAAAATAGCGATCGATACGATATTGTTGGAGATACTGTGATGTGTAAAGCTGAAGTTCGACTACAGTTTGTCGATGGCCAGTTTGCTAAGTATTATTTCTCAACTTTCAAAGAGGCAGTTGATTGGGTCAAGAGTGTAAATGGCTTAACTAAACTAGACTCATGGATTCAGCGTTAACTGAAGTTGAAATCAAGCGATTACGATCTCTTGGCTTGACACCGATTTATGGGTTTGTCAAAGAGAGCAAACTGCATGAGGAGCTTGAAAGTCTCTCGCTTGGCTTGGTTCAAACAATGTTTAATGAAAGAGGTTGGGGTAATGGATATGTTTGCCTGCCAGCTGGTCATCGTTGGTGGGGTATGGAGTATGAAGATATTCCAGTGTCAGTGCATGGGGGCCTAACCTTTGCAACATTTGCCGAAAAGCTAGATTGGCCAGAGATAGATCGTAGTCGGGTTTTACCTGACGATTATGTAATAGGTTTTGATACTCGACACTATGGCGATTCTTTAAAGTGTTGGCCAAACGCAGAGAGCGTCATGGCTGAAGTTAACCGATTAATAGAACAGTGTCAATAATGGCAGAAGTAGTCAATTCAAATTTATCAGATGACGAACTAATTCGAATACTTGAATTGGGTTTATCTGAAGTTATCTTAACTGAAGAAGATTTACGTAGGCTTACGGAAATGGGTCTAATTTCAAGCAAACCCTCTGAGTAAACCGAATCGACAATCTCAGTATTATTTTATTAAACATCGACACATGACAAACAGAAAATTAGTTGATTCAACCTATGCACTGAGCATGATTGTTTCAATGGAAACAGATTACGATAATTGGACAATGGAATCGTGTGGCGCGGCTGGATATTCATGGTTAGAATTCAAGAGCCCTGAATATAAATCACCGGCTGGGCTACGTAAGGTGTATGCGCTCACGCTAAACTATAATGGAGCCTATATCGACGGTCGAATTCAATGGACGGTACCAATGTCCATTTGGCTTAATCCATTCAATCCATTATTTTGGAGATATTGGATTGCCAAAAAGAAATTAATTAGGCACCTAAAGGTTGCCGCGACTCAAAAACATCTAGAGTATTTGCGTAAGCACATGCCATAATGCAGCCAGTAAGAACACGACAAGAGGAATTAGTTGAAGATCCATGGCAAATGTTAGTCGTTTGTCAAATGCTCAATCAAACTAGTTGGAAACAGGTGGATGCATGTCGTCCACTTTTTTTTGATAGATGGCCGAATGCTCTCGCAGTCGTTGGCGCAGAGCAATCTCAAATAGTTGAAGCGATTAGGCCTTTGGGTTTTTATAATCGGCGTGCAAAATCAATTAGAGCATTTAGTGAAGCTTGGTTGCAAGCTCTAAGCGAATGGCCAAATCCAACCGGGATCCCAGTCCAAACTCTGGCTAAAATGCCAGGTATTGGCAAATATGCAATAGACTCTTGGAAGATTTTTCAATTAAAAGACTTTACGACGGATGCAACTGACAAAGTTTTAGTACAATATTTAGAATATCATAGAACAATAAATGGAATTATTAGCAACACACCCAGTTAAAAAATCAGATCTAGGTTTTCACGGCAACTTGTTTGGAGGTAAACTACTTGCATGGTTAGACGCAGCAGCTGCTGCCTATGCAATGGAAGTCTGTCACAATCGACGTATGGTGACGATTCGAATCGATGAATGTGTCTTTAAAAAGCCTGCAAAAGAAGGATCATTGGTCAAGATCTATGGCGAACTTGTCAAAATTGGCAACACCTCTGCAACTTTTCACGTTGAGGCACGGGCTTTCAATGTGTACACTCACGATGAAGAGGCTGTGCTACACACAAAGATTGTCTTTGTCAGAATCGATGAAGATGGTAGCCCAATTCCAATTTCAAAGAGTGTCAAAGATACTCACATGAATACTCAATTACTGCCGCCTTCCAAACTATAAATATCCTATATGGATTCAATTAGTTCGTGCAAAGTCTGCAACCGGCCTATCCCAATTTTAGGAGGAACCACTCATATTTGTATATTATGTTTAACGAAATCAAAGAAAGATTAAACAAAGTACTCGAGTTTCTTACTTGGCTTGAGGAACAGCGACTTAAGAGCATGGAACATTCAGGCCGAGGCTGGGGTTGATAAATAATCCTATGAAGAATAGGAGTATTTTATTATTTGAGTCATGGTCAATCAGCCAACTTGCGGATCGTATAGACGCAGCAGCCGCTGGTCCAGGCACAGACGAAATTGAATTAACCTCAGCTATTCAAGCGATTCCAGATAGGCAGACAGTTGTTCAAATTAATGCATTAATGTCCGGAAGCGACAAATATGCATACAAAACAATTGATGCCGTACTTAAGGGCGAACTTGGTTATTTTGATGATGATTATGCTGAAACTATTAATATCCACATTGACCGAATTGGAGCAAAGGATGTTTTGGCCCTAACTGCATTGCCAGTTACTCCACCTGAAAAGATTATTGCTGACATTCTACCTAGAGTTAAACAACATGAGGGAGTTAAATCTAAAGTATATCTAGATAGTCAAGGTATTCCAACGATTGGAGTCGGCTTTAATCTATCAAGACAGGATTCACTTCAGCGAATTAGTTCAATCGGCGCTAATTATCAACAAGTCAAATCAGGTAAAGCTGCGCTAACTGATTCGCAGATATCTACGCTGCTAATGCAGGACTTAAAAGCAGCTTATGAACAAGCACAAAGTCTTGTGCCCAATTGGACTTCACTGCCTGATTCAATAAAGGGTGTATTAACTGAAATGGCTTTCAATCTGGGCAAGCAAGGACTAAGCGAGTTCAAAAACTTTCTTCGATATATTTCAACATACGACTATGCTAAAGCTTCAGCTGAAATGTTAAGATCTAGTTGGGCAAGCCAAGTTGGCAATCGAGCACAAACTCTATCAAAAATAGTAAACGCGGCTTAAAAAATAAATAACAGTATGAAGCACATCAAACTGTTTGAACAATTTGTCAGCGAATCTTTTGAGAAAGATCCCAAAGAAGAGATCAAATTAACTGAACATCAGCTTGATATTGTTATGCGACTCGCTGATGCAATCAATATGGCGATGAATAATACTAGTGTTGGAGCTTATCAAACTGGCACAATTCAATTTAATTATAGTGCAAGCGTCAACGATTGGATGGATTTAGAAGTGTATGGCGATGGAATTCGAATGTGGATGGAGCAAGATATGCAAATCAGGCCAATCTTTCTAGAGATTGAGGGCAACACGCAAGACGAATTAAAAAGAATGGTTGACCTCGGCCTAGTTCAGAATCTTGCAGATTTTATTGAGATTGAGGGTGAGTACATTACCGGGTTTAATGTAACAACTAGCGTTTCATATGATTCAAAGGATGTTTCCTTTAGCTATGATGAAACTTCAAATACCGAATTCTATAGCGCATCTTACCTAAACTTCAACGACAATGGGCCTCAAGAAATTGAAAGGCTCGCCGATGACATTGGCGATTGGGCGACTGAGTGGATGGATGAGAGTGCTATACCTGAGTCAACTATTCAAGCCATGCTAGACGAAAGGTTTCCCGAAGACGAAGAAGACGAGGATGACGAGGATGAAAACGAAAATGACGAAGACGATGATGACAACTACTAAATATATTAAGCTATTTGAATCATTTAATACTATTTCAATTGAAGGTGAAGAGCCTTTTATCAAATGGGCATGCGAGCAACTTGGAATTAAAGAGTGTCCAACTATAGAATTTGGAGATGACCATTCATTTGCAGTCGAGAAGAGATCAATGGCATACTTTCAACCTGGCAGTTATCGAATCTTTGTTCTTCGTGGTAAAAGAACAAAGGCTGACTGGTTGCGTTCTCTTGCTCATGAGCTAGTTCATGCTCACCAGCTTGAACGTGGCGAAAAACTAAATGGCGAAACTGGTTCTGACCACGAGAACGAGGCCAATTCGAAAGCTGGCGAATTGCTCAGAGACTGGGGCAAGATCGACGGCACCATATACGAAAGCTAATTTCTTTGGTATATTAACCTCATGCAAGGTTATACAGTCTATTACCTACACTACGAAGATCCTGAATTTAGGAAGCCTGCTTGGAACACTCGACAAGACTTTGTCAAATTAGTCGGTGCTAAAACCCCAGATGCAGCAATCAATTGGGTCAAGGCTCAATTCGAAACTCCAATTAAGATTATGGGATTGGGAGTCAGTAAGTTAGACGACTGTGAAATCTTAATAAACGAATAATGTATAATAATAGCCATGAGCAAAAGAATCCAAGTCGCCGACGAGTATCGCAAAAACAAATTAAGCCTTGAACCAGGCGGAGATGAAGTAACTGTCGTATTGGGGGATGGAACCCGATTAGTGTACGATAAAATTAAAGATCCATATCGATATGTCCTGCATATCCACAGACAGGGCAAAGATATCCAAGAAGTTTATGTTAACGGCGAACCCTTTGATGTAAACTTTGACTGATAAATAACTCTATGAAGAGTTATGTACAGCCCAGAAAGACCTGGCTTTCCGAGTCATCAGCTTATTACAAAGAAGAATTAAATCCAAAGTTTTGGGCCGGCGAAGAATTTGACCCAATGGTCAGAACTAAATTGCTTGCTATTGCCCAAGATTTCTATGAGGGTCTGCAATTGACAGTACCGGTCGTTGACGTACAGTTAACCGGCTCAATCGCAAATTATACATGGACTGAGTATTCAGATCTAGATGTCCATGTTATCCTAGATTTTAAATCAATCGGTGACGATATTGAATTAGTAAAGAAGGCACTGGACGGCCAGCGCTTTATATGGAATATGAGGCACCCAGTCATCATCAAAGACCATGATGTTGAACTATATGCCCAGGACGAGAATGAGCCCCACGTGTCATCAGGATTATTCTCGTTAATGAAGAACGAGTGGATTAAGAAACCAGTTTGGAACGAGCCAACTATCGATGAATTGGATGTTAAACGTAAAGTTGAAGCTTACATAACTGAAATAGAAGAACTTGAAAAGAATTTAGCGGATGGGTCTAGCGAATTTGAAGCAAGAGAATTACTTGAAAGAGTTGGCGCTTTAAAAACCAAGATCATGAAAGCTCGCAAAGACGGGCTCGCTGAAACTGGCGAGTTCTCAGTTGAAAATCTAGTTTTCAAACAATTACGTAATCAGGGTTGGATTGAGAGATTAATTGATGCTGGTTCAAAATCATATTCTGCAATTTATTCTGATCCAAAAGCTGAATCAGATGAAGACTCCACCTCACCGGAAGGAGTTGGCGAAAAGCCAGTTAATGAAGATCGCATTTATCCAGGCGGCCTAGTCTTTCTATTGGGTAAAGAACAAGAGGGCGGTCGTCGCCTCTATCTGTTTGAGATTGAATGGGCTAGAGAAGTTAGCCGTCCAGGCGGTTGGCAAGTAAATATGGTTGGCCTTAGAAATCCAATGATCATTAAGAAAATTGACGGCGAACTTAGAGCTAAATCAATTGCAGCTAGTCCACGAGATATTCAACGAGCAATTGGCCTATCCAATATGAGTGTAGTCCTAAATGCAAAGACCAAGACTCCGTTTTGGCACGATACCGTTAAGATCAATAATGTTTCTCAGTTATTGAATACTATGAAGTATCGCTTACCTGCAATCCCAGACCTAAATTTGGACTAATTTCAAAAACTTTGAGCCGATCGTAAGTAAATAATGCTAACGATGGTTCGGTTTATTGAATTTTACGTCAGAGCAGATAATGCCTACTCGATTGAACGGGTTAGGTACATGCTTGACAATTTAGTGGACTTAGGCACCGTTAAGAAATGGAGCGAATCTACTGATGGAGATTCTATTCACTTTACAGTAAATGGTACATGGACCGCCTACAGTACAGTAGCAGCAATGATCCCAAAGAAGAGAACTCCGGAAACCGAACTTTTATCAATTTCCATAGAACATTTCGAAGATGACTAAACTTAGAATCGCAATCGGATCCGATCACGCCGGTTTTGAACTCAAAACAAAGTTGATTAATCACTTAGAAGAGTTAGGCCATGCAGTTTGGGACTTGGGACCAGACTCAGCAGACTCAGTCGATTATCCAGACTATGCTCACAAAGTTGCAATGAACGTGTCAAACTTTGATACGACTGGCATCTTGATTTGTGGGTCAGCAAATGGGGTTGCAATGACTGCCAACAAGCACCAAAAGGTTAGAGCGGCGATTGCTTGGGAACCTGAAATTGCTGCGCTAGCTAAACAGCACAACAATGCAAATACCTTATGTATTCCAGCGAGATTCGTAGACACTTACGAAGCTAAAGCAATAGTTGATGCATTTTTAGAGGCCGAATTTGAAGGAGGCCGCCACGAAAACCGGGTCAATAAGATCAGTTTTTAGTATATTAGTCTAAATGAAGCTTACTAAGATTAATTTGAACTGGCCTTTACTAATCAAGGCCGGCAGCTTAATCTTTTTAATTAAGATCGTGTATAAGATACTCAATGGAACTAATTAATAAAACAGACGACTCAAACCAACTGGTTAGCCCAGTTTTACCAGAAGGTATCAAAAACTATTTGATTGATATCGATGGTACAATAACTGAAGACGTACCAAACGAGGAACCTGATCGAATGCTAACTGTTGCTCCATATCCAGATGCAGTAACAATAATTAACGAGTGGTTTGATCAAGGTCATATCATTACGTTCTTTACTTCTAGAACTGAAGATCATCGTCGAGTTACTCAAGTTTGGTTAGATTCACATGGTTTTAAATATCACGGCCTGTTGATGGGCAAGCCACGCGGTGGCAACTATCACTGGATCGACAATCATATAGTTAGAGCGACCAGATACGATGGTATTTGGTCAGATTTAGTCAAGAAAAATGTAACGATAGAAGTATTTCCATCGAACGAATAATTATGGCAGTAAAAGACATAGGAAAGAAGTATCAATTGCTGGATGAGATCGAACACGTTCTCAAGAGACCCGGCATGTATATCGGCTCAACTAAGCCACACACATCAAATGAATGGATTCTAGGAGATGGCGGATTCTTTGAAAAGGAGGAGTTAACCTATAATCCAGGTTTCTTAAAACTATTTGATGAAATCATTTCAAACTCAGTTGATGAGCATAAGCGAGCCGGCAAGATCAATACAATTAAAGTAACTGCAGATGCGACCACAATATCAGTCTGGGACAATGGTGGAATCCCAGTTGTTCAGCATCCAGAGCACAAGGTCTGGATTCCGGAACTTATCTTCTCAAACCTCAGAGCTGGCTCAAACTTCGACGACACCGAAGGTCGAACCGTTGCGGGTACAAATGGAGTTGGAGCGAGTCTCGTCAACATCTTTTCCGACAAGTTTATCGTGGATACAGCCGACGGCAAAAACCGGTTTTATCAGGCATTTTCGCAACACATGGCGAA
>Ga0222712_10001817_pt1 | contig 25551 bp, 22 predicted proteins | sample C33_657DmetaG_FD_165043 | JGI IMG/M metagenome (GOLD analysis project Ga0222712, IMG submission 165043) | Estuarine water microbial communities from San Francisco Bay, California, United States - C33_657D | ecosystem: Environmental > Aquatic > Marine > Unclassified | place: USA: California... | reverse complement strand
GGGATTATTTGGCGAAATGGGAACGGATGCAGCCGAGGATCGTCAGGCAGCCGGCGTGGGCCACGCGGTAGCGGGCGACGCGGCCGGCGCGCTCGGCGGAGACCAGGCCATGGGCGCGGAGGCGCATGAGGTGCTGGCTGACCGTGGCCTGCGGACGGCGGAGGCGGGTGGTGAGCTCGGAGACGTCCAGCGGACCTTTCTCGAGGGCCTCGACGATGCGGAGGCGATCCGGGTGGGAAAGCGTGCGCAGCGCGCCCGCGCAGTGGCGGAGGACCTTCGGGTCGAGCGGGCTCGGCTTAGACATATTCAAAAGATTGAATGTTTTTTTGGGGAAAGTCAAACGGAGATGAGAGTATGGAAATGAGAGTATAGAGTATAGAGTATGGAGTATAGAGTATGGGGGAATTCTCAGGTGACAGGTGGCGTCACCGGGTGGCAGGTGGCGGGGTGGCCCGGGGCCTGTACCTGAACCTGAACACCTGAGCCTGATGCCCTATGGCCGAGACCTGGGACCCGAGAACGGTTTTTCCCGTCACCCGCCACCTGAGGCTGCCACCTGCCACCCGAGAACGTAAACACTAGGGCAGCACGCGGTGCTGCCCCTACCTTGAGGCATAGCATTCCCCCCGATACTCGATACTCCAGACTCTATACTCTCTTACTTCGCTTTCTTCTCCGCTTTCGCGACGAGGGCGAAGATCCCGGCGGCCATGGCGACGAGTCCGGCGTAGCAGACCCACTCGGGCAGGCCGAGGAGTTCAGGGAGGCGGAGTTTGCCGTAGGCCCCGACGGGCAGGATGTTCGCGGCGACCCAGTCGAAGGTCAGGGCGTAGGCGATGCCGCCGACCATCATGCCGGCGAGGCCCGCCAAGGCGTCCAGCCGTCCGGTGGCGACGGCGGCGAGTCCCGTGCCGGGGCAATAGCCGTAGACCACCATGCCGACGCCGAAGATGGCGGCGCCGAGGCCGACGGCCAGGAGGTTCGTCGCTTTGATGTGATACTGGGCGAGGTCCTGGCCGTGCAGGATCGCGATGCCGACGCCGCCGACGGCGATGGCGGTCATCATGACCTTGAGCACGGTGAAGTCGCGGAACTGGAAGAGACGGACGATCACGTCGAAGTCGGTCACGCCGCCGCGGTGCAGCAGGAATCCGAAGAGGAGTCCGAAGCCGACGGCGGCCCAGAGGAGTTCGGAGCCGGTGAGGAAAGCGAGGAAGGGGATCATGGGTTCAGCTCTCGGCTTGGGGTCAGGCTTGGACGGAGCGGCCGTAGAGCAGCTTTGCGGTGAGGATGCCTGACGCGAACATCACGATGAAGAAGAGCCAACCGCTCACGGCCAGCTGGAGGCAGCCGCTGATGCCGTGGCCGCTTGTGCAGCCATCGGCGAGGCGGGCGCCATACATGATGATGATGCCGCCCAGGAAGGCCGCGAGCAGGCGCTTGGCCTTCGACGGGCCGAAGCTGGCGGTCCAGACGGAAGATTCCGACGAGACCTTGAACACCCCGCTGAGCAGGGCGCTCAGCAAGGCGCCGGCCATGGTGCCGACGAGGAAGAGGGTGCTGTAATCCCAGGCCGGGATCGCGGTCTTGGCCCAATAGGTGTTCGCCGCCACCTGGTCCGACCCGAGGATCGGCATCGCGCAGGCGCCCGCCGCCTGGGCGAGTCCGGTCGACATCCCGAGCGGCTTATTGGCGACCGAGAACGTGACGATGCTGAGCAGGCCGATCAGCACGCCGACGAGATAGGGGTTCCAGCGAGGGTTCTTCATGGGGCGGGGTGAGGGCAGGATGGAGGATGAATGATGGGGGATGAAGGATTAATTCGGCGGTAAGCGGTAAGCGGTTGGCGGTTGGCTGAAGTCGTTTCAGGTGGCGGGTGGCGGCACCGGGTGGCAGGTGGCGGGTTCATCCTGTGACCTGTGCCTGCACCTCATGGTCTGAACCAGAGTCCCGATTGCCGAGACCTGGGACCCGAGAACGATTTTCCCGCCACCCGCCACCTGAGGCCGCCACCCGCCACCCGGGAACGTAAACACTAGGGCAGCACGCGGTGCTGCCCCTACCTCGATACAGCAATGTCGTGAGGCGGTCCCGAGCCTCCCAAGGGCATGAGGATCGCCGGGTTTTGACAACAGCGGCGGGTGGTCTCAATCTCGGCCCATGAAAGTCGAGAACCTGACCAAGCTCATGAGCGGCTCGTTCGTCCTTACCGGCGTGGCGTTGTCTCACTGGGTCCACCCGCAGTGGATCTGGCTCGCCGTCTTCGCCGGCGTCGGCCTGGTCCAGTCCGTCTTCACCGGTTTCTGCGTCCCGAGCTGGTGGCTAGGGCGCATCGGCTGGGTCGATGACCAAGGCGTGATCCGACGTCCGCAGAAGTAAGGATGTCGCGAAGGCCAAGCCTTCGAGGGGGCTGCTGAATATGCGGACTAGGACAGCACGTGGTGCTATCCCTACCTCGATGCGTCGAATCCATTCAGTCCTCCACTCAGACCTCTACGCGGTCCTCGATTCAGTCCTCAATGCAGGCTCGGGTTTCACCCGAGCCTATTCGCCGCGCTGACGAGGGCCTTGAGGCCGGCGAGCTCGATGTTCGCGTCGACACCGCAGCCCCAGGCGCTGCGGCCCGTGGCATCCTGCACGCAGACGTAGGCGGCGGCGGAAGATTCCGAGCCTGAGGCGAGGGCGTGCGAGCGGTAGTCCTTCACGGTAAAACCGGCCCAGCCGTGCGGGTCGAGGGCGTGAACCAGGGCGCTGATAGGACCGTTGCCCTCCGCGCGCAGGTCGAGCACCTTGGTGCCGAGCACGCGCACCTTGACGCGGCAGGCGACCATCCCTTTGCCCGCCGGATCGGAATCGAATTCGACGAGTTCGAGGGGCGCGGCGACGTTGACGAAGTTCGCGCGGAAGCAGTCGTGGATCTCGGCGGGCGTGAGCTCCTTGCCCAGCTTGTCGGCGTGCTTGCCGATGAGGTTGCCGACTTCCGGGTGCATCAGCTTCGGGAGGTCGAAGCCGAACTCGCGGTCGAGCACATAGGCGACGCCGCCCTTGCCGCTCTGCGAGTTGATGCGGATGATGGCCTCGTAAGAACGGCCGATGTCCTTCGGATCGATGGTAAGGTAGGGGACGTCCCAGAGCGCGTCGTGGCCGATCTTCCCGCGGCGATCCATGCCCTTCTTGATGGCGTCCTGGTGGGAGCCCGAGAAGGCCGTGAAGACGAGGTCCCCGCCGTAAGGATGACGGTCGTGCACGCTCATGCGGGTCACGCGTTCGTAGACCTCGCGGATGGCGCCGAGGTTACGGAAGTCGAGGTGCGGGTCGATGCCGTGCGAGAACATGTTCAGCGCGACGGTGACGATATCGAGGTTGCCCGTGCGCTCGCCGTTGCCGAAGAGCGTGCCTTCGACGCGGTCCGCGCCGGCCATCAGGCCGAGCTCGGTGGCGGCGACGCCGGTGCCGCGGTCGTTGTGCGTGTGCAGGGAGACGATGGCCATCTCGCGGTCGCTGAGGTGGCGGCAGAACCACTCGATCTGGTCGGCGTGCGTATTCGGCGTGCCGGCTTCGACGGTCAGCGGCAGGTTCAGGATGATCTTGCGCTTAGCCGAAGCACCCCAGGCCTTGGCGACCGCTTCGCAGACCTCGAGGGCGTAGTCGGGCTCGGTGAGCACGAACGTCTCCGGGCTGAACTCCAGCTGCCAATGCGTGTCCGGCAGGGCATCGGTGAGCTCACGGATGAGCTTGGTTCCGTTGACGGCCATCCCGAGGACTTCTTCCTTCGAGAGATTGAAGACGATCTCACGCTGGGCCGGGTTGGTCGGCGTGTAGAGGTGGACGATCGCGCGATGGGCGCCCTTGAGGGAATCGATCGTGCGGCGGATGAGGTGTTCGCGGGCCTGGACGAGGACCTGGACCGAGACGTCTTCGGGGACGAGCTTCTGTTCGATGAGCTCGCGCGTGAAGGCGAACTCCGTGTCGGAGGCGGACGGGAAACCGATCTCGATCTCCTTGAAGCCGATGCGGCAGAGGGTCTGGAAGAGCTCGTGCTTCTCCGCCACGTTCATCGGGATCGCCAGGGCCTGGTTGCCGTCGCGAAGGTCGACCGAGCACCAGCGGGGCGCCTGTTCGATGCGCGCGTCCGGCCAGCGACGGTCGGGGAGGCGGACGGTCTCGAAGGGGCGGTATTTCTGCCGGGGGGAATCCATGGCGGGCGAAGGTCGGATGGTGGGAAAGGAGGGAAGGGCTGGCGAGCGTGGGTTTGGGCTCCTAAAAGCAAAAAACCCACCCGGAAGTCCGGGTGGGTTTTTTCGCAAGGGAGCGAGACCCGGACTTAGGCGTCAGGCTTGGTCTTCGGAAGCTTGGTCACGCGCTTCAGGTCCTTGACGGTGCCGCGCTTCTTGAGCAGTTCCACGCGCTCGAAGCGCTTGAGGACGTTACGCTTCGCTCCGGAGGAGGAGGCGCTGGACTTGAAACTGTTGTGCTGGGTCATGGCCGTAAGGTGGGTGGAAGTTTGGAGAAAAGGGGTGGAAGGGGCGGGGGCAAGGGGAAAAGCGGTCAAAATACCGACTTAACCCTTTTCTCCGCCGGTTTCGCCCTTCAGGCCTGCTTCAGGATGCCCTTCACGACGTGCCCCTCGACGTCGGTCAGGCGGAACTGGCGGCCCTGGTAGCGGAAGAGCAGCCCCTCGTGGTTGATCCCGAAGAGGTGCATCAGGGTGGCCTGCATGTCGTGGACGTGCACCCGGTCCTTGGTGATGTTCCAGCCGAAGTCGTCGGTCTCGCCGTGCACATGGCCGCCCTTCACGCCGCCGCCGGCGAGCCACCAGGCATACGCGCGGCCGAAGTGATCGCGGCCCTTGAAGCCCTGGCCCTGCTGGTTCTGGGCGAACGGCGTGCGGCCGAACTCGCCGCCCCACACGACGAGCGTGTCGTCGAGGAGGCCGCGCTGCTTGAGGTCCTTGACGAGCGCGGCGCTGGCCTGGTCGGTGTCGAGGCACTGCTGCGCGAGCTGGCCGGTGGTGAGGTTGTTATGCTGGTCCCAGCCGGCATGCATCAGCTGCGTGAAGCGGACGCCACGTTCGGCGAGGCGGCGCGCGATCAGGCAGTTGTTCGCGAACGTGCCGGGCTTGAGGACGTCGGGGCCGTACATCTCGAGCACCGACTTGGGCTCGTTCTTGAAGTCGAGCAGGTCGGGCACCGAAGCCTGCATGCGGAAGGCCATCTCGTATTGGGAGATGCGCGTGTCGATCGCAGGGTCGCCGACCTCGCCGAAATGCGCGCGGTTGAGGGACTGCATGTCGTCGAGCATCGTCCGGCGCGCGTCGCGGCTGACGCCGGCGGGGTTGTTGACGTAAGGGACCGGGTCGCCGACGCCGCGGAAGCGCACTCCCTGATGCTTGCCGGGCAGGAAGCCGTTGGACCAGTAGTGCTCGAAGAACAGCTGCCCGCAGGTCTTGGCGGCGTCGGAGGAGGTCATCACGACATACGCCGGCAGGTCTTCGTTCATCGAGCCGAGGCCGTAGGAGAGCCAGGCGCCCATCGAGGGGCGGCCGGGAATCTGCGAGCCGGTCATGAAGAACGTCACGCCGGGCGCGTGGTTCACCGCCTCGGTGTTCATCGAGCGCACGACGCAGAGTTCGTCGGCGATGGCGCCGGTGAAGGGCAGCATCTCGCTCATCTCGATGCCGCTGGAGCCCCATTTCTTGAAAGGCTTGATGGCGCCGACGCAGGGGAACTTCGCGTAGCCGCTCGACATCGTGGAGAGGCGGGTGTCGCCGCGCACGCTGGCGGGGATGTCCTCGCCGGCCATCTTGGCGAGGAGCGGCTTATGGTCGAAGAGGTCGACGTGCGAAGGGCCGCCGCCCTGCCAGAGGCAGATCATGCGCTTGGCCTTGGGGGCGAAGTGCGGGAGGCCGGGCAGGGCGCCGACCGGATTCGGCGCGGCCTTGAGGTCGCGGGCGAGGAGCGAGGCGAGGGCGACCGAGCCGATGCCCTGGACGCCGGCGCTGAGGAAGCTGCGGCGCGTCAGGCGCTCGCGCCATTCCGAGGGAGAGAGTTCGAAGTCCATGGGGTTCAGTCGCGGGTGACGGCGGCGTCGAGGTTGTAGAGGGCGAGGCAGGTGGCGGTGAGCGCGGCGTGGTCGGCGGCGGGGATCGTCGCGTCGCGTTGGCTCTCGCCGACGGCGAGCAGCGCTTCCGCGGCCTTGGGGTCGGTCGCGTAGACCGCGCGCTGGTTGGCGAGCATCTGGGCGAGCAGGGCGGGCTCCGGGCCGGCGGGCGCGCGGCCGAGCACGAGGGCGAAGGCGCGCGCAAGGCGGGCCTCGTCGGTCGGCTGCTCCTTCGTCACGCGCTGGGCGAGCACGCGGGCGGCTTCGACCCAGGTGGGATCGTTGAGCATCGTGAGCGCATGCAGGGGCGAGGAGGTGACGGCCGTGCGCACGCGGCAGGTCTGGCGGGCGGAGGCGTCGAACATGTTCACCGGCGCGATGGTGCGGCGCCAGAAGGTGTAGAGCGAGCGGCGGTAGAGGTCGGCGCCCTTGGACTGCGGGTAGCTGAAGTCGCGTTCCTTGGTGATCGCGAGGCTCTCCCACGGGCTCTCGGGCAGGTAGGGATAGACCGGCACGCCGCCGATCTTCGGGCTGAGCAGGCCGCTGGAACTCAGGGCGACGTCGCGCAGGATCAGCGACGGGAGGCGGAGGCGCGGCGCGCGGGCGAGCAGCTTGTTCTCGGGGTCCTTCTGCAGGTGGGCCTTGGTGACGACGCTGGACTGGCGGTAGGTCTTGCTGGTCACGATGAGCTTCTGGAGGGCCTTGGTCTTCCAGCCGGATTCGCGGAACTCGACGGAGAGCCAGTCGAGCAGCTCCTGGTGCGTGGGGCGGTCGCTCTGCACGCCGAGGTCCTCGGAGGTGCGCACGATGCCGAACCCGAAGAAGTGCTGCCACTGGCGGTTCACCTGCACGCGGGCGGTGAGCGGGTGTTCGGGACGGAAAAGCCACTGGGCGAGTCCGAGGCGGTTCTTCGGGGCGTCCTTCGGCAGCGGGGGCAGGAAGCCCGGCGCGTCGAAGGCGACCTTCTCCTTCTTCGAGAGGTAGGCGCCGCGGTCGAGGATGTTCGTCTCCCGCGGCTGGTCGTCGGACATCACCATCACGCGCGGCAGGACGTCGCCGCGGTAGCCGTCGAGGAGTTGCTTGGCGCGGTCGAGCTGCTTGAACGCGGCGATCTTCTTCCGGTCCTCGGCGAACACGTTCTTATTATAATGTTCGCGGAGTTTCTTCGTCTCGGCGGCGGTGCGCTTCTTGTCCGGGGCGAGCAGGGCCTCGAGTTCCTTGGGCAGCATGCCCTTGTCCTTGGCCGGCTTGGCGAGCCAGGCCTCGAAGGCCTTGGCCTGGTGCGCGGCGAAGTCCTTGTTCTTCGCTTCGAAGTCGGCCTGGAGGCGGGCGAGTTCCGCCGCCTGCTCAGGCGAGGGCGCTTCCACGACGGTGCCGTCGAGGCGGAAGCGGCTGCGCCCGCCGGTCTGCGTCGGGCCGCTGCCCGGTCGGCCGCTTTCCTTCACGTGGTTGAACGCGTCGAGCCACTGGTAATAGTCCTTCTGCCGGATGGGGTCGTATTTGTGGTCGTGGCACTGCGCGCAGGCGACCGTGAGGCCGAGCCACGTGGTCGTGGTGCTCTCGACGCGGTCGAAGAGGCTGTTGAAGCGCTGCTCCTCGGCGATGTTGCCGCCCTCGCCGTTGAGGAGGTGGTTGCGGTTGAACGCCGTGGCGATCTTCTGGTCGGGCGTGGCGTTCGGGAGCAGGTCGCCCGCGAGCATCTCGGTGCTGAGCTGGTCGAACGGCTTGTCGGCGTTGAGGTTCTTGACCAGCCAGTCGCGCCAGACCCACTGGAAAGTGTCGCCGTCCTGTTGGAACCCGTTGCTGTCCGCGTAGCGCGAGGCGTCGAGCCAGGGCAGCGCCATGCGTTCGCCGTAATGCGGCGAGGCCATCAGGCGGTCGACCTGCTTCTCATAGGCGTCGGGGCTCTGGTCCGCGAGGAAGGCGGCGGTCTCTTCCGGCGTGGGCGGCAGGCCGGTGAGATCGAGCGCGACGCGGCGAAGCAACGTGGCCTTGGGGGCTTCGGGCGAATGGGTGAGGCCGGCCTGGGCGAGCTTCTCGGCCACGAAGGCGTCGACGGGGTGTTTCTCGCCGTTGGCGGGCAGGGCGGGGCGGACCGGCGTCACGTACGCCCAGTGCTCCTTGTACTCCGCGCCTTCGGCGATCCAGCGTTGCAGGATCTCCTTCTGCGCGGGAGTGATCGTGCGGTGGGAATCCGGCGGCGGCATCACCTCGTCGGAGTCGGTCGAGCAGAGTCGCTTGATGAGCTCGCTCGCGTCGGCGTCGCCCGGGACGAAGGCTTTCTTCTCCAGCGCATCGGCGCGGACGTCGAGGCGCAGCTTGGCCTTGCGCTTGTTGCCGTCGGGGCCGTGGCAATAGAAACAGTTCTCGGAGAGGATCGGCCGGACGTCCTCGTTGTAGTCCACCTTCGCGCCGAAGGCGGGCAGGGCGGCGAGGAGCGCGGCGAGGAGGGGGCTGATCCGGGGCATGGGAAGATTTTAACAGGTGAAGCCCGACCGAGGAATGGTCGGGGCCGATGAGTAGGTTGTAGAATACGACCAACCGTCGGCGGGGGTTAGCATATAGACAGCCCACCCTGCGGCAGGTTGCAACCCGTCTCGCCGAATCAGGGCCGTCGCCTTGCTTTGGGGTTGCTGGCAAGGCCGGGGCGGGTGTCATTCCGATCAGTGCGCCTTCTGGACCGCTATATCCTCGCCGAATGGGCCAAGGTCTTCGCCTTGGCCTTGCTGAGTTTCGTGGGCATCATGCTGCTGTCGGACGGTTATAACCGCATCCCTGAGTTCCTCGACCTAGGTGCGGGCTGGGGCACCATCATCGCCTACCTGTTGCTCGGCCTGGTCCGGAATCTTTCCCTGCTCATCCCGATCTCCCTGCTGATCTCGGTCATCTTCGTCCTCGCGACCATGAACCGGAACCAGGAAATCTCCGCCGCCCGCGCCGCCGGCATCGGCATGGGCCGCCTGACCGCCCCGCTCTGGGCCGTGGGCGGCTTGCTCGCCGGCCTGCTGGCGCTCCTTAACGCCGTGCTCGTGCCCGACGCGTTGGAGACCATGAACGCCCTGCAGGAGGAAGCCCAGTTCGCCGCGCTCAAGGCCAAGGGCGGTAACGCCATCCCCCGCGGTCAGGCCTCGTCGGTCTCCTTCGAGAACTCCAAGGCCCGCCGGCTCTGGCTGATCTCCAACCTCGGCCTCAGCACCGGTCAGGCCTTCGAGGTCGTCGTGCACGCCTTCGATGCGAACCAGCGCGAGGTCCGCCGTATCTCCGCGCGCTTCGCCGAGTTCCGCAAGACCCCGCAGGGCTGGCGCTGGACCTTCCGCGAGGGACGCGACCTCCGCTTTGACCCCGCGACCGGCTCCTTGATGGCCCAGCCGCGTTTCGTGGAGTTGACGCCGGACTTCAACGACGACCCCGAGGTGATGTTCTATTCCACGAAGGAGCCGGCGAAGCTCTCGCTGCGTGAGGTCTCCCGTTTCGTCGACCAGGCCGGCTTCAACCCCGGCGGCCCCAACGCCGCGTATGCGATGCGCTATCATGCGATCATGTCGACGCCCGTCATCTGCCTCATCGTCATCGCCGTCGCCATCCCGTTCTCGGTCACGCCCGGCCGCGTCAGCCCGATGGTGGGCGTCGCCAAGACCTTCGGCCTTTTCCTCGGCTTCTACTTCCTCACTTCGTTCTGCGCCGCCTTCGGCGAGAGCGGCGCCCTGCCTCCGATGGTGGCGGCGTGGATCCCGGCCACGCTCGTCGCGTGCTGGGCTTTCCCGAAGCTGAAGTCCGTCAATTGATCCATGCTTAGAGCCATTCGTATCCGCCCCGGACGTCCCGTGCGCGCCCTCCGGGGACATCCCTGGGCCTTCCTCGGCGAAGTCGAGTTCGTCGGCGAACCGCCGGTCGACGGTGACTGCGTCGAACTGACCGACCTCAAAGGCCGCTGCCTCGGCGCTGGCCTCTGGAACGGCAAGTCCCAGATCGCCTGGCGTCGCTACTCGCGCCGCCCGATCACCCTCGACGGCCCGCTGCTCGAAGAACTCGTCGCCGCTTCGGTCAACCGTCGCGCGGGTAAGCCGGTGTGCCGCCTGATCTGGTCCGAGGCCGACAGCCTTCCGGGCCTCGTGGTCGACCGCTACAATGACCTCATCACGATCCAGGCGCTGACCTGCGGCATCGACCGCCGCCTGGCCACGATCATCGACGTCCTCCAGCGCCTGCTGAAGCCGCGCGAGATCGTCCTGCGCAACGACGCCGCGACGCGTAAGCTCGAAGGCCTGCGCCAGGAGATCCGCACGGTCTCGGGCAAGCCGCTTGAGCCTGCCTGGATGGAAGTCGGCGGCGTGCAGGTGCTCATCGACCTGATGGGCGGACAGAAGACCGGCACCTACCTCGACCAGCTCGACCAGCATCAGCACGTCGCGAAAATCGCCCAGGGCCGCCGCGTGCTCGACGCTTTCTGCAACCAGGGCGGCTTCGGCCTCGCCTGCGCCAAGGCCGGCGCGACCAGCGTGCTCGGTCTCGACCAGTCCGAGGACGCCATCGCCGCCGCCCGCTCGGCCGCCGAACGTAACGGACTCAGCGCCTCCTTCGAAGTCGCCAATGTCTTCGACTGGTTCACCGAACATCGCGAGGCCTCTTTCGACCTCATCGTGCTCGACCCGCCGCCCTTCGCCCGCAGCAAGGACGCCGTCGACGGCGCCCTCCGCGGTTACAAGGAGCTGAACCTCCGCGCGCTCCGCCTGCTCGCCCCGGGCGGCATCCTGGCGACGTATTCCTGTTCCCACCGCGTCTCGGAAGAGATGTACCTCGAGGTCATCGAAGCCGCCGCGTCGGACGCCCGTCGCGAGGCCGTCATCCTGGAGCGCACGTCGCAGCCTGCCGACCACCCGGTGCTGCTGAACTTCCCGGAGAGCCGTTACCTGAAGGGCTTCATCATCGAGATTCGGGCTTAACTCCCTGACCGCTTCCGCTTTCATCGTGTCATGATCGTCTCCCTCCGCGGCAAACTCATCGAAGCCGGCGTCCTGCGCGTCGTCATCGAGTCGTCGGGCGTGGGTTACGAGGTCAATGTCCCGGTCACGACCGCGGAACGCCTGCCGAAGCTCGGCGCGGAAGTCTTCCTGCTCATCCACCACGTCTTCCGCGAGGACGGCCAGGCCCTCTACGGCTTCGCCGTCGCCGAGGAGCGCGAGTTCTTCAAGCTGCTCGTCGAGAAGGTGTCCGGTGTCGGCCCCAAGATGGCGCTGAACATCCTCAGCCGCCTTGCGCTGCCGATCCTGCGTGACGCCATCATCCGCGGCGACATCGCCCTGCTTTCCCAGTGTCCCGGTGTCGGCAAGAAGACCGCCGAACGTCTCGTCATGGAGCTCAAGGACAAGGTCGGCCTCGAAGGTCCTGGCGCCGCTCTGGCGGCCGCCGCGACCATCGTCGTCGCCCAGCCCACGCCCGCGACGGACGCCGTCGCCGCGCTCATCGCGCTCGGCTTCAAGGGTCCCGACGCCGACAAGGGCGTGCGCGCCGCGCTGGCCAAGCTCGGCGCTGGCGCGACCGCCGATCAATTGGTGAAAGCGGCGCTCGGGAGGTAGTTGAGGTAGGGACGCCACTGCGTGGCGTCAGTGGGCGGGCTACGTGCTCACTTTCTATGGTCAGCCCTTAGATCACTGAAAGTCGCGCTGTGAGAACATCATTATTAAGCCAGCACACATCAGTGCGCTCGCGAAAAACAGGCTCCCCAGAAAAATGAGGAGGCAAAGCCCGAGGCGACGTTTGCTGAGGAGCCAAGCCAGCGGGATATTGCTGACGACGAGTAGGGGAGGTAAGGCTAGAATGAAGTACCCTGTGAAAGGGATTTGCCCATCTACTATCCCCTTGTGGCGGGAGAGAGCTACTGTCTCAAGGAACGGGATGCCGAGGTTCACCGCGAACCAGATGCCGGACAGCCTGGACCACGCGCTCTCGGGTTTGTCCGTGGGAGGAGTCATAAGGTCTTTTTAAGGACGACACGTTACGTCGCAATCGGATATATGTTTGGGGGAATAGCTCAAAGGGAGACCGGAGACCGGATCTTATGCTGTGGGCATATACCCCAGCCAATCATCCGGTTTCCCTTTGATTTCCTCTGCGTCTTCCCCGCCACCCGCCACCTGAGGCCGCCACCTGCCACCCGAAATGAAGCATCTAGGGCAGCACGCGGTGCTGCCCCTACCTCAATGCAGTGCGGTCTTTTCTGGGCCTCCGGGCCTCTGTTCAACCGGGCCTCTTATTTGAGGCCCAGCACATCTTCCATGCCGTACAGGCCGGCGGGCTGGCTCTTCAGCCAGCGGGCGGCGCGGACGGCGCCACGCGCGAAGATCTCGCGGTTGGAAGCCTTGTGCGTGAGTTCGAGGCGTTCGCCTTCGGCGGCGAAGAGGACGGTGTGGTCGCCCACGACGTCGCCGCCGCGGATGGCGTGCACGCCGATCTCATCGAGCGGGCGTTCGCCGACCAGGCCGTCGCGGCCGTGCTTGAGGGCTTCCTTGGCGAGCTGGCGCTCTTCGAGGAGGATCTTGAGGAGCGTCTCGGCGGTGCCGGAGGGCGCGTCCTTCTTGAGGCGGTGGTGCATCTCGAGCACCTCGACGTCCCAGCGGCCGGCGTCGGCGAGCGAGCGGGCGGCCTGGCGGACGAGGGCGTTGAGCAGCGTGACGCCGACGGAGTAGTTGCCGGCCCAGACGACCGGGAGGCCCTTGATGGCGGCGGTGATCGCGGCCTTCTCGTCGGCGGTGTGGCCGGTGGTGCCGATCACGAGCGGCTTCTGGTGCTGGGCGCAGAGCTGCGCGACGGCGAGGGTCGCGGAGTGGAAGGAGAAGTCGATGACCACGTCGGCCGAGCCGATGTGCGCGGCGAGGTCATCGCCCTGGTCGACGCCGGCGGCGATGACGGCCTTCTCGGAGGCGGCCACGTGGGCGATGGCGAGGCCCATGCGGCCCTTGGCGCCGTTGAGGAGGATGCGGATGGGCTGGCTCATCGGAGGGAGGCGAGGGTGGCGTCGGCGACCTTCTCGACGAGGAGGCGGTTGGCCTCGGACATCTCGCAGAGGGGCAGGCGGACTTCGTCCGAACGGATGATGCCGGCGCGCATCATGCAATGCTTCACGGGCACCGGGTTGGGTTCGACGAAGAGGGTCTTGAAGATCTCGGCGAGCTGGTCGTGCAGGACTTTGGCTTCGGCGAACTGCTGCGTGCGCGCGAGCTGGGCGAGCTTGGCCACCGGGCCGGGGATGAGGTTCGACGCGACGGAGATGATGCCTTGGGCGCCGACCTGGGCGAAGGGCAGGGTCAGGGAGTCGTCGCCGCTGAGGACGATGAACTCAGGATCGGACTCACGCACGAGGCGCGCGGCCTTCTCGACCTGTCCGCCGGCTTCCTTGATGCCGATGATGTGCGGATACTTCTTACGCAGGCGCAGGGTGGTCTCGACGGTGATCTCGATGCCGCAGCGACCCGGGATGGAGTAGAGGATGATCGGCTTGGCGGTGGCCTCGGCGAGGACTGCGAAGTGGCGGAACAGGCCTTCCTGGCTGGGCTTGTTGTAATAAGGGGCGACGAGCAGGAAGGCGTCGGCGCCGGCTTCGTCGGCGCGCTGGGTCAGGTCGAGGGCTTCGGTCGTGGCGTTGGAGCCCGTACCGGCCATGACCGGGACGCGGCCGGCGGCGAATTCGACGGTCTTACGGATGACGTCGATGTGCTCGTCGTAATCGAGCGTAGGGGATTCGCCGGTGGTGCCGACGGCGACTAGGCCGTCGATGCCGGCTGCGATCTGGAATTCGACCAGCTTCTTCAGGTCATCCCAGGCCACCGCTCCGTTGAGGAAGGGGGTGACCAAGGCCGTGTGGGCTCCCACGAAAGCGCGGGGGCCGAAAGGACGGCGGGAAGGGCTGGAACCGGTCGAGGACATTGCGGCGGGAAGTGACCCCCGAACCAACCGCCCCGTGACGAAAGAGACAAACCCAAAAACCCCGCCGAGCGGGCCTGACCCCGCTTAAGGGGCCGGACCGACGAGGATTCGGTTGTTTTCCGTGTCCGTCACGTAGAGCCGTCCGTCGGGTCCGATGCGGGCGCCATGCGGGCGGTTGAGCTGCGTGCCGGCCCAATCCGCGCCGACCGCGGAGCCCTTCTTGCCGTTGCCGACGATCGTGCGGATGGTCTGCTTCACCGGGTCGAAGAGGCGCAGGCAATGGTTCTCCGTGTCGAGGATGAGCACGTTGCCCTTGGCGTCCATCGTCACGTATTTCGGACCGCGCATCGTCGCCTCGGCGGCGGGGCCGTCGGTGGCAGGGCCGGCCTTGCCGGCTTTGTTCACGACCACGTTGAGCTTGCCGTCCTTGACCGCCACGAGCGCGTTGCCGCCGCGGAGGAGCGCGTAGACCGTGCCGTCCTTCGCCACGCAGGTCGCGCGCACGTCGCCCATCGGGGCGTCGAGCGCGTCGTCGCCGTCCTTCGGCAGGCCCTTCTTGCCGTTGCCGGCGAGGGTCGTGACCACGCGGGTCTTGAGGTCGATGCGGCGGACGCGATGGTTGCCGATATCAGCGACGGTCATGAACGCGCCGTCCGGGCTGAGCGTGCCGCACATCGTGATGTTGAATTGCGCCTGCTCGGCGGGACCGCCGTCGCCGCCGAAACCGGCCTTGCCCGTTCCCGCGAAGAGCGTCGCGACGTGCGTCTGCGGATCGAGGCGGACGATGCGGTGCTGGAAGCTGTCGGCGAGGTAGATGGAGCCATCCGGGGCGATGGAGATATCGTGCATGCCGTCGTACACGGCCGGAGCTAGGTCGAGTCGCTTGGCCGGGGCCGGAAGTTTCGGCGCCTTCCCCATGCTGTTCCACCTCACTCCGGAGATGTACTCGATCTTGCCGCCGTGCCATTTGAAGACGCGGTTGGCCGGCTGGAATTCGACGCCGTAAGCGTCGCCTTGGGCGTCGAAGGCGATGCTGAAGGGCTCGTGCAGGTCTTCGGCGCCGGGGACTTTGACGACTTCGATGGCGGCGAACGCGGAGGCGGCGCAGGCGAGCAGGGGCAGAAGACGGGAGAGCATGGGTCGTTCATACTTTCCGTAGGGCGATGTTCAAGCCTCGGCGGGGAAATGGTTCGACCTCGGGCGGGGCGCCTCCACCTTGGGCTTCTTCCCGTGCCTGTCCCGTTCCCATTGATCGTCCGCGAACTCGGTGGCGCCGGTGCACCCCTCGTGGTGCTGCACGGCCTGCTGGGTTCGTCACGCAACTGGCAGTCCGCTGGCGTGGCGCTCGCCGAACGCGGCCATCGCGTGCTCGCGCCGGACCTGCGTAACCATGGGTCTTCGCCGTGGGGCGACGATTGTTCGTACGCCGCGCTGGCGGCGGACGTCGTCGCGCTGCTCGACCGCCTCGCGCTCGGCCCCGTGCACCTCGTCGGCCATAGCATGGGCGGCAAGGCCGCGATGCGCCTCGTCATGGACCGGCCCGACCTCGTCGCCCGCCTCACCGTCGTGGACATCGCCCCGCGCGCCTATTCCGATCGCGTGCGCGTCGAGTTCGCCGCGATGAACGCCCTCGACCTCGCCTCGGTGAAGTCGCGCAAGGACGCCGAGGAGAAGCTCAGCGCCCAGGTACCCGAGTGGGGTATGCGTCAGTTCATCCTCACGAACCTCGGTCAGGACGCCGCAGGCCGCTGGGGCTGGACCGTGAACCGCGGGGCGTTGACGATTTCCTTGCCGGAGATCCTCGGCAATCCGCTCGCCGCGGGTGAGGTCTGGGACGGACCGACGCGTTTCCTGCGCGGCGGAAGGTCGAATTATATCCGCGACGAAGACTTCGCGACGATCCGGGCGCACTTCCCGATGGCCGATGTCATCACGCTTCCGGAAAGCGGCCATAATCCGCACTTCGAGGCGCGGGCCGGATTCGTCGAAGCGACGCTCGCTTAGGCCGCGGACTTCGCCCGACGGCGGCGAAGCACGAGGAAGCCTCCGACCAACGCGGCCGCGACGGCGAGCATCAGTCCACCGCAGATCAGCAGCATCCGTCGGCCGAGATGGCCGGTCGGCTCATGGGCCTGGATGAGCGGAGATTCGTCGCCCGCCACCATCATCACCCAGCGGGCCTTCGCACCGGGCTTGGTCTCGTCGACCAACCACAGCAGCACCGTGTGCGGGCTCTCGTCGGGCAGGCGCAGCAGGAAATTCCGGGGCTCGGGCGTCCAGCGCCACTCCGCACTTTCCAGTTGGTAAGACTTCGCGAGCTCTTCGGCCGTGTGCTGGAAAGGAGAGTCAGTCTCGAGTTTCGTGGCGGACGAGAAATCGGGTTCGCCCGTCGCTTCCTTGAGCGCGAAGCTGTCCTTCCCGGTCGAAACCGTAAAGAGCCCATCGACGGCCTTCGCCAGCTCCGCGCGTTCGCGGATATTGAAATTCCCTTCCAGGTCGGCGGTCACCTTGAGCGAGCAGGTGCCGTCGGCGTGCAGCGTCAGCCGGCTGAGCAGCACCTCGCCGTTATGGGCGGAGACGAACAAGGGGAGCACGAGGGCTCCCCAGGTCAGGACCAGCTGGCGCAGCGCGCGGATCACTGGCGGTTCCAGCGCAGCACGCGACCGAACTGGTTCCACTCGGTCTCGAGGATGTTGCCGTCGTTGTCAAAGGTGATGCCGTGGGGAGAGGTCACGACGCCTTCGCGCCAGTCGGCGGGCTTCACGCCGGGAGTGTTGGTCTCCTTCTTGATGCCCTTGGCTTTGTCCTCGGCGACGCGGTCGTTGGCGCCGAGCTCCGCGAGCATCTGGCCGTCCTTGTTCCACACGGAGACGCGGCCGGCGATCTCGGCGACGCACATCAGGTCGCCGTGGAAGGAGGCGGAGGAGGGGTTGCGCAGGCCCTTGTCGGCGATCATCCGCGGGTTGGTGCCGTCGAGGTCGACGTGGAACATGCGGTTGTTGCCGCGGTCGAGGCAGAGCAGGCGGGCCGGGCTGAAACGCGTGTCGACGAAGACCTTGTGGGTGTTGGCGAAGCCCTTGCCGTCCACGACCTGCGTGGGGCCGCCGAAGACGGACTTGAACTTGCCGTCGGCGCTGAAGACGAAGACCCAGCTCTTGCCGTAGCCGTCGACGATGTAGAGGTCGCCGTTCGGGGCGACGTCGCAGCTGGTCAGTTTGAGGGCGTTCACGTTCTTGCCCTTCTTGTCCTTGGCGACGCCCTTGTCGGCCGGGAAGGCGTCGGGCTTGATCTCCATGACGACCGTGCCATCGAGCTTGGCCTTGATGAAGCGCTGTTCGCCGAGGACGGCGCCGTAGAGGAATTCGCCTTCGGCGGACTTCCGGATGACGAAGCCGTGGAGGGACATCGGGAGGGCCAGGGTCTTCAGGTATTTGCCATCCTTGCCGTAGACCTGGATGCCGGCGTCTTTCTCCTGGACGCTGACATAGATGAGGCCGGTCGAGTCGACGGCGATCTCGCCGTGGCTGTTGCCGATGGTCGCCTTGCCGGGAGGGGTGCCGAGGAAGTTCGGGACCAGCTGATACTTCACTTCGGCGGCGGAGGCGGAGAGGGCGGTCACGGCGAGCAGGGCGAGGATGCGGAGGGTGGGCATGGGGTCAGAGGAGGGGTAAGGATAGGAAGGGGTAGGGGTAGGCTCGGCCGCTGGCAAACGGAATTCGGCAGGCCCGATTTCATAATCGGCATCGCTCTGGGATTGTCTCTCCTACCCCCACCCCTATCCCTACCCCTACCCTAAAACATGAAATCCCTCCGTCTCCTCGCGGCCTTCGCCGCCCTCGTCGTCTCGGCTTCGGCCGCCGAAGTTAAGCTCGAATCCGCCTTCAACGGCAAGGACCTGTCCGGCTGGAAGACCTCCGGCGCAGACGCCTTCTGGACCGCCGCCGACGGCGTCCTCACCGGCGTGAACGACCTCGCCTTCAAGGACTACAAGAAGGGCAACATGCTCTACACCGAGAAGTCCTACCAGGACGTCGTCATCGAGTGCGAATGCCGCTTCAGCGGCGAGATCGACAGCGGTATCATGGTCCGCAAGGACGCCGCCGGCAAGAAGGACATCCAGATGCAGATCGGCGTGTCCCGCTCCCTCAAGAAGGACATGACCTGCACTTTCTACGTCGGCAAGTACCCCGAAGCCGGCTGGGCCCCGAAGGTTCCGGCGCTCTGGAAGAACAACGACTGGAACAAGATCCGTTTCCAGGCCAAGGGCGACACCTACACCGTCTGGCTCAACGGCGAGCAGGTCGCGAACTACGTCGACGCCGGCTACCCTCAGGCCGCTCCGGTGGGCCTCCAAGTGCACGGCGGCGTGAAGATGAAGGTCGAATACCGCAACATCGCCATCGGCGAGATCAAGTAAGCCGAAGCGTCATTTCGGTCCGAAAGGGCGGGAGCAATCCCGCCCTTTTTCGTTGGGGGACTCAGGCGGTCGTGCTTAATCAAGACCATGACTTCGCCGCTGCCCCGCCGTCGATTCCTGCGTCAGCTCGCCCTCGGCGTCGCCGGCGCGCCGTTCGTCGGCTGCGCTTCGCGCACGCCCGGCCTCGAGATCGGCGTCATCGCCGACCCGCAGTATGCGGACATCCCGGACCGCGGCACGCGCGCGTATCGCGCATCGGTCGCCAAGCTCGGCGCCGCGGTCGGACATTTCAACTCCCGTCCGCTCGATTTCTGCGTCAACCTCGGCGACACCATCGACCGCGAGTGGCGCAGCTACGACGCGATCCTCGCGCCGCTCGCCGCCTCGCGCCACCGCTGGGAGCACGTCCTTGGTAATCACGATTTCGCCTTGCTGGACGGGGAGAAAACGAAGGTCGATGCCCGGCTGGGCATCGCCGCGCGCTACCGTTGCTTCGATCGCCCCGGCTTCAGGTTCGTCGTCCTGGACACCGGCGCCGTGAGCACGTATGCGTCGCTCGCCGGCACCGAGGCGCGCCAAGAGGCCGTCGCGGAACTCGCCCGCGTCAAGGCGCGCAAGCTCCCGCAGGCGCAGGATTGGAACGGCGCCGTCGGTCCGAAGCAGCTCGCGTGGTTCGAAGGCGTCGCCGCGGACGCGTCGCGTCGCGGCCTCAAGGTCGTCGTGTTCGCCCATCACCCCGTCGCCCCCGCCGGCGCCTATGATGCCTGGGACGCGACCGAAGTCCTGGCGGCCTTGGGCCGTCACCGGAACGTCGTCGCCTGGTTCAACGGCCATCACCACGCCGGCGGTTTCGCCCACGTCGAAGGGCTGCCTTGCGTGACTTTCCATGGCATGGTCGAGACCCCGGATCGCAACGCCTTCGCCACCGCCCGGTTCCTGGCTGACCGGGTGATCCTGGAGGGACACGGAAGAGAGCCTTCAAGAGAGCTAGTTTTCAGGTCTTAATGATTACCATCATTCGTTTAGACGATTTATTGATGTTATTCAGTCAATAGCAGGACCGTCGGCGTATATAGGCGGAATCACCATATTTATTCGCAACCTCTCCGTCTTCCAACTGTCTCAAAGCAACCCCCGACAGACCATGAAACTCCACCGCAACTGCGAAGGAAATCACCCCGACGTTCTCTCCGCCCTGAGTCGCCGCGACTTCATGCATATCGGCATGATCGGTACGCTCGGCCTGAGCCTCCCGAACATGCTCCGCCTCAAGGGCGCGGAGATCCCGGGCGTCGAGTCTTTCAACGCGATGGCGGACTCCGTCATCCACATCTATCTGCCCGGCGGCATGGCGCAGCACGAGTCCTGGGATCCGAAGCCGTTCGCTTCGCCTGACTACCGCGGCCCGTACACGCCGATCAAGACCTCGATCCCCGGCGAATACGTCGGCGAGAAGTTCGTCAACATCGCGAAGATCATGAACAAGCTCACCGTCGTCCGCTCGATGACGCACGGCGAGGCCGCCCACGAACGCGGCACGCACAACATGTTCACCGGCTACCGGCCGAGCCCCGCGATCAAGTTCCCGAGCTACGGCTCCGTGATCTCGCACGAGCAAGGCTCGCGCAACAACCTGCCGCCTTACGTCGTCGTCCCGAGCCAGAGCATCCCGGAGCAGGGCACCGGCTACATGAGCAGCGCCTTCGGTCCGTTCGCGCTCGGCAGCGATCCGGCCGACAAGGGCTTCGCCGTCCGCGACCTCCTCGCCCCGAAGGACGTCACCACGCAGCGCTTCGACCGCCGTCGCAACATGCTGGCCGCCGTCGACGAGCATTTCCGCGCCACCGAGAAGTCCGACGCCATCGGCGCCATGGACAGCTTCCAGCAGGCCGCCTACGGCCTCGTCAGCAGCGCCAAGGCCCGCGAGGCCTTCGACCTCTCCAAGGAATCCGACAAGCTGCGCGACGAATACGGACGCAACACCGCCGGCCAGCGCTTCCTCCTCGCCCGCCGCCTCGTCGAGGCCGGCGTCCGCATGGTCTCCGTCACCTTCGGCGGCTGGGACCACCACTCGAACATCAAGGGCGCCTTCGACGGTCAGGCCCCGCAGTTCGACCAGGCTTTCGCCCGCCTCATCACCGACCTCCAGGACCGCGGCATGCTCAAGCGCACGCTCGTCCTCGTCAGCTCCGAGTTCGGCCGCACGCCGAAGATCAACGGCACCAACGGCCGCGACCACTGGCCGCGCGTCTTCTCCGTCGCCATGGCCGGCGGCGGCGTGAAGGAAGGCTACATCCACGGCGCCTCCGACGCCCTCGGCGGCGAACCCGACCGCGACGCGGTCGGCCCGGAAGACCTCGCCAAGACCATGTACCGCGTCCTCGGCATCAACGCCGAGAAGCGCATCATGTCCGAAGGCGGCCGTCCGATCGACATCGTCAACGGCGGTCGCGTGATGACCGACTGGCTGGCCTGACCTCGCGCTCGGTTCCCATCCGCGCGCCGGTCGGCGCCGCGGGCGGGCTGCGCCCCGCTTTATCGCTTTCATGAAGTTCCGCCTCCTTGCCGCGCTCCTGTTCGCCCCGCTCGCCGCGTGGGCGGCCTATCCCGAAATGACGTCGCTCAAGCCGCACGGCGGCCAGATCGGCGCCGACGTGCGGCTGACCATCACCGGCGCCCGCCTCGATGACTTCGAGGACCTGATGTTCTACACGCCCGGCTTCAAGGTGAAGAGCGTCGAGAGCCGCGCCACGAACAAGGTCGAGCTCACCTTGGCCATCGACAAGTCCGTCCGCGCGGGCAACCACGTCATGCGCGTCCGCACGAAGTCCGGCGTCTCGCACATGCGCCAGTTCTTCGCGAGCCCCTTCCCGAACGTCGAAGAGAAGGAGCCCAACAGCGAGTTCGCCGGCGCCCAGGCCATCGCCCTCAACCAGACCGTCGAAGGCGTGGTGCTCTCCGAAGACGTCGACTACTACAGGCTGACGGTCAGGAAAGGCCAGCGCATCGGCGTCCAAGTCGACGGCCTGCGCCTCGCCACCATCCCGCAGGGCGCGATGGATCCGTACGTCGCGATCCTCGACAAGGACCGTTTCGAGAAGGCCGCCTCCGACGACACGATCCTGCACCGCCAGGACGGCTACTGCTCCTTCACCGCCGAATACGACGGCGACTACTACGTGATGGTGCGCGAGTCCTCCTACCGCGGCTCGGGCAATTCCTTCTACCGCCTGCACGTGGGCGACTTCCGCCGTCCGGACGCGATCTACCCGGCCGGCGGCAAGTTGGGCACGAAGGTCACCGTGCGCTTCCTCGAGCCCCGCGACTCCTTCGCCGAAGAAGTCACGCTCCCCGCCGAGGACGACGCCGAGTTCGTGCTCTATCCGAAGTCGCAGCCGCCCGCGCCCTCCGGCAATCTCTTCCGCCTCTCGACCGTCGACAACACCCTCGAAGCCGAACCGAACGAGTCGCTCGAGCAGGGCACCCTCGCCGTCGAAGCATCGGCCTACGCGCTCAACGGCATCATCGCGAAACCTGGCGACGTCGACTGCTTCCGCGTACCGCTCAAGAAGGGACAGGTCTTCGAATGCCGCGCGCTCGCCCAGATCCTGGGTTCCCCCCTCGATCCGGTCGTCAACGTGTACACGCCCAAGGGCGCTTCCATCATCGGCAACGATGACGGCGGCGGCATGCGTCGCCTCGACTCCCGCTTCAAGTTCACCGCGGCGGTCGACGGTATCTACTCCGTGCGCGTCGCCGATCACCTCGAGCGAGGGGGCGCCAACTTCGTCTACCGCATCGAGATGGTCGCCTCGCAGCCGAGCCTCACCTTCGCTTCGCCGGACTACACCGTCAACGACACCAGCTACCGCCAGTTCATGGCCATCCCCAAGGGCGGCCGCATGGTGCTGCTGGAGAACTTCACCCGCAACGGCGTGGGCGGCGACTACCGCTTCGACCTCAAGGGATTGCCCGCCGGCGTGAAACTGCTCGAAGAAGAAGCCCCCGGCAGCCTGCCCGGCGTGCCGCTCGTGCTCGAAGCCGCGGCCGACGCGCCCCACGGCGGCGCCATCGTCACCCCGCTGCTCCTGCCGAAGGATCCGGCCAACACGGTCGTCGGCCGGATGCGCCGCACCTACGACATCGTCCGCATCGGCAACGTCATCTACTACCAGGGCATCGAGGACCAGCTCCCCGTCGCCGTGGTCGACGAAGCCCCTTACTCGCTCGAGATCGAGACGCCGAAGACCCCGCTCGTGCGCAATGGCATCTTCAACTTGAAGGTCGTCGCCAAGCGCAAGGAAGGCTTCAAGGGCCCCATCCGCGTGTTCATGAGCTGGACGCCTCCGGGCGTCTCCTCGCTCGGCGAGAAGACCATCGCCGCCGACGCCACCGAGTGCGAGTTCCCGCTCAGTGCCAACGCCAACGTGGATACCAAGCCCTGGAAGTTCGTCGTCCAAGGCGAAGCCGACGCCGGCAAGGGCCGCGTGTACAACGCCTCGCCGTTCGCCGTGCTGACGACCGAGGCGCCCTACGTAGCCGCCAACGCCATCCCCCTCACGGCGATGGAGATCGGCACGCCCGGCCTGATGGCCACCAACTTCGAGGTCCAGCGTCCGTTCGAAGGCGAAGCCGTCGCCCAGCTCGTCGGCGCGCCTGACACGATCCGCATCGCGCCGATCAAGGTCACCAAGGACACGAAGGAACTCCGCTTCACCGTCGAGACGGATGAGAAGTCCCGCGTCGGCAAGGTCGCTAACATGTTCGTGCAGGTCGATATCCCGACCGGCCAGGGCTTCGCCACGCATCGCATCGCCCTTGGTTCCATCCTGCGCCTCGACGCGCCCCGCAAGGCCGCGCCCGCCCCGGTCGCCAAGGCCGCCGCGCCCGCCGCCGGCAAGCCGGCCGCCGCGCCCGCCCCGGTCGTCCTTTCCCGTCTCGAACAGCTCCGCCTCAAGAACGAAGCCCCTAAGAACTGATTCTTCCGCTCATGTCTTTCCGTCGTCTCCCGCTTCTCGCCTTCCTCGCCGCCGGCCTGACCTCCGCCGCCCCCGCCGCGCCCGTCGCCTTCGACGAGGTCCGCGCGATCTTCGAGGGCAAGTGCCTCGAGTGTCACAACCCGGACAAGACCAAGGGCAAACTGCTCATGACCAGCCGCGAGGGTTTCCTCAAGGGCGGCGAAAGCGGCGCCGCGCTCATCGGCGTGGACGCGGAGAAGAGCGAACTCGTGAAGCGCCTCGTCCTCCCGAAGGACCACGACGACCTCATGCCTCCGAAGGGCGGACCGCTGCCGGCCGCCGAGATCGACGTCATCCGCCGCTGGGTCGCCGAAGGCGCCGCCTGGCCCGCCGGCGTCGTCCTCGCCGCCAAGGACAAGGCCAAGGAAGACGCCAAGGCCGAGCTCGCGCAGAAGCTGACGACCCTCGAGAGGCTCGAGATCTTCCCGGAGTCCGTCACCCTCGAGACCAAGCGCGACTTCCACCGCATCGTCGTCTTCGCCACCTTCAAGGACGCCACCACCCGCGACGTGACCGCCTACGCCGACCTCAAAGTCGGTGACGCCAAGGTCGCCGCCTTCGACGGCTACTCCGTGCACGCCGTCGCCGACGCCGGCAGCACCGAGGTCGTCGCTTCCCTCGGCGGACGCACCGCCCGCATCCCGGTCGCCGTCAAGGAAGGACACAAGGATCGCGCCGTGTCGTTCCGTCAGGACGTCATGCCGGTCTTCCTCCGTTCCAACTGCAACAGCGGCGGCTGCCATGGCGCCGCCCGCGGCAAGGACGGCTTCCGTCTCTCCCTCTTCGGCATGGATCCCGACGGCGACTACGTCCGCCTGACGCGCGAGCTCATCGGCCGCCGCATCAACCTCGCCATCCCCGAGGAGAGCACGCTCGTCGAGAAGGCGATCGGCGCCGTCCCGCACTCCGGCAACAAGCTCTACGACGCCGACTCGCAGTACAACAAGACCATCCTCGAATGGATCGCCAACGGCGCCAAGGACGACGCCCCCGGCATCGCCAAGGTCACCGGCATCGAGGTCTTCCCCAAGCAGCTCGTGCTCGAAGGCAAGGACGCCACCCAGCAGATCACCGTCCGCGCCACCTATTCCGACGGCACCGACCGTGACGTGACCAAGCTCGCGCTGTTCATGTCGAACAACGACCCTGTGGCCAAGATCGACAAGGACGGCGTCGTGAAGTCCGGCGACCGCGGCGCGGCCTTCATGCTCGCGCGTTTCGACGTCTTCAGCGTGACCGCCCAGGCCATCGTCATCCCCAAGGGCCTCGTGTACGAGCGTCCGAAGGTCGCCGAGGTCAACTACATCGACAAGGCCGTCAACGAGCGCCTGCACCGCCTGCGCATCGTGCCCTCCGAGACCTGCACCGACGAGGAATTCATCCGTCGCGTCTACATCGACGTGGTCGGCCTCTACCCGAAGCCGGCCGAGTTGACCGCGTTCCTCGCCGACACGCGCCCCGACAAGCGCAAGCAGCTCGTCGAGGCCCTCCTCCAGCGCAAGGAGTTCACCGAACTCTGGGTGATGAAGTGGGCCGAGCTCCTCCAGATCCGCTCCGGCATCAACCAGGGCAACAACGCGCCGCCTTTTTATAAGAACGCCTTGCTCTACTACAACTGGCTCGCCGACGAGATCGGCAAGAACCGCCCGATCAACCAGATCGTCGTCGACCTCCTGTCCGCCAACGGCGGCACGGTGTCCGTCCCCGCGGTGAACTACTACCAGAGCGAGCTCGACCGACTCAAGCTGTCCGAGAACGTCGCCCAGGTGTTCATGGGCATGCGCATCCAGTGCGCCCAGTGCCACAACCATCCGTTCGACCGCTGGACGATGAACGATTACTACGGCTTCAACGCCTTCTTCGCCCAGATCGGCCGCAAGAACACCGACGACCCTCAGGAGGTCATCGTCTTCAACAGCAAGGGCGGCGAATCGCAGCACTTCCTGACCAAGAAGAACGTGAAGCCCAAGTTCCTCGGCGGCGAGGAGCCGGACCTCAAGCCCGGCGACGACCGCCGCCGCGTGATGGCCGAGTGGCTGGCCTCCCCGCGTAATCCCTATTTCGCCCGCAACATCGCCAACCTCGTCTGGGCGC
>Ga0222712_10001816_pt1 | contig 25556 bp, 21 predicted proteins | sample C33_657DmetaG_FD_165043 | JGI IMG/M metagenome (GOLD analysis project Ga0222712, IMG submission 165043) | Estuarine water microbial communities from San Francisco Bay, California, United States - C33_657D | ecosystem: Environmental > Aquatic > Marine > Unclassified | place: USA: California... | reverse complement strand
CAACCGCGTGCGGATCAGCCTGCCCATGGGTGAACCCCCGGCCGGCTTCGCCCCTGTCCAGCCCGGGTTGGAAGATGCCTACCTGGTCCTGATGCGCACCCCCACGCGCGAGGTGCCACCGGCCCTGCGCGGCACCGGGGTGACGGCTACCGGAGGTGCGGCATGAGCCTGTCACGCATCTGGACGCTGGCCTGGAGCGACATCCGCCTGGCGTGGCGCAAGCCGCTGCCCGTGGTGATGCTGGCCATCCTGGGCCTGCTGTTGTTTGGCCTGTCGGCGGGAAATGTGACCATCGGCCTGGGTGGCGGCGGTGATATCGGTGGCAAAAAAAGCTGGTTGAACTCCGAGACCAGCCTGGCCTTCCAGGACCTGATTTTCCTGGGGCTGATCCTGCCGTTTTTCGCGTCGGTGCAGTGCGGTCTGGCACTTGAGAATGACGAGGACCGCAAGCTGGACCGGGTGCTTCTGTCCACGCCGCTTTCAGCCGGGGAATATGCCCTCGGCAGGTTCCTGGGCTCGCTGGTGCCATTGCTGGGTGTTCTGACGATTTACCTGACCCTGCAGATGCTGTTCACCGAGTTTTATCCGCGTGACAAGGCGGACGTGCTGGGCCCATTCGCGGCCAAGCATTACCTGCGACCGCTGTTGGTTTTCACCCTGCCCCTGCTTCTGTTCACAGCCGGCACCGCCCTGTTTTTGGGCACTCTCACCGGGCAGGCGGTTCTGGTATTCGCAGTTCCGACGGTTCTGGTGATTGGCGGGGCCCTCTTCCTTTGGGACTTCAGCCCGGCATGGTTGCCGGAATGGATCAACAAGGGGCTGCAATGGTGCGACCCTGCGGGTGTGCGCTGGTTCCTGGCCACCTTTTTGAAGGAGCCGCGCGGGGCCGACTATCTCAACGCGGCCTCCACGGTTCCTGAATTACCCATGCTGATAAGCCGTTTGGCCGTCACCAGCGTGGGCCTTGCCCTGGTACCGCTTTCCGGCGCGCTGGTCCTCCGTCGGGTCCGGGGACGGTCGCCACGGGTTGACCTCGCCACCTTGCCCTCCAGCGACTTCTCCCGCCAGTCCATTGAAGACTGGTCCCATCGTCCGATGCCCGAGAGCGCGCAAACCCGGCCAGGATTTCTGGCCACCGCCAGGGCGTTCCTCGGACTGGAACTCCGGTCGCTCATCCGGTCCCCTGGCATCTGGATTTTCGGCCCGGTCATTGTTCTCCAGGTGGTGACCATGGGCCTTTTCCGCCAAGGGCCGTTTGACACCTTCCTGCTGGCGACACCAGGCTCCATTGCCGGTGGCAGCTTCAACACCGTGACCCTTTTGCTGGTTCTGCTGATCCTCTACTACTCGGTGGAGAGCCTGGTGCGCGAGCAACGGTATGGCGTTGCCGGCCTGGTAAACTCGTCCCCCGCTCCCACAGGGGCCATCCTCACCGGGAAGGTCCTGGCCAACGGCGCCCTTGCCTGCGTGATCGCCTTCGGCGCCTTTCTCGGGGCTGTGATTGCCCTTGCCTACCAGTACTTCACCACGGGTATCTGGTTTGGGCTGCAACCCGGGGTGTTCACGCTGATCTGGGGGCTGTTGCTCGCCCCCACCCTCATCCTCTGGTCAGCCTTCGTGATGGTCGTCTTTTCGGTCACGCTGAACCGATATGCCACCTATGCCCTGTGCCTGGCCGCCCTGATCGCGACCGGATTTGCCACCCAGTGGGGCTACATGAACTGGGCGACCAAATGGCACCTCTGGAGTGGTGTGCGATGGTCGGAACTTGACCGCCTCGGCTTCGCCCGCGGAGAGGTCACCTGGAACCGCATTCTCACGCTCTTCGTCACGGTGGTGCTGGTGGCCCTGGCCCTGCGACTGTACCCCAGGCGTTCGAGCGATGCCCGCGGCGTGGCAGACCGCTTCAGCCCATGGCGTCTGGCCAGGACCTCCTTGCCAATCCTTGGCCTGGCCGCTCCCGCCCTGTTGATAGCGGGGGGCATGCTGCTCGCCATGCGTCGGGGCCCGGAAGGCGGCCCCGCGGTGAGCCTGGCCAAGGATTATTGGAAGCAGAATGTCTCCACCTGGAAGGATGCCCCCTTCGCCGCGCTGGACAAGGTGACCGCCTCGGTCGATCTCCATCCTGAAACAAGGTCCTTCCTGGTGAGGGGCGAGTATGAGTTGCGCAACCGGAGCCTTGCCGCAATGGATGCGGTGGCCCTGACCGTGCGCCCCCACCTGCGGATTACCAGATGGATCCTGGATGGGGTGGAGGTCCAGCCGGTGAAGCCGATCGAACGCCAGGGCAGGCCATCCATCGAGAACCGGTCGGGCTTGATGGTGGTGCGCCCGGCCAAGCCGCTGGCACCCGACGATGCCTGCAGGATCGGTTTTGAACTGAGTGGAAATTTCCCGGGCGGGTGGGGCAAAAACCAGACGGGGGCGGGCCAGTTTGTGCTGCCTTCAGGCATCGTCCTGACCAGTTTTGATGGTTCATTCATGCCGATGGTCGGCTTCATGGACGGCGTTGGTCTGGAGGAGAAGGATCAACCCGAGGCCAGGGAATACGCCGACGACCATTACCGGCAGCGTGTCGATCCGGAATTCGGGCCGGCCTGGGGAACCACACTGGAGATGACAATCAGCGCCCCTGAGGACTGGACGGTGAACTGCGTGGGTGAGCCGGTGCCCCAGGCCAGCGCCGAGGGGCGCAAGTCCACCATCTGGAAAACAACCGAACCGGTCCGATTCTTCAACATCGTGGGTGGCCCGTCCAGTCTGGTGGAAACCCGTGGCAGGGAATCCATCGTTTTCCATGACCGAAAGCATGCCTTTCACACCGAACGCATGGCGGAGGTGCTCGATGGGGCACGGAAGCACTATGGCGAGTGGTTCCATCCCTACCCGTGGAAATCGCTGCGGCTGACCGAATTCCCGGGACTGGCCAGCTACGCGCAGGGATTTCCAGGCAACATCACCTTCAGTGAGTCGATCGGCTTCCTGGCCCTGAAGGCGGGCAAAGGTGAGGCGGACACGGTGGATTTCATCGTGGCCCACGAGGCCGCCCACCAGTGGTGGGGCAACATCTTGACGCCGGGCAAGGGACCGGGTGGCAATGTGTTGTCCGAGGGGATGGCCAACTATTCGGCGGCGATGCTGGTGGAGCAGATGCGGGGAGTGAAAACCCGTCGTGCGCTGATGACCAAGTTTGAGCGCGAGTATGTGCAGCAACGGAATCCCGACCGCGAGCGCCCGCTGCACAAAGTGGACGGATCCAGGCCCGGAGATACCACCCTCGTCTACAACCGCGGTGGCTGGGTCTTTTTCATGCTGATGGAAAAGATGGGCCGCGAAAAGATGTTGAAGGGCTTGCGGGATTTTATCCTCAAGTTCAAGGATGGGCCTGATTTCCCTTTGATTGAAGATCTGGTCGAGTCCCTCCGGCCCCATGCCGCCGACCCCAAGGCGTTTGATGCGTTTGTGAACGATTGGCTACTGGGCAAGGCGCTACCCGAGTTCAGCCTGGGAGGGATCCGCCACGAGGCGGATTCCGGCGGCCGGCACACCACCACCGGAACTATCACCAACGCTGGCACCGGGACCATCCTGGTGGATGTGGCGGCCGCGCCCCCTCCCAAAGTGGGGGATCCGGATTCCGAGGACGGCCGGGAAAACGAGGAAAAACCCAGGGAACCAGGTTCCATCCAAACACTGACCGTGGGTCCAGGCCAGACTGTTCCCTGGAAACTCACCACCCCCTTCAAGCCCGTCGAGGTGGTGGTGGATCCGGATGTGAAGGTGTTGCAAATGGCCCGCAAGCTCGCAAGGGCGACTGTGCCCTGAGGAATCAAAGGACAGGAGTATTAAAAGCATGTCAACAGTTTGATTTGCCACCCAAGTGGGCTGAAGGTCGCGAATCGCGCCATCTGAATTTTTTACCTGGATTATCCTGTTTGCGTAAGCCTATCTGTTCAGGGCTACTTGAATATTTACATCAACAGCAAATCAGGAAGAAATATATACCTTGAGCTGACCGCCGTGGATGTTTGTGAATTTTGGCTGTCATTGATTTCTCGAAATCCACTCCAGATGCACTTGGAAAACCGGCTTTGGCATGGTGGATTACTTTTTTACAACAAGCATAATCTAAATTTTCACCAATCAATTGTGGTCGGCTAAAGTAATTAGGACTATCAATCATCCGATATTACCAAGGAAGTGACGTGCCGAGGATGGGCCAGCCAAACAGCTTTTCCTTCCCGGCTTACCACAAGGCTGCTGGCCCTTTCGGCGACCGGGGGCCCGATAGGCTTCATGGTGGCAGTGTCGAATTGACGCACCACTCCAAATGAGTTTCTTGCAAAAATAGAATGCCCATCCGGATGCCAGACAATATCCACAACTGGTTCCGGCAAAACAAAAGGCTTCAGCAACTCGGAACCTGTCATGGAATCGACCAGCCTCAGGCCCCTTTGCATGCTACCGACAGCTAGTGTGTTGCCGTCAGGGCTCAGGGCAGCGCAATTTAGAGTGCAAGGCAATTGAAACCCTACCAGTAACTTTCCAGTTTGGGCCTCACGGATTGAAACTTTCCCGTTTAGTTCGCCCGCCAATATGGCCCCGTTCGCCAAGAATCCAACATAACCAAAACTTTGCTTGAGAGTTTCGACTTGGTTGACCGGCCTCCAAATGCCAGTATCCCAGACGGCGTACTGGTTCCAACGACCACCGATTGCAAGGTGGCGGCCATCATGACTGAGCGAATAACTACGCAACGGATACTTGAACCGAATCGGTGACCGTATGGGGGCTCCTGAAGATGGGTTCAAAATATGGATCGTGTCGTCACAAGCCGCCAGGATGAAGTCGCCTTCCGGATGCAGGAGCAACCCGCGGACGGGGCCGGGTAAACTGCAGATAGTGGTCTGACACCCTGGATTTGAGGGATCTGCCTTTATGAGTAGGCCATCTTTGTCAGCCATGAACAGGTGCCCTTCATGGTCAATTTCCAATGCCCTCACACCCGGAACCATCAAAGAGCATCCTGCCAACGGGTCAGGGGGGAGCCTCCACACCTGCGCGAAGGGCTGAACGGGGTTGATTTCATCATTGCGGGCGCCTCGCCCCACAATGGCTACACGACCGTCTTTTGAAATGGCCAGCGCGTTCACCGGACTGTATCCGATCGGTATTTCGATCGGCTTGTCAAACAAATTGAGCCACAGGCTGGCCCGCCTTTTGCCTGCGACCAGGATTCGTTTACCGTCAACAGAATGAGTAATTTCGGTAGGCCAATTTTCGCACCGGGTGACACCGACTTGAATCCCTGTGGCCGCCTCCCAAACCCGCATTTCGCAATCGCCATCACTGGTTTGGCTAAAAAATCCGACGATAAGCGGGAAGGGATGGTCGGATATTGCCAATTTGCCCAACGATCGCGGCAACATCATCGGGCTGGCCGGAAGTATTGTCTCTTCAATTGAGAAAATCTGCATCTTTCCGCCACCAGCCACAACGGCTTTGCCGCCGCTGGACACGGCCGCGACCTCGATGGACTGGATTTCCGAGTTTGCGGTTTCCAGAATTTGTCCGGCTTTAGGACAACAGCGGGCAAGGGTTCCATCCGTCAAAATGAATAGGATCTGGTTGTTTTTTTCCAAAATCCCAAATTCGCGCACGCTCGCCTTCAATGCCTGGGTCTTGGACATTCCAGAGGGATTGGAGCAAGTGAATACAGCCCAGTTCGTGCCGGCAACCGCCAGCCAATGGTCGGACGGCAGGCTGGAAATCCTGTCGACAAGCTCGCCTTGGAGAAAATGCCCCTTTTGCCGTCCGGATGAATCCCATACGCGAATCCCGTCGTTCCCCCATGCGGCCACCTCCCCTCCGGAACGGCTCCAACCAATTCCACGGAGGCCTTCTCCATACTCGTGAAAATCCCCCCGCGCCTCTCCGGTGGCGACTTCCCAAATCGTGAATCCCCGTGGTTTGCCCAGGGCAAACAAGGAACCATCCGGGTTGATAGCCACCGTCACGAGTGGTTCGGCCTGCTGTATTCGATGCTCCTCGAAACAGTTTCTTCGCTCCCAGGCCGAACGGTTTCGCCGAAGCAGAGCCATCAATGATGGGTCGCGGTCACCCAATTGGGGAGCCAGGCTGCTGAAAATGGCCGTTCCCTCAGCCACTTCACCCTGATCGCACAGGTGAATAGCCTGATCCAGTTGGAGTTGGGCGTTGCGCTTCTGGGCTTCACGGGCATGGCCTTTTTCAATGGCCGAACGTCGTTTTGCCTCCTCCTTGAGGTCCCGCTCCACCAAAAGCGCTTTTTCTGCGGTTTGCCACAGTCCAAAAAGCAGGATGCCGGTAGTGGCCAGAAGAACCGTGGTGATCATGAGGCCGGAGGCGATTACAGGGTGCCGTTTAACCAGTTTCCAGACCCGTTCCATCATTGAGCCAGGCCGGGCCATTATCGGCTCGCCAACCAGGAACCTTCTCAGCTCATCGGCCAAATCCCCAGCGAACTGGTACCTGCTGGCGGTTTTTTTCTCAAGACACTTGAGACAGATTACTTCCAGGTCCAGCGGAATGCCGGGTTCAAGCCGCCGGGGCGGTACGGGGGACTGGTGGATGGTTTGGTAGATCGTGTCAATTTGCCGGCTAGCCCGGAAAGGTGGACGCCCGGTCAGTAATTCATACAGAATCGCCCCCAGCGAGTATACGTCGACGGATTGCGAATAGCCTTCGGCGGCTTCACTCTCGGACAATTGCTCGGGTGCGGTGTATCCCGGAGTGCCCAATCCGAAACCCGATTTGTTCCCCTTTCCTTTATTGACATTGGTGGAAAGGCCAAAGTCGGCGATCTTCAGTATCTCCCCCTCGGTAAAAACAACATTTGCTGGCTTCAGGTCACGGTGGATAATCCCCATGTCATGGGCATAGGAGACTGTGTTTGCCAAGGTGCAAACCAGTTCGGCGGCCTTTCGAGGCGGCCAGGGTTGACCATCAAGGCGGTCGGCTAGCGACGCCCCCTCAGCGTACTCCAAAACCAAATAAGGCCGACCCTGGTATTCCCCGACACTATGCAGTTGCACCACATGCGGGTGATGAAGATTGGCGACAGCAAGCTTTTCACGATGAAACCGCGAACCTTCATCTGAAGGCTCGACCCGTTGATGGTACAGCTTGATCGCAACAAGCCTGGAAAGAGCCAGCTCGCGTGCCGCGTAAACCACGCTTGTGACACCGCGGCCAAGTACCGATTTGATTTCATACCCGGGTATTTCTGGGTAGTCTGCGCTTGTCTCAAATTCGGGGACTGGAGGATGCGCCTTCAAGAATTCGCGGACCCGCCGCCATGCCGGAGAAAAATCAGCAACTGGTGGACTTGTGGTCTTCAAATCAGATTGGTCTGAAAGGACGGAAAGGCGGTCTTGGCAGGTGGCGCATCCTTGAATGTGTTCGTCAATCTCGACGGAAAGTGTCGCGGACCCGGCGATTATGGCTGTCAGGATTTCATCAGTCGGGCACGAACAGCCCGGTAGGTTATTGGTCGAGTGTGCTTTCAAGTCGTTTTACCTCCTCGCGAAGCATCCTCATCACGGTGCCCTTTGCCACGAAGACATTGGCCACGGACATGCCCAGGGCAGCTGCAACTTCCCTACCTTTTTGCCCTTCAACCGAGATTAGGTGATAGGCATCCCAGGTCCTGGCATGCACACGGGCACGCACCCTTGCCACTGCCTCGTCCAGAAGCTCAAGGTCAAAGGCGACGGCCAACCTGGCCAAAAGATCATCCCTTGCCGCCAGCCGGTTCAGTGCATCTTGCACATGTTCTGAGCCGCTGGCCCGACCGCCCCGTTCACGGCTTCTAACAAAGTCCGCCCAAGCGTGACGGACAACCGTCCAAAGCCACTTGCGGAAGGATTTGTGCGGATCGTATTCAAACTCCCTCAGGCGAACCACCAGGATGTTTAAGACCCTTTGGGTCACTTCCGCGGCGTCCTCAAAATCAAGACCCCATTCGCAGCACCATGAATGAATGGATGGGCCGTATCGGTCTACAAAAGATACCCAGGCCTGCTGGTCGACCGGTACTATTCGTAGCCGGCCAAGCATAGAAGGGTTTGTGGGCGGGGCCTGATGTTTGGGCATTGGTGTCTCCCAGGCGATCCAGTTGCCCGTGTAACTCCGATTTGGCAAAAATATTCAAAAATTTACAAAACAGCCTTTAGTTTTTAACTTCCTTCAGAGTAACCCAAATAAGGGAGGCCTGAAAGAAAACTGTAAGCACCTTTGGCTTGGTCTTGTGGCCCGGATAAAGTCATCACCTCATTCGGGAAAGCACCTCGAAAGGCATCGGAATGGCTGGGATTAGTTCTAACCCGGGATTCCTCGTGGAAAAGGTGTCCCATTTCCTGGTCAACCTGTTTCTGGTCCCCGCCCAAAAATTAAAAAGGTGTTATCTGTTCGTCTTTCATGGCTTTTGGATTTCAGCCCCCAAAGTCGATTTCCATTAATTTTTTATCTAGGTTTATTGAATCTTTTGGTGCACCAGTAACCTTTTTTGGAGCGATCAGTGAGTGACTTTCACCTACCGGCCAAAAAGAATCGGTCGGCTTTCACCCTGATAGAGCTACTCGTGGTGATTGCCATTATTGCCGTTTTGGTTGGTTTGCTTGTACCCGCGGTCCAAAAAGTTCGCGAGGCAGCAAACCGTATGAGTTGTTCAAACAACCTCAAACAACTCGCCATAGCCTGCCATTCCTATCACGATGTCAATGGTTTTATGCCGCCTGTCAGAATTGCTGGCAACGATGGATGGCTGACTTGGTGCGCCCTTGTTCTCCCATTTATCGAGCAGGATGCTGTTTACCGTCTTTGGAATACCCAGTTGAAATACGCGGTCCAACCACAGGCCGCCCGCCAGGCCCAAATAAAAACATTCCTGTGCCCAAGCAGACGTTCCGCTGGAAACTTGAGTTTGGCCGAAGGGTTCAATCACCTCACAGCCAGAGTGCCTCCTTGGGACTCTACAAGCCAGCAATATCGTTTCTCGCTTGCTAACAATCCCGCTGGCTCGCTCACCGACTACGCTGGCAATGTCGGAGATTTCCGCGGGTCGAACAATGTGCTCACAGGTGCATGGTTCAACACAACCTCGAACGGGGTACTGATAATTGCCCAGGTACCCTCGGTGCCCGCCATGGGAGCCGGCACCAATGCCACCCCGATCACCACCTTCACAGGCTTGGTCAACATGGGTGGAATCACCGATGGCACAAGTAACACCTTTATGATCGGGGAAAAACATGTGCCCCAAACAGGCTTGGGACGCTCGCTGGCCGGTGATGGCCCGATGTTCAGCGGGGCATGGACCGCCTTTGCCGGCCGAATCGCTGGAATCGAGGACCCGATCGCCAAAGGCCCGACCGACTTGACACCAAGCACCAGCGGTGATGGTTTCTACGCCCGCAAATTTGGCAGCTGGCATTCGGGGATTTGCCAGTTTGCCTTCAGTGATGGCAGTGTGCGGGCAGTACGCAACACCATGAGCACAGTTACTTTAAGGTGGCTTTCAGGAAGATCCGACGGCCAAGTGATCAACGAGCTGGATTGATTTGGCCTCAGTCGTTTATTGGTGTCTTGCCAACTTTTAACGCTCGGAATCTTGTCCAAATGAAAGCCAGCCTGAAAGGCCTTGGAATGATCCCATTGGTGGCCGCGATCGCCTTGTTTTTGGTCGGCTGTGGTCAATCCAAAGTCCGAATCTCGGGCCGATTGGAATGGCAGGACGGCAAGCCAGCCGCCGAATTGGCTGAGGGACAGATCATTTTTGAGTCCGCGGACTCAAGGGTTTCCGCCAGGGGAGTAATTGGAAAAGATGCGAGTTTCCAAATCAACACTGAAGGACCGGACGACGGTGTGATGCCTGGCGAGTATCAGGTGGCAATTGTCGAACACCGTCCCGCAGCCGAAGGGTCCACAAAATTACCGCTTCAACATTTAAAGGATAAATACTATTCATTTAACACTTCGGGCCTGACTGCAACTGTCGCCTTTGGCAAACCACCGCTCGTCCTGAAGTTGGAGCGGATAGGTACCAAATAGTCTTGTATGGATTATTTCCTAGAAACTTCCGAGCTCAATAGATACGCATCCATAAAATATATTCCGCAAATTTTGACGCCATTGCCGCCATTCTCACCGCTGATTTCAAGGTCCCCCAAAAAGGCATTTAGCTTATCAACGATCAAGCTGGTGGTGGATCCGGGTGTGAAGGTATTGCAAATGGCTCGCAAGGGCGACTGTGCCCTGACAGGTCAGGGAATCATTGGCTTCAGAGGCTTGCCGCCAGGTTGATCGACCGGGTAGGTGGCCCGGTGCGACTCGAGTTCAGCGGCCAGGCCGGCCATCAGCCGTTTCAGTTCGGCGGGGTGGGCCTTGGCCAGATCGTTTTGCTCGAACGGATCGTCCTTCAGGTTGAACAACTGGTAATGCGACCCGCCGGAGGATTTGCCCGGGAGGTAGTGGTAGATCACCTTCCAGTCGCCATCTCGCCAGGTGGTGAAGTAATCGCACTGGTGCGGCGCATGGGGGTAGTGCATCAGGAACCGCTCGGCGCGGGCGGGATCAGGTTCGGCCCGCAACAACGATTTCAGGCTTTGGCCATCCACCAGATGGCCTTTCGGGTTGGGGATGTTTGTCAATTCAAGCACGGTGGGGTACAGGTCCTGGATGGCGGCCTGCTGGCGCTGCCAGGTTCCGGGCGTGATGGGCAAAGCCCTCTGGGAAGGATTGTCGGGATTGGCCTTAAGCCACGCGGCGATGAACGGCACGCGGGTGCCACCCTCGTACTGGGAGCCCTTGCCACCCCGCAGCGGGGCCGAACAGGCCACGGCCTGGTGGTCGCCCAAAGGCGCGTCGCTGCCGTTGTCCCCCAGGAAAAAGACAAGCGTGTTGTCGGCGACGCCTAGTTTCTCCAGATGGTCCATCAGATCGCCCAGCGATTTGTCCATGCCCTCCACCAGCGTGGCGAACGCCTTGGCGTATTTGGGCCTGTCAGACTGGCCATAGTTTTTCTCAAACCGGGGGTCACCCTGGAACGGGGCGTGCACCGCGTAGTGCCAGAGGTTCAGGTAAAACGGTTTATTCTCCGCGACCGCCTCTGAGACCAGACGGTTGGCCTCCAAAGTCAGCGCGTCGGTCAGAAAGGTGCTGGTTCCGTGGTATTTGTCCAAACCCGGGACAGCGTTGGCCTTGATGCCGGCCAGCTTGCCGTAGCCGTGCTCGGCGAAATAGCTGCCCGGCTGGCCGATGGGCCCGCCTCCCACATTGGTGTCAAAGCCCACATTCAAGGGATCGGCCCCCGGCTTGCCCTTTGGGCCCATATGTCCCTTGCCCACATGCAGCGTGCGGTAGCCGGCACCCCGCAATACGGAGGGCAGCGTCACATCACTGGGCTTCAGGCCGGCCCAATTCCAATCGGCCGGACCGTTGGGCCCGCGATTGTCGCCATTGGGGTCGATCCAGTTGGTCACGCGGTGGCGGGCGGCGTTCTGCCCGGTCAACAGCGAGACCCGTGACGGGGAGCAAACGCTCATGGCGCAGAACTGGCCGAATCGAACCCCGCGGGCCGCCAGACGCTCCATGTTGGGGGTCCGGTAAAAGTTGTTCAGCGGGTATTTCGCGGGAGTGCCGGCAGGGCCTGCAAGGAAAGGCACAGAGGTGTCCATCACACCCATGTCATCGATGAGAAAAACCACGATGTTCGGCGGAGACTGCGCCGCCAGCAGCAGAGTGGGCACCCAGGTGACCAGCAGCAGTGCCAGGCCAAAGCGGCGAGAGAGAGACAGCATCCCGGACATCAACGGGCATCCTTCCTGGTTTGCCAGCGGGCCGGCCAATCGGCCGAATCAGTCCGGGCCACCGCGAGGTATTCCGCTATTTTTCGCGCTATTTCTGGATGGCTGCCGGCGACATCTGTTTTTTCAGCCGGGTCGGCATCGGTGTCGAACAGGCGAACCGGCGCGTCGGCCGCCCCGGAGCGGATCCCCTTCCAGCGGCCCTCGTACAAGGCAGCCTGACGAAATCCGCCCTCGTGGAATTCCCAATAAAGGAAAGTGTGGTTTTTCTGGCCCGAGCCATTGCCCTTGAGTGTTGGAACCAGACTGATCGAATCGAGACCGGCGGGCGTCTTGGCACCGGCAAGCTCAGACGCTGTGGCCATGAAATCACCCGAGTAACCCACATGGTTGCTGGCCACACCTGCGGGAACGGTGCCCGGCCACCAGGCGATGAACGGAACGCGGATACCGCCATCGGTCAGGCTGCGCTTGATGCCGCTGAAGGGACCGGAGGGATTGAAACGGGCCAGATTGTGGTTACTCTCGTTATGGGGCCCGTTGTCGCTGGTGAAGAGCACCAGGGTATCCCTTTCGATGCCCAGTTCCCGCAGCGTGTCCAGCATCCGGCCCACATAACTGTCCATGCGGTGGATCATGGCGGCGTGGCCTTTATCGGTTTCAGGCCAGTCGTTGCCGGCGAAGGGGCCGAAATCCGGCACATGGGCGCCGTTCTTAAGCGCCGCGCGACGCTCGTTGTTGGCGTGGGGAATGACCATGCTCCAGTAGAGGAAGAACGGTCCGCCCTTGTTTTCCCTCACAAACCGAACCGCCTCATCAGCGAACAGATCATCGGCGAAGACCTTCGCCTCCGTGGCGTAGCCCGCGCCGTTTTTGCCCACCGGCACGATCTTGTTCGGCAGCGGAACCTTCTGCTCGTCGCGCCAGAGGAAATCGGGAAAATGGTTGTGGGCGTGGTTCTGGTTCAGGTAGCCGAAAAAAGAATCGAAGCCATGCTTGCGGGGCAGGCCGCATTCGGCGGCACCCACATCGCCAAGGCCCCATTTGCCGACTAGCGCCGTCTTATAACCGGCAGCCTTCAGCAGGTCCGCCACGGTCGTATCGCCCGGCCGGAGGGCCTGCGCCAACGGGTTGGACTGGCCGGCGTTGCCACGCACCCGGGTGTGACCATGGTGCAACCCGGTCATCAGCACACTGCGCGAAGGAGCGCAAACGGTGGCGCCCGCGTAGAAATGTGTGAAACGGGTTCCCCCGGCAGCCATGGCATCGATACGGGGGGTGGGGATCACCTTTTGGCCGTAGCAACCCAGTTCGCCGTAGCCCAGATCATCGGCCATGATCCAGATGATGTTTGGACTTGCAGCCCGGGCGGGTGGGCAAATCAGTACGGCGCATCCCAAAATCATCCAGGCAATGCGCGACATTCCATTCATCAACCTGGCGATTCATCGAGCTGGGATTACATTGGAGCCAGCCTTGGGATCGTAATTACATGTTATTCGATGCCCGCAAACTTCCCAAAGGATTTGGTCAAACCTGAAAGGGTCGACGCGTACCATACAAACACTATTATACTTAAGTGATTTATAATGATAAATAAATATACTCGACTTATTGCTCCTCAGCCCTCTGGCTCACCTCTAAAGGCCCTTCTTCATCAAAAACACTTGTTTCCACCAGTAAATTTAAGCTTCCTTGGGCTGCCTTGTGTCGAATGGTGCCGTAGAATGACTTCCTTCTCACTGATTCATGCGGCCATTCGCCTCATGGTTCAGTGTCCCCAAGACAGAGGCTTTCCAACGCCCTGCCGAGGTTTGCATGAGTTTTTTTGATTCGTTGCAGGCGCTCTCTCCCGGGGCCATGCTCTGCCTGCTGATCGCCCTGTTTTTCGCCTTCGCCTTTGAGTTCATCAACGGCTTCCACGACACGGCCAACGCGGTGGCGACCGTCATCTACACCCGCACCCTCAAGGCTGTGCCGGCGGTCCTCTACAGCGGGGTGATGAACTTCCTGGGGGTGATCCTGGGAGGCACGGCCGTCGCCTTCGGCATCGTGAACCTGCTGCCGGTGGAACTCCTGCACGACCGGGAGTCCAACGCGGCCTTGGTGATGGTGCTATCGCTGCTGGTGGCCGGGGTGATCTGGAACCTGGGCACCTGGTATCTGGGATTGCCGGTGAGCAGCTCCCACACGCTGATCGGTTCGATCCTTGGGGTGGGTCTGGCGAACAGTCTGGCAAGCGGCCAGGGCCTGAGCGGCATCAACTGGTCCAAGACCATGGAAGTCGGTTTGGCGCTGCTGGTCTCGCCGCTTTTTGGATTCTTGGCGGCTGGCGGTCTGCTGCTGTTGATGAAGTTGCTGGTGCGGGACCAGCGGCTGTATCAACCACCCCACCACGATGACCACCCGCCAGGCTGGATCCGTGCCGTGCTGCTGGCCACCTGCGGTGGCGTGAGTTTCGCCCACGGTAGCAACGACGGTCAAAAGGGCATGGGCCTGATCCTGCTGGTGCTGATTGGCTTCATGCCTTTCACTTACGCCCTGAACACTTCAAAGGGTGACCTGGCCGCCCAATGTCATGAGGCGGTGGCCAAGGTGGAGCAAACCGCCAAGAAACACGAGCTGAAAGTCCCTGAAAAACTGGCGGAACAACTGTCCACGATCCGCGCGATCACCGAGAACCACGACAACTTTAACGAGCTGGAGGCGGAGGACCGCTGGAAGGTTCGGGTGGCGCTGTTCAAGGCCACCAAGGATCTCCCCAAGCTGGCAGCCGATGGCGAAGCCGCCAAGGAACTGAAGGGCCTGGTGAAGACCTTCAAGACCAGCATCGAGTTCGTGCCGCTGTGGGTGGTGATCGGCACCGCGCTGGCCCTGGGCATTGGCACCACCGTGGGTTACAAGCGGATCGTCATCACCATCGCCGAGAAGATCGGCAAAACCCACCTCACCTACGCGCAGGGCGCCATGGCGGAATTGGTGGCCTCCACCACCATCACCGTGGCCGCCTACACCGGCATGCCGGTCTCCACCACCCATGTGCTTTCCAGCGGTGTGGCTGGCACCATGGCAGCCAACGGATCGGGGGTTCAGGTTCAAACGGTCAAGCGGATCGGGCTGGCCTGGTTGCTCACCCTTCCCGCCTGCATGCTGATGAGCGGTCTGTTCTTCATGGTGGGCCGGGCGCTGGTTCCCTAGCCTCACCCCCATTTTCACTTCAACCGCCCATACCCTAAGATGGCCCTAATTCCCGGGGGCTGTTTCATGGGTATGGTGTGGTTGATTTGGCTGGCGACCTGCCAGTCCACGCCGCAGCCCCTCCCGCCCTCGCTCCCGCCGCTGGCGCTGGTGGATCTGGACCAGACCATCCGCAATCTGGGTACACCTGTGAAGGGGCCAGCCCGTGTTCTGGTGTTTGTCACCACCGAGTGCCCCATCGCCAACGGCAACATCCCCACTCTCAACGGTCTACACGATCGCTTCGCGCCAAAAGGTGTCGAACTTTACGCGGTGGTATCCGACCCCTTCACCACCCGGAAGGATGCCGCCAAACACTATCAGGACTACAAGGTTCGCTACCCGGTGCTGTTTGACGCATCGGGCCAACTGCGCGACGCCCTGCGGCCCACCCATGTGCCGGAGGCGTTTGTCTTCGACGGGAATGGAAAGCTGGTCTACCGCGGGGCGATCGACAACGCCTGGGTGGAGGTGGGCAAACGCCGTCTGGTGGTGACACAGCATTACCTGGCCGACACCCTTAAACGATTGGTCGCCAGGCAATCCCCTGAAACGGCCCGCACCCGACCGGTGGGCTGCCCGGTGGAATATGGCGCCCCGGGTGACAAGCCCCCAGCCGCCACCTGGAGCCGGGACATCGCCCCGCTGTTGGCAGCCCGTTGCGTCGAATGCCACCGGCCCGCGGGCACCGCCTTCGACCTGACCGGTTTCAAAGCAGCCCGGGGCAGCGGGCCACGCCTCGTCCAAACCGCTTGCAAGGGCCCCACCGCCCCGGCGCGCGCACTCACCCCCGGGGAGGCCGGGCTTTTGAAGGAATGGGTTCAAGGGGCTTTCCAGCAGGGCGACCCCGCAGACTGGCCAGGCAAGTGACCCTGGCAACGGCTGATTTGAGATTCCTGCCATGCGGACCGGCGTGGTACCCTTTCGGCCCCTGAACCTAGGCAACCACGCGAAGCAAACGATGAACCGGCAGGCGATTCCGCGGATCCTGGCGCTGGCAACAGCCCTGATCACAACGCTATGGATCACCGGATCATCGCGGCGGCTGTCCGCCACCTTTGACGAACCGGTCTACCTCCGGTGCGGACTCGACTGCTGGGCCAACCAGACCCACAAACCCCTGATGCGCCTCGGCACCATGCCACTGCCGGTGGATGTGGAGACCTTCCCGCTCCACCTGTGGCATTGGTGGCATCAGACGACGCCCGACTGGGAAAGCGATTTCGGCTGGATGCTGACGGTGGCGCGCACCACCGCCCTGCTCTTCTGGTGGAACCTGCTCTGGCAATGCTGGCGGCTGGGCAGGGACCTCGCGGGACCCTGGTGCGGCTTCTGGGTTTTGGCCGCCGTGGCGCTGGAACCGAACCTGATGGGCCACGCCGCGCTGGCCACCACCGATATCGCGGTGACCGGCTGCATGCTTGCAACCCTGGTGGAGTACCTGCGCCACCGCCAAGCTCCTTCAAGGCTGCAGTGGTGGAAAGTGGCGCTTTGGTGGGCGCTGTCGCTGTTCGCCAAGGCATCATCCCTTGTTTTCGTACCCATCCTGCTTTTTTCGGCCGAGGCACCCGGGCTGTGGGAAATGTGGCGGCTGCATGGGGCGAGCCGCGAGTTGGCCCGGGCCTACTGGATCAAGCTGAAGGGATGGATGGCACTGGGCTTCACCGCCCTGGGGGTGGTGTTTCTGCTGGTGGGAACCGATTTCCAGCGCGAGCGAACCTTTGTGGAATGGGCCGACAGCCTGAAGCCGGGTTCGGGCCGGGATGCGATGGCCTGGCTGGCGGACCACCTGCGGATCTTCACCAACGCGGGCGAGGGGCTGGCGCAGCAGATCAAGCACAATATGCGCGGCCACCCAAGCTACCTGCTGGGCGTGGAACACCCCAAGGCGGTCTGGTTCCACTTCCCGGTCTTGCTGCTCATCAAGCTGCCCTTGTGGTTTTTCGTGTTGCTGCCGTTCACGGTGTGGCGCCAGATCCGCTCCCCGTGGGTGCCTGGCCTTGTAGCGTGCGGTTTGCTTCTCGCATTCAGCATCAATTGCCGCGTGCAGATCGGGCTGCGTCTGGTCTTCCCGCTGGTGGTGATGCTGATGGTAGTCACGGGCGTTTCCATGGCCGCATGGTGGCGCGATTCTGGCCGTAGGTGGGGCCCCGCGTTGGCCAGCCTGGCGCTGCTGGGCCTGGGTGGCTGGACGATGGCCCATCAATTCCCCGATGGCCTGCGCCATATCAACCCCCTGTGGGCGGACGAGACGCGGCCGCAAACCCTGGTGAGCGATTCGAATTACGATTGGGGGCAGGGCCTGTTTGATCTGGCCGAACAGGTGGAACACGATGCGGACCATCCCATCTGGGTGGCCTATTGGGGAGGGGATCCGCGCGTGGACCGGGATCCATTCCGCAGGCTGGTGCCTGCCGCGCAGGGAATCACCGACGAGGCCTCGCTGGAAAAATGGCTGGCCGGCAAGACTGTGGCGGTCAGCGCCACCATCCTGAACGGCCCTCCCCTGCCAGCCGAATACACGGTCCTCCGACGGTATTTCCAGCGCCGAACTCCAGACCATCTGACGCGATCCTACTCTGTATTTCATGGCGCAAAGCCATAAATAAAAAAGACTTACGATTATTTTCGCATTCCCTTTCCGCTTGAATGTCCGGATTTCTTCCGGCCGGAGCATTTATTGGTGTGGGGCCTGAAACAACAAGCCCGCCACTCATCAGGGAATGCGCCATGATTCGCTCGATCCGCCCGGTTCTGGAAGGTTTGGAAACCCGGTACGCCCCGGCAGCCATCGCCATGGTTCCGTTGCATATGGGCCCAGTTACCGCCCGCATCGCGCCTCAGTCCGCCCCTACTCCAATCCGCGTCGATTGGACCGCTCCAGCGCAAACTGGTGCCCGGATTGTCAGCGATACCCCCATCGGTACCCCGGATATTCTGGTCAACAAGCCAGCGGTTGTTTCGGACACCCCGATTGGTAGCCCGGACATCCTGGTCAACAAGCCTTCGATTATCACCGATACCCCGATTGGCACGCCGGATATTTTCCGCACCTGGTAGTTGGTCGAAACAACCTTTTTCCGGGCGGCGCCCTCCTCCACACGGAAGGGCCCCGCCCGGTTTGTTTATCCCTGGACCGATTACAATTCGGGCTGTGCCGTTCCCGCCAGGAAAAAAACATGGCCAGCCTGTTTGCCTCCATACTGTTTTCAGCAATTGCGGGTGGCTTTTGGGGTAATTCACCAGTAAGCCCAGGGCGCCCCAATGTGGTGATCGTGCTGGTGGATGATTTCGGCTGGGGCGACCTTGCCTGTCAGGGCAACACGATTGTCGCCACGCCACGGATGGACCAGATGGCGCATGAAGGGGTGCGATTCACGCAGGGTTATGTGGCGGCGCCGATCTGTTCCCCTTCCCGTTGCGGCCTGATCACGGGGCAATTTCCAGCCCGCTGGCGCATCAACAGCTACCTGCAAACAAAAGCAGGCAACCGGGCCTGCGAAATGGCGGACTATCTCGATCCCAAGGCACCCTCGCTGCCCCGAATGCTGAAGGAAGCGGGTTACAAAACCGCCCATGTGGGCAAGTGGCATCTGGGCGGCGGCCGGGATGTGACCAACGCCCCAAAATTCGCCGCCTACGGCTACGACCTGGGGCTGGGCACCTATGAAAGCCCGGAGCCTGCCCCGGCCCTGGGGTTGAAAAACACCCCATGGGGTCCGCAGGACCAACTGGAACCGGGCCAGGTGCCCCGCCATCAGCGCACCCGGTGGATGGTGGACCAGGCGCTTGGCTTCCTGCGGGAAAACAAGGCCTCCCCCTGCTTCGTCAATCTCTGGCTGGATGACACGCACACCCCCTTCACCCCGTCGGAAGAACAGATGGCGCGGGTACGGGTGGCTGGCGAGGGCGCGCAGAAAACCCGCTACAAGGCCGTTCTTGCCGAAACTGACCGGCAAATCGGCAGGCTTCTCGACGGCCTGAAGGACACCAACACCCTCGTGGTCTTTCTGGGTGACAATGGCGCCTCACCCCCGTTCGAGCGGCAGCGGGTGGGCGGGTTGCGCGGCCAGAAACTCAGCCTCTACGAGGGCGGAACCCGAGTGCCCTTTGTGGCGTGGTGGCCGGGCAAAACCAAGGCGGGCGTGGTGAACGACCGAACAGTCATCAGTTCACTGGATCTGCTCCCCAGCCTCGCGGCAATTTGTCAGGCAAAACCACCGGCGGCATTTGAGCCCGACGGGCAAGATTTGTCGGCTGCCCTGCTGGGCGAGTTGCCCGTCCGCGATAAACCCCTCTTTTGGGAATATGGCCGAAACCCCACCTCTTTCGCCTACCCGCAGGATCCCAAGCAGAAAAGCCCCTCCCTGGCGGTGCGTGAGGGCGACTGGAAACTGTTGGTGCAGCCCGATGGCACCGGCGCCGAGTTGTACCAACTGACCACCGATGCAAGAGAGACCACCAACCTCGCCGACCGGGAACAGGAGCGGGCTGCCCGCCTGACCCGTATGGCCCTGCAATGGCGCAAGTCGGTGCCATGATCACCCTCCCTTTGGCAGATGGCGGCTGGATGTTGTTGGCGGAGAGATTTTTGCCTCAAGCCGAAACCGGTCTCCTTTTCGACCGGTTGAAGGAAGAAAGCAGGTGGGACCAGAAACCCGGCGTCTTTGGTCACCCGCAACCGCGGCTGACCGCCGCCCACGGCGATGCGGGAATCGTCTACCGCTACTCCGGCACCAGCAACCCCGCCGCCCCCTGGACAAAAACGCTGCTGGACCTGAAGGCCCGGGTGGAGCAGGTTCGGGGGCGGTACAACTTCTGCCTGCTGAACCGGTACCGGTCCGGGGCGGACAGCGTGGGCTGGCACGCCGACGATGAACCGGGCATGGGCGAGACGATCGCCTCGGTATCGCTGGGGGCAACCCGCACCTTCCGCATCCGGCACAACACCACCCGGGAGACGCGCTCGCTACCCCTGGCCGATGGCACGCTGCTGGTCATGGGTGGCACCATGCAACGCTTCTGGAAGCACGCGGTGCCAAAAACGGCCCGGGAGGTGGGAGAGCGTTTGAACCTGACTTTCCGGTGGCTGGAGGGGTGATTGCGCGCCCCTTGAGGGCTGGTAGACTCGGTTCGCTTGCCTGGAACCATCCAACCCCGGAGGTCAAAACCATGATCCGGCTTTTCGCGTTGGCGGCATTGGCCTCAACCAGCCTTGGCGTTTCGGCGCAGACATTGAAAAAGGATATCCCGTATGTGGCTGGAGGCCATGCCCGCCAGGTGCTGGATGTCCACGCGCCCGATGGCGCCAAAAACCTGCCGGTGATGTTCTGGATCCACGGCGGCGGCTGGCAAACCGGCGACAAATCCAGCGTGCAACTGAAGCCGAAAGCTTTCAACGACAAGGGCTTTGTCTTCGTCTCCACCAACTACAGGTTGTTGCCCCAGGTGGACATGGGCACCATCATCCGCGATGTTGCCAAGGCGCTGCGCTGGACGCATGAGCATATCGGGGAGTTCGGCGGCGATCCAAAGCGGATTTTCGTGGGTGGCCATTCGGCCGGGGCCCAATTGGCGGCGATCGTCTGCACCGATGACCGGTACCTGAAGGCGGAGGGCCTGTCCTTCGCCATGCTCAAGGGCTGTGTTCCGGTGGATGGCGACACCTACGATGTGCCCGCCATCATCGAGATGGCTGAAACCCGGGCCCGGGTGCACGGCCTGCCGATGCCCACCTTTGGCCACCGGGTGAAATTCGGCGACAGCCCCGAGAAACACAAGGATTTTTCAGCGGTCACCCATGTGGCCAAGGGCAAAGGCATCCCGCCGTTTCTGGTGATGTATGTCGCCGGGCACCCGGACAACAACGCCCAGGCCCAAAAGCTGGCCAACACCCTGAAAGGTGCCGGGATTCCCGTGAGCCTCTATGGCGGCCGGGAGACGACCCACGACAAAATCAACAATGACATCGGGCTACCCGAGGATCCGGGCACCAAACTGCTTTGGGAATTCCTGGCAAAAGCGCTTGGCAGTTGATCGGCCCGGCGCGATTATTCCGCTTGGAAAGGAATCCATGACCCGTTTATTTGTCGGCGGCCCATTGGTGCTGGCCTGCCTCGCCGCGGCCTGGCTGGACTATCGGATTGAAACGGGAAAGCGCCAAGCGGAAGCGATTTCGGCACTTCGGGAAAAGGGGGTGGAAATCATCAGCGCCTCCTGGCCATTCCAGCAATGGCTTGGTGCCCTGTTCGGAGAAGATACTTTTCAGGATGTGCAAGTGGTGGTGTTTCCAGCCAAAACCAAGCTGACAGCGGAGAATCTCTCTGAATTGGGTTCGTTCCCGAACTTGCATCACCTTGTTTTGGCAGATACCAACCTGGATGACACAGGCATGGCCAAAGTGGCCATGCTCCAATCGCTGCGGGTTTGAATCTAAGCGGAACCCAAGTTTCCGATGGCGCTATGGCGCAACTGGCCAAACTGCCAAAGCTTGAGGAATTGGTGCTGACCAAAACCGGCGTGACCAATGCCAGCCTGCACCGTTTGGCAGCATTGAAAAAACTGCAATCGGTGGATCTGAAACAAACTAAGGTCACGCACGGTGGCGTGGTGAAGCAGTTCGGCCCCAAGGGCCCGCCTTTTTTCATCCAATATTGAATATCCCGGGCCGCGACCGGTTCAGCCCGGGATATTCCGCAAGGTCGAAAAAACTATTCCTTCCATCGGGTTCAGATTCCGTCATCAATATCCGGTTCGACAGATACCACCTGAACCTTGGCCACACCCAGGGGTGAACTGGCCAAACCACCCAAGACCGGCACAGTGGGCACCGCTTGTTGCTTGGTCATCCAGTCAAAATCCGTGTGGCCAGCCAGGGTGGCTGGGGCGAAACGGGATTCCAGAGTCTCAAGGCCGATCCGTTTGAACTGGCGCATGGCTGATTCCTGGTTGGTTTTGGTGTAGCCTTTTTGGCTTCACACCAAGGAATGCTCCAGCCAGCGGAAAATCGGACATCGGTATTTGGAAAAAGCAAAAGGCTGGTGGATAGCTATTTCATTCAACCTGAAATGCCCGGTGAAATCAGCCCGCATCCAGAAATACAAAACGCAAAAACCGGGGAAAGTATCTCCCCCGGTCAGCTCAAGTTTCATTAATTTGAATAAAGCGGAGGAGGGGGGATTCGAACCCCCGGTGGAGTTTCCCCCACACAGCATTTCCAGTGCTGCACAATCAGCCGCTCTGTCACCCCTCCGGATGCGTTGCGAACAGTCATCCTAGTGGAATCCACGGTGACCCGTCAATCTGGCCAGAACCCCAAGGACCCAGGGCCATCCTAAAAAGGAAGCATCATTTCGGTGCAAACCGAAAAGTTGGTGCTTTCCACGAGGGGATCAGGCATCCGATCCATACAAAAAGATATCTTGTGTTAAAGCGGCTTGAATCGGCCTTTCAAACCGTTTCCTGAAATCGGTGCGTGGGCACGGGGCGACCTGGGCGGAAGCTACGCAGGTTTTCCAGCGTGGCCTTGCCACCCAAAGCCTGAGCGGCTTGGTGGGTGCCCTGCTCCACCAAATGGGCCAGGGTTTCCGGATCGAGGGCCACCCGCGCGTTGATAATGAGATCGGCCTCCAACGCCTGGCGGCTGGCGGGCTGCGACAGTTTGGGCGCGGTGATGTTGTCGATGGAGTTGGCCACCGCGATCGCGCCGGCCCCCTTCACTGTCACCTTCAGGTGGGCCGTCTCGGCGTCCTGAACATTCAGCAGGTTCTGGATGGTCCGCACCAGGCACAGGGCCAACGCATCGAGGTCGAACGGTTTGTCAGCGCGCACCGATCCCTGGCTGTTCAACCAGCCCAGGTCAGCCTCGCCCTGCGCGTAGATATCGTAATCCACATCCATGGTCCGTTGGCCGGGTACGATGCTACCGTGCTCCAGCGCCTCGATGAATCGATCAAAGCCTGCTCCCGTGCCAGCCGAGATAGCCAGCACCGGTCGGCCGGGAAACTGCTCGTTCACCAGCCCGGTCAGTTCGGCCACTTCCTCAGGCTTCAATTCATCGGCCCGGTTGACCAGGACCAGATCCGCCTCTTCCAGTTGCTTGCGAAAAATATAGGCGGCCTGCGGCGAGAAACCGGCCTTGGCGTGGTTTCCCAAAATGCGCCGGCCATGCCCGGGCTTCAAAATCACCGCGTAGGGAGCCAGCCGCATTGGCTTTTGGTACACCTTTTCCAGCGGGCGCATCACTGTGGCCACCAGATCGGTGCAACTGCCCACCGGCTCGGCCAGCACCACATCGGGCAAGCCGCTGCCCGCCAATTTCTCCATCACAATGGTCAACTCGTTGAAGTTGCAGCAGAAGCAGGAGCCGGCCACCTCGCCCACTTCCAGACCCTGCGCACGCAGGGTGTGGGTGTCCACCAGGTCAGCCGCCTGGTCATTCGTGACCACGATCACCCGCTTGCCCTGGGCCTGGTAATGCTTCGCCAGCCGCCCAACGGCGGTGGTTTTGCCAGCACCCAGAAATCCCCCAACCATGATGAATAGGGGCGCCTTGGCGACCATGAAGTTTCTCCGGCTAACCCTTCCAACCCCGGTGTATCAGCCAATCTAATGGTAGCAGAAACGCCCCTTCCAAATTTCGCACTCACTCACCGAAACCAACGCCCAAACACCCCAAGGGCCCATCCGGCAATCACCAGCCCGCATCCCATGGTGAGGCTTGCCAGGGCCGCCACCACGGGTGTCAGCGAGGAACGCAGCGTGGGCCATACCAATGCGGGTAGAGTCTCCTCCCCGGGTTGGCACAAAAACAGGCACAGCACCGGCTCATGAAAAGCCAGCGTGGCCGCAAGTAGGAACGCCGCCGCAATAGCAGGAAACAAACGGGGCAATCCAACCCGCCACCAGGCTTGGGCCGGGCTCGCTCCCAAGTCCGCGGCAGCCGCTAGAAGCATCCTGAATGCGCCATCCACACGCAACCCAATCAGCAACAAAGCCACGGGAAAACCAAGCAAAGCCTGCGCCACCACCAGCAGGCAGAGTCGGCTTCCCTCAGGCAAAGACCCGGCCATTGGCAGCAGGCCCATGGCCCACGCCACCTGGGGCAGACAGGCCGGAAGAAGGTACAACGCCAACCAAGCGGGTGCCTTGCCCCGCGAAACCCAGGCTGCGGGGATGGCCAACCCCACCGCGAGTGCCCCCGAAAGTCCGGCCATCCACAGACTGCGGAAAAAAGCCTGGCGCCACTGTTCACCAGTCACCGCCTGAGTGAACCAGCGGACAGACCAGTCACTCACAGGCAGTGTGAAAAACGGGTCCGGTGAGAAGGAAAACCACAGCGTGACCACCAATGGGGCCATCATCAAAAGCGTGGCGGCAATCCACAGCAGGCGCATCACGCGTGATTCTCCCGTGTCCATCCGAAAGGCTTGACCAGGTAAACCGCCCCCACCAGCACCAGCAGCAACACCCCCTCGGCGGCGGCCAGGGGCCAGCGACTGTTGTCAAACGCCTGGTGATGCAGATCGGTGGCCAGTGTTCGCCCAATTGGCCCACCGAGAATGTCCGGACCAAGGAACGCACCCAACCCCCAGCCCAGGGCAAGTTGTCCCGCCAGCCAAAGGCCGGGCCAAGCCAGGGGAAGTCCCACCCGCGCCCCCACCTGCCAGGCTCGCGCGCCCAACCCGCGGGCCGCAGCCAGCACCGTCCAATCAATTCCTCGCAGGTGTACCAGCAACACCAGTGCCGCATAGGGTGTGATGAGAAAAACCTCCGCCAGCCATGCCGAGACAACACCCCTTGGCAGCAGCAACCTCAGCGCGACCAAAGGAGCCAGCATGCCCGCCAGACGGGGAGCCAACAGCACCAGCAGGCCGATCATTAGCCGGCCCCCACCCGAAGCTCGAAGCGGCCAAGCCAAAAGCCAAGCCAATGGCAACACCCCCGCCATCACAGCCAATCCAAACAAACAGGTGAAGCCGATCAGCGGCGCATATTCCGGCGACAGCAATCGGGTGAAGTTTTCCCAGGTGAAACTATCCGCTCGGTAAAACCCTACACCATGGGCCGGTTGGCAGAGGGACAGCCGCACCAGTAACACCATCGATGGCACCACCAGCAACGCCACCAACGCCAACGCCGGCCCGGCCAACCACGCATTCGACCGCGTGGATCTCATGGCCTGCAGCCCCTGGTGACATTCCACCCCGCGGTGGCAGGGAGGATGGCCTTCATGATCTCGCCCGGCCGGGGAACCTCGGTACCAGCCAGGGCCATCTTCCAGACCAGACCGGCGGCTTCGAAAGTCACCAGACTGTCTGCCCCGCGAAAAACCACATTCCGCACCGGACCTTGCAGCCTGTAATCGCCGCTGTCTGGTTGGTCGCCTGGTATCAGTTCCTCTGGCCGCACCAGCAGGCACTCCCCGGCCTCCGCCCGCAAAAACCCACCGCGGGTGATGAGATTGGCCTCGCCCAA
>Ga0222712_10001815_pt1 | contig 25562 bp, 29 predicted proteins | sample C33_657DmetaG_FD_165043 | JGI IMG/M metagenome (GOLD analysis project Ga0222712, IMG submission 165043) | Estuarine water microbial communities from San Francisco Bay, California, United States - C33_657D | ecosystem: Environmental > Aquatic > Marine > Unclassified | place: USA: California... | reverse complement strand
TAGCAGTGAAGCTAGGACAATCATTTGATACTCTTTATAATTTAGATTATAACGAATATTCACTAATCCTTAATATTGTCAATAAAGATATTGAGGAAGCAAACAGTGCTGCGCTAACTGATATTGATAAAATTAAACCTTCTCCTCCAGTTAAAGTAAATCTTCCAAAGGATTTAAGGTTAAAATAAATAATAAAAAATAAACTTCGGTGAGTGAAAAACTAACTGCCTTTCTATCATTATACTCTTCAAGAGCATCCGCTGAAGTCGAAGAAACTAAGACACAGCTTGCTGAATATCGAGAGAAGTGGAAGAAGGTAACTGAGGAAACTTATCCAGTTACGTTAAAAACGGCAACTGACCTTGGTCAATTAGAAAAGTTTCAAAAAGTTTTTCCTGCACCTGGCCGATTTGTTAATGATACTTTAAAATATTCTGATTTACTGAATGTTGATGATTCTTTTAAACTGCAGTTAAAGGAATTGTTTAGGTCTAGGAATCTAGAGAGTAGAATTGAAAACTTTGAGAATCACTTAGCTATTTCCGAAGATCATGTAAAAAATGGAGGAGAGGAATATATTGGAAGACTTATTAATATGATTCTTCAAAAGACCGGTGAATATGCATCAAATGGAGCAAATCCAAATACTATAATATCAAATCTTTTTAAGAGTCCAGAAGACTATGCAGAAATGATAGGTGGCCTGATTGATACTATTCCAGGCCCGCCTCATATAATGACTGCTCCAGAAACGTATGCCGTTTTACTTGAAAAAAAGGAAGCTGGTGGTTTCACGTCTACTGCAAAAAAAGAAGAGTCTACTAAAGAATCTTCTCCAATAAATGAGACATTGGAAGAAACTGCTTCTGGAAAAACATCATCTCCTATTAATGATAATGAGGCTCTAAAAAATGATAAGTCAGTTTCTAGCCCAATTAATAATGATGCAGCTAAAAAAGCTGAGACTACTGAAACAACTGGCGCTGCTCAAGCTACAGTAGCTACAAAACCTGCTGAATTAAAAACTGAAGAGACTCCAATAAAACCGGAGGAATCTAAAGACATTAATATTAATTTAGAGAGTAAAACTCCATCAACTGATACTAAAAATGGAGAAGTATTTTCTTCATCATCAGCAATTAACACTAATACTGATAATAGTACACAAACCAAAACTGAATCAACTGGAGTATCAGTTACGAATACTGCAATTAATAATACTGAAACTAACCCGTCAGTTAACTCAGATAGTAAAAAATCAGTATTTAAATCAGTTGTAAATAATTTAAAGGATAGTGCATTAAATTCATTAAATATAACTAATAATTCTGGAATAGTTGACGACTTTAAAAACTATTTAGGAGTAGGTGCAGAGAAACTAGCAAAAGTAACTAAACCTACAATCAATGCTTATAATACTATTCAAAAAGCAGTAACTGATGCTAAGTCTCAAAATACTAGTGTAACTACTTCAAGTAGTGCAGTTAACTCACCAGTTACTGCAAATACTTCAAATGCAGAGGGCGACGTAAATACTCAAATGACTAGCTCGCAAACAACGGTTGACTCTAAAAGTCCAGCTATTCCAAATGATGTTAAATTAGCAACACAGTCTACTGCTAATAATACTAGCTTAATTGAAAAGTCTTCTAATCAGTCTACTGCAAATAACGATAAAGTTACTTATAATGAATCTACTCAAATAGGTACTCCTGCAAAAACTAAAACCGCTTCACCACAAACGTCTCAAATTATTCAACAATCTGCGCCTTCTAATATAAACATTAGCGAGCTTGTTAATGAGATGAGAGCTATTAAACTTCTTCTTATGGGAGGAATTGACGTAAATCATAAATAAAAAGCAATATGTTAAATCACGATTTTATTAGACTTAAAAAGTTACACTTAGCTTATGGAGATGTTCACTATTTTCTTCAAGAGTTATCTGATGAATTTGCAAAACTTGAAGAAAAAAGGATAGAACTTACTGCCCAACTAGATAGATTACGGGCCGAAGAGAAAGTTATAATAAATAATCTAGAAAAAGAGCTAGGTCGGGAAGTAACTCCGCAAGATTTGCTCGAAATAATTAAGGAAACAGATGAACTTTAAAATTAAACCATCCAATATATTTTTTATACTTGCTGCAGGTATAATTATTTTCTTATTGCTTCAATTAAATGGTGCAAAATCCAAGAGTGATAGAGAGATAATGGAGCTCCGAAAATCAATTATTGCGTCAGATAAATTGACAAAAGAGGCAAATGGTCGATATGCTAAATTAGTTAATTACTATGCTAGTGAAAAGGATTTAAAAAATCAACTTAAAGGCCTAAACGAAGAATTATTTCATACGATTAAAGATCAAGACGAAAGATTACTTAGTATTACTGAAGCTATTGTTACTTTAGAATCGGAGTTAACTGCAGGTTTTGGTTCAATTGATAAAGAGGACAGTACTAAAATTAACTTAGCCTTAAAATACCCAACTAAAGGTGACCCTTTTATCTTTTGGGATGGAAAGTTAAATCGTCTTACTGCTGAATATAATGGAGAATTTACATTTGGTAAACTTCCTATTCAGATTGTAGTTACTGAAGAGAGTAGAGGTTTATGGAAACACAGAATAGTTGGTCCTGACTGGTTAAAAGTTGACTCACTATCAATTAATAGTTTACCGCCAGAAGAATATGCAATTGAAACTCCTAAGAAACTTCAATGGATGGTCGGAGGTACCTATAACAAATCATTTATTCCATCTGTTCCAAATTCAATTGGTCTTAACGTTGGTGTAAACCTATTTGAAAATCATAATGTCCTAATCGGAGCAAACTCTTCTCAGCAAGTAACGGTAGGTTATTACTATAAGCTAAAATCAACTAAAAGAAAATAAACTATATGGCACAGAGCAGATTTGTAAGTCTTTCATCATACTGTATTGTTGAATATCAGGCAGAAGCGCTTGGGTCATCAACTTACTATAATGATGAATTTATCCTAGTTGAAAATCAAGTAACTGGAACTCACCAGATTTTTAATAGCGATGCCTCTTTGCATACTACTAAAAACATTCAGGATTTAACTGTTGTTTCTGCTGGAAACAATACCTTTGCCTATTTAGATAGTGAAAAGGTTCCTAACTACCTAGATTATAATACTGATTTAACGGTTACTGCTTTACCGACTACTTATAACGTAGTTATGGATAAAGTACGCTTTCACTTTGTTGCAGGTTTTGACTTTACTGATTTTAAAGCCCTCGTTCTTTCAGTTACCAATTCTGAGAATGATGGTAAAAATGCAATTTTTGCAAATATCTTAGTTGCACCAGAAACAGCCGCTAGCTTAATTAGTTATAATGCAAAGCCATTATTTCTTTCTAATGCTCTTTACGATCGTTATATCGATATCTTAATTCCTTCAATTAAAAATATTAATGAGGATTGGGAAACTGCATTAGTTCCAGCAAATACCTTTGTTGCGGCAATTACTCCAAATACTATTGGTTCTACTGGTTTTGTTTATAACAATCCAATTACCATTACTCTATCTGAATGTAATAAAAAGAAAACAATCAATACTAATACTTCTACCGATTATGATGCATACGAAGTTAACGAAAGTTATACTGCAAGTGTTTCACAAAGTAATGAGTTTGATACTGTAGGTGCATATATTGATGAAGCGGCCGATGGAGACTTTCTAGAGTTCTACCTAACCTTTAACTCAGGTTTTCCAGAAGAATTAATTTCAATCCTTAATCGTCGTAATCCTACAGATGACTGGACTATTATTCACCAGTTAAGTGTCTTTGAACAAGTAGGAAGTGCTTTTATTAATACGTCAAGACTTGTCTTTTTCCAAGAGGATAAATTTGACGAACCTAACGTCTTTAGACCAGTTTTAAAGAATGCTGGCGAGGCTGTAAGCATGTCAGTTGATTATCTAGTTCGTCTTACAAATAGAACAAACGGGGATCAAATAATTAGGGAAGCTTCTTTTAATCTTATCTCACCTAAGAAATACGGTAAGAAGCTACTAAATATCCAGCTTTCAGATAAGCCGCAATCCCAAAAGGTTTATAATAAATTAGTAAAAAGAAACTTTGATGCGACTCAATTATTTATTGGGCCAGAACCAGTGGTTCGTCCTCCAGGACAACCTACTGCTCCGCCATATGTTTCAAGTACACCAGCAGTAGAATATATTCCGATCTTCTTTAATAACAATAATATTTCAATTTCAAATGAAAGTTCATTAACTAAAACTAGCGATGCGACTGAAGAGGTTATTTTTGGCCCAGGCGCTCTTAGATTTATTATGTCTCCATTTGATAATATTATCAGACTTAAAGTATTTACAACAACTAATACTACTAATTCAAATGCATTAGCACCATTAGACTTAAATACAACTGCTCCAAAATACAAACTTTCTTTTGAAACAAGTATTGGAAAAGTTGAGACCTTAAATTCAAATGACCCAAATCAGGAGAACTTATCAACTGGTCAATTATCTTTTAACGTTTCTAAGCAGGACAGCGAGACTATTTTAAAGTCTAAAAACCGAACCGTTTACCTAGTATCTGTCGCACAAGATGGAACTGAGACGCTAATCTATTCTGGAGAATGGAGAAAAACTAGTGAACAAAAAGATGTGGATGATGCAATTGCTCTAGCTAAATCTAAGGTTAATTCTAATAAAGCTAAGGAGGATTTACTTAGCGGAATTTCTAGATCAATATTAAGCGGTTTATCTAAACAGTCAGTTAATGCTGCTTCTGGAAAAAGTCAAGTTAGCGCATTAGGCGTAGCTCCAATCGTAAATAAATTTGGATTATCTAAACCTAGCGCAATTCAACCAAATTCTCAAAATATAAATTCTAGTGGAATTAGTGGTCAATCGTTAAGTTCACTGTAATTTAAATAGGATAATTTACTAAAAGGTAAGATAAATAAACTAAAATAATACTCACAAATGATAGGCTTTACAAACCAAATATTAGCTGAGCTTAAATCAAATACTAAACTTGCGGCTCAACCGCTTGTAAAAATGCTAATCGAATCTATCGACAAGTCAACAGCATTGGGTGAAAGCGAAAAGCAAATCTATTTAAATTTAAAGGAAGGCATTGCTACTATTAATTCAACTTTAAAAGACGAGAACCTTTCTTCTTTATTGGAGCAATTTACTAAAGTAGAAGCTACTCCAGAAGCAAAGGTAAATGAACTTGCAAAAGCAGCAAACCTTGCTAAGAAATTAGAAGCTATCCGCGAATCTAAAGCAATCGCTAATCCGATGATTAGTACACAGGTTTCTATCTTTGAAAGTAAATTAAAATCAGGTATTCCAGATTTTTCTCTTTGCGAAAGCTTTGTAAACGTATTTACTACTTATGCATATGAACCAACGGTTAAAGTTCAAGTTGCAAAGGTTACTAGTTATTTAGCTGAAAACCGTTCAACTAATTTAATGCTTTCTGCAATTTATGCAATGGATAGTTTACCAGTTTCTAACTATTCTGGCGTAAGCAAAGAACTTAAGTCTCTTTTAGTCACTGAGTCTTATACTTCAGATATCTTGAAATTGAAATTTGGAAATACTATTCCTTACGTTACTCAATTGGTAAATGACCTTCGTTTACTCGAATCTCAAACATTAGGTTACTTTACTCTAGGTGAAGGCGATACTTTCACTAATGTTAGTAATATGATCGCACCGGCAACTCAAGCAAAAGACGGGCTTATCGTTTTTACTGATAATCGTTTCCTTTCTATCCGTGAATCTAAAGGACTTACTGGAAAAGAGAAAATGGTATTTGTTGACGGAGCTTTTAAAATTGCTGAAGTTGACCCAATGTATGTTAAAGAGAAATTCCCTAAATTCTTTTCAGTAGCTGAAGCTTTTGCTAGCTTAGGTTTTGAAAAAGTAGAAGAAGGAGTTACTTCAAAATCAATTCGTAACTTTAACTTAAGCTTTAAAACAAACGAAAATAAAGAATTAGATCTTTACCTTAATGAATCTAAAGTTGAAAACACTGAAGATGTTAATATCATGGAGGCTCTTGCACTTGAATCTGATTCAATCAAGCAAAAAGTAATGACTCTTTTTGAAAACTCTAAAAATCTTTTCAATTTCGATTTTATTAAAGAGCTTAAAAACGATCGTACTTTAGCTGAAGCAACCGTATTTAAATTAAACGATCTTTTCTATGTTTGTGAAAAAACAAATTCAGCAGATCGTAACTGGATGGAAGTTGATGAGTTTAAGTTATATGAATTCTGTATGAATAACTTTAACTATGATATCAGTCCTATCTTTAAAACTAAGATTGATGCTCGTATCGAAGATTTTAAAGTAATTGAGGCTAAGAAAGAAGCTATCATGATCGACGTTAAGAAACTTGAAGATACTCTAGAGAAATTACAAAAAACTATCTCTAATCCTGAAGTTGAAAAAGACGCCGTTAAAAAACTACAAGGTATCAAAGAATCAATCGAAACTACTATTAATACTTTAAAAGAAGATTATGTAGGTTTAGATATTCTTAAGAAATCTGCAAGTTTAGCTAAATAATACTACTTTCATAATAATGGAAGAGAGGTAAAATTAATTTTTTACCTCTTTTTTGTTTTAATCTACTTTTATTTTTAGTATAATAGTCCTAAATATTAACTTATTATATTATTATGAAAAATACTTTAACAGTAGGGCCAATCAAAAAGGCAGAAAAAGTGAATGTTGCGTATGAAGCTATTCGCAAGCAAATGAATGAAATGAAGATTGGTGAATACTTCGAAGTAAACGGAGTTTCTAAAAAATCTGCGGTAAGCGTTCGTGCCGCGATATCGTACTATTCGAAAAAAGACAAAGCCATGGTTTCGACAAAATTGTCTGGTAGCAAATTGAAAATTGAAAGAGTTCGTGCAGCGAAAACTCCAAAAGCTTCTAAAGTACAAGAAACAAGCAAATAAGAATGGATACTCGAATAGATTTTAAAACAGCTAAGAAGTTTGACCAACTTGAATTAGTTGACTGGAAAACTCGATACGCTGACTTTAAATTTTACGTTCGAAAAGGTTTACATGAGGTCCAATATAATGTTGGGCCTTGTGTAACTAAGAGTCCAAATAGCGGTGAGTATATCAAACCTTTGACTTCTCCTGCATATGGAGAAAAAATGGACGTAAATTCAGTGTATAATCATGAAGATACTTGGTTAGATATTGGAGGTCATATTGGTCTTTTTTCTATCCGAATGGCAAAGCAGTTTCCTCAAATCAAAAAGATTTATTCTTATGAGGCTCTTCCGCACAATGTTTCATTTGGCCTAGAAAACGTTAAGATCAATAATACAGAAGCAGTTTGCGAATACGTGCAAAAAGCAATTGTTCCAAACCATGAACCATCAGTTGACTTCTTTATTTCAACTGATAGTGGAAAACACTCAATCCTACCTTTACGTGGTCGTGATATTATTAATGTACCTGCAATCAATATTGATGAAGCTATCGCTCTTCATGGAGCAACTGCAATCAAGATGGATGTGGAAGGCGCTGAGTATGACCTAATCAAAGCAGTAACCGATTGGTCAAATATCCGAGTAATGATACTTGAATATCACTTCATGTATAAGCCACTAAAGGATAACCGAGTTGGCAAATTCCAAGAAGTAATGAAGATTTTTGAAGATAATTTCGATGTTGTTCGTAAAATCGAAGCAGTCGAATACGGAAAAAACTTTATTACCCACGTGGTAGCAATCAAAAACAAATAATACCTCTACTAAAGCTAGCAAAGGGCCCATCTAAGTGGCCCTTTTCTGGTATTTAATTGAAACTATATCCCTAGATAAAAGTAAAAGAAATATGAAGAATTTATATGCTTATTTTGGTCTAATCGACCTACATGATGTTGACTCACCAGGCCATTCGCTCTATCAATTAGGTTTACTCGACTCTATTTGTGAAACGTATGGTGAAGCAAAATTTGATTTCTATTCTTATTATCCAGATGAGGTAATCCGAAATGCAAATATTCAGTCATTTCCAAATACTGAGTTGGGTGAAGTTTTTAAAAGATATCGAACTGCAATATTTGATAAAGATAAAACTTCTCTAGATGAAGTCCTTTTTGGAATCATTGAGAAAAAATACGATAAACTCTATCTAAAGGCCCGATTTAGAAATCTTTCAACCTTAGCTAAAAAATGGAAAGATGCTCAAGAATTTGAGAGAATTATCAAAAAAGCAATTAACTCAGGTTATAGCAAAGATCAGATTATTATTCTTGACACCGACCTTTCCTTATCTGACAATTTCGTTAAAGAATATGGTGCTTGGGTAACTATTCTAATTCCATCAATTGATTTTCCAGGAATATCTAAACGCTTTTTACTTGATTGCATGGATACTCATACCTCTTTTAATACAAATAGTGTATTCTATGGAAATATTGACACCAGCAAATACAAAGCAGGTAATTCAAAAAGTAATATTTTAGGTGATGTTTTAAGTTGGGTTAATTCTAAACATAACGTCATCTATTCAAAGTCTCCATTCTATATAATTTGTAAAGCAAATGATCTTCTCAGTATTGAGGTAAAGCCGAATACTCGACATATTGATCGACACGACCGTGTTAAAATATGGAATGCTTTAGAGGATGGCGGAATTATGCTAAATGTAACTAAAGAAAAATATGCAGAAGTTCAGTTTATTCCAGCTAGAATATATGAAGCCTTAATCTTTGGCTTAATTCCAGTTTCATATAGATTCGATTTTCTATCTAAAACATTTTCATTCAATAATTTAGATGATTTACAAGAAATTTATCGATATTTAGGAGAATGTGATAATGCTGGTTTACAGCAAGCATATCATCATTATATTGGCGATTATTTAAAACACACTAGCAATTTAAGCGTTACTCGATTTTAAGATAAATAATAAAAATATCGAGTTTTAATGCAAGCACTTACACTTGACGAGCTAGAAAAAATTAATTTAGATTTTAATTATTTCCAACCTAAGTTGGAAAAGCTAGTTACCTTTGATAATATGGTAGCTGAAGCAAGTTTCCTAAATACTCTAGAAGATACTTTACCTGAATCTGACTTTTTTGATCTTCACTTTGATATGATTATCGAAGGTAAAGTAGGACAATATCATCGAGCATTAAATACTGGAAAAAATATCCTTTTAGAAAAAGCAAATGTTCCTAATGAACTTAAAGCAGCGGTCAATGAAGCTATTGAAGATCTAAAGATCTATATCACTAATACTATTAATGAAAACCAAGCCCTTGCATTAGGTGCACCATCTATGGATCTTGGTGATATGGCACCGCATGCTCCAAATAAAAATGCAGGAATATGGAATGTATTAAAAGGTATTTGGGATGCTCTTACTGAAGGAGGCTCAGTTATTGGAATTATTCAATTTCTTATTGATATAGTAGGTATTGTTGGAGATTTTATTTTTCCAGGAGTTGGGGTAGTTGCTGACTTACTTAATGCACTCATCTATGCTATCCGAGGAAAATGGTTACTTTGCGCAATTTCAATAGTTGCAGCATTAGTTATTGGTTTTGGAGATGCTCTTAAGTTATTTAAACCTTACGCTAAAATCGCATCACCTATTTTTGTTAAACTTACCGCAAAGGGTGGAGCAAAAGAAGCAGCCGAATTAGCTGCAAAAGCAGGTGCAAAAGGAGGAATGGCAGTTAAACTTCTCTCTAAGCTTGGAGATCTTATCGGTGGAGCTCTAGCAAAAGCAGGCACATTGCTTACTCGATTTACTAACGGTATTGCAAAAGTAGTAGGTAAAATTCCACTCTTAGGAAAAATGTTAGAACCTATCTTTTTAGGAATTGGCCGTGTTTTTGAATCATTTGCTGGTAAAATGACACTGTTCTCGGCTAACTTAAAGGTAATGAGTAAAGAGGGAGCAGAAATAGCCATTAAGGATTTAGAAAAAGCAATTGCAAATGGTGCGACTACTCAACTATCGGCTGATGCAAAGTACTTAAAAATAATTAAAGATGGGAAGGTTACTACCGTTCCTGCAAAATTTGTTACCAAGACTGGTCATTTTGCAATGACCTATACTAAAGATGGCGCAAGTATTCTATTTAAAAATAGCGATGACTTTCTAAAGACCTGGGCAGCAATGCAAAAAACATTTGCAAATCCAGCAGTAAATAAATCATTTGGTCGTAAATTTTCAGAATTTTTAGTAAGATGGAGAAAAGGATCAAGGGCAGCAAAGATTAATTTCCGTTTAATGATTGGTAAAGCAATTTATCGTTATATTTTCGGAGAACCTTGGACAGAAGGTGGTAAATGGACTAAAGCTGAAGTTGAAGGTCATGGTAATGGAGCATTTAATGATTGGATCAATCGTAAGATTTCTGAAGAAAGAGCAAAAACCGGTGCAACATATATTCCATCAGTATTGCTTAACGGTAATGACCAGGAAACCTATGATCGAGTTAGCGATTACCAAAATCACTTTGCTAATATTACAGGTAAGCCGAATATTATTGAAGCCGTTAGAGCAAAATCAGCAAAAGAAAAGACTGACGAAGAGTTTAATGCATTCTTTAATGAAATATCATCAGGTCAAGTTAAAAACACTGGCGCTGGCGATGTTACTAAAAGCGATGATTATAAGGAAGTAATCAAACAAAATAAACCTCGAATGACTGAATCACGTATTCAAACGGTTTCAAGTTTTTCCTACTTTAAAAAATCATAATCTGTGGAACTTAAGAATTTTAAGAGTTATGCTCGACACTATTCAAAAGACCCTAAAACTTTTGAAAAAAAGGTAGCTTTTGCAAGTGGACAACCGGATGTTTTAGAGATATTTGACTCTATTACAAATCCATTAGATGCAAATCTAATTCCAACGGAAGTTCCCTTAATTGTTTGGGGAGATTTTAATTTTGAGAGTACTGGATTAAACGAAGGTTTCAATAGTTTTGTTTTTAATCATTCTCAATTGCCAACATATTCTAAAATAGAAGAGGCTCTTGGCAATACTCAGTTTTTTCCAAAAAAGATTACTGATCGTCAATTAGTAAAAAAGATGAAGTTCCCTATTATTGCAAACTTAGGTGATACTTCAGAAGAATTTAAAACATACGGTAAATTTAAAAAATCAGATATCAGATTTGAAAGTTTTACTGAAAAACCAGTACCTACTTCTAGATTTGAAGTCTTGGCATTTGGTAAAACACCATTACATATTGAAAAAAGGATAAATCAACTTCCTTTTGATGTTGATACTTCTAGATTTAAACATTTAGCACAGGTTGAAGAACTTTGTCAAAAATTAGATGAGGAGTTTAGCCCACAGTTCTATAAAATAAGTCTAGTTGAAAAAGGAAATTCTCTCTTTTTTGAAGGTATTTCTCGTTCAGGTAAATTAAGTCCTGTACAGTCTGTGAAAATGTACGAAGCTGCTTATGCAGACCACTATCGTGCTGCTCTACCTGCATGGTATAGAAAGAGCCTAATGGAAAATCATGTTATTCCATATTACCAAAAGCGTCACTTTGATGCTCTCCTAATTAAACCTACTGGAGTAATAGACTATTCTAAATATTTAAACCGATGATTTCAACATTTCGCCAATTTATTAATGAAGAGCAAGAGTTCGTCAGACTTGCTGGTGTAGCTATTATTTTCGATAATAAACTCTTACTCGTCCATCCAACTAATTCTTCTTGGCAAAAGTCAGTATTGGGAATTCCTAAGGGCCATTTAGAGGCTGGTGAAGATCCTATGCAAGGTGCACTTAGAGAATTATTTGAAGAGACTGGAATTCGACTAGACCCATCCCAATTAAATCCAGAAGTAGAAACTGTCGACTTATATAAGGATCAAGAAAAGAGCGGTCAACTTCTTTATTTTGTTTGTCAAATTGGGGATCTCTCTGAGATTGGCTTAACTTCGCTAAAGGTAGATAAGTCACAATTACAATTAGAAGAGGTTGATTGGGCTGGATTTTTAGGAGCAAGGGAAGCATATCCTAAAATTACCCGAAGTCAACTAATTATTTTGGACCGACATCTAACCTTAGATAAATAAAGTATATGATGCTCGACTTTACAAATTGGACTAATCTATCAGAAAGTTTTGCCTTTGATCCAGATGCAAGATACCCAGACCCAACGTTTGGTATTGAAGCTGGCGCAGTAAATACAAATAAAACATTTGCTGGCGGAGAAGGTGGAAACTGGGGAGGTTCAATGCCAAGAGCTCTAGCTTTTGCGAAAGTCGCAAATGATTTCTTAAAAAGAAATATCCTCTCTTCACAAAAACGTACACGTGTCTTAACTGCGTCTGGTGCAGTTTCTGACCACTATACTGGTAGCGAAACTTCGTATGCGGTCGATTTAGCAACAAAGGGAGAAGAAGGTGATGCCTTATTAGCTCACTTAATGCAATGGTTTGGACATCCAGAATACAAAGGTGGTTCCTGGTTTAATGTTACTAAAAACGGATATCGTTATCAAGTAGGTTGGCGAGTAGCTGGTCACTTCGACCATATTCATGTTGGAGTTAGAAAAGTTGGGACTAGTTCTAGAGATGTTTCAGATATTCAAAAAGCTAAAACCCGAATAAAAACAGTAATTGGTAATACTTTTGGAGAACGTCTCCTAAATAATCCAGGATTTCTACAATGGCTCTATGTTAATAGTCAAGGTGCTTTTAAAAATATGAAAGCGACTGATATTGACCAAGTAGTTAAAGATCCTAAAAATAAGGAGTGGTTTAAAACTAAATTTAAGGTAGACGATAACGGTTTTCCATTAGATGAAATGGCTACTCCAAGCACTCAAACTCCAGTAACGGTTGGTCTAGGAGAAATTAAGAAAGAGGACACAGATATTAAAAAGATTGCAGCTACCGTTATTAATAAATTGGAAGGCGGCTACTATCACCCAAATATGATGGCAAAGGATCCTAGTCGATTTAAAGATTATGGTTTTTCTGGAGAAACCTTATTTGGGCTAGACCGTCATGCTGGTCATGATCTTTTCTATAAGACTAAACGTAAGGTTAGCGATGTTAGGGATAACCTAAAACATATTGAAGCTGGAGAATACGAATGGGCCAGTCCAGAGGCAAAAGAGTTTTGGACTACAGTCGATTCAATGGGAGCTAAAGACAAATGGGAATGGAATTCTAAAGGTGGAGCAAATGAGGCTCGACTAGTTGATCTAGCTAGTGGAATTATTGCAAAACAATGGGACGTCTTAAGCCAACGTTACTTATCAAATGAAGCCCTAGCTATTATTAAAAAGGACGGTCGCCTACTCTTTAATTTTGTTTATGCTGTTTGGAATGGTTCTAGTTGGTTTAAAAAATGGGCAGAGGCAATAAATGAAAAAGTAAAAGCTGGTGAAAAGAATCCAGATGCTTTACTTCAATTTATTGTAGGTCTTCGTGAAACTGAAGGTCTAGATAAAAATTCAAAACCTAATTCTTTGATCGCTCGAGGAGCCCAAAAAATAAAGAAAATCGTAGGTCTCGCCTAAAACCAGTTTCTTTTTCTTAGTTTAATATTCTATATTTAAAAATTAAGAAATCATGGCAAAAGCTAAAGCAAAAACCGAAGAACCTGCAGTTAACCCACAAATTACTGACGCAGTTACTCAAGCTCCTGAAATGAGCGAATTAGATCAATTGTATGCTGAACGTACAGGTAATGTAACAGTTCAAGTATCACCATCTGATCTAAAGTATCTTAAAAATATGTTGTCTCAAAAAGTAGAATGGAAAGGTGCTAATGAAGCATACCTCTACTTAATGGCAAATCTTTATCTTACTCAAGCTCTAGAAGAGCGCGATCATCGTTCAGCTGAGCGTTTTTCAGCAGAGATGCCAGTTTCAGTATTGGAATCAATCAACTTTTTTTTAGGTCGAGTTACTGGAAAAGGAGAAGAAAGTGCACATCGTCTTTTTGCAGTTTCAATGTTATTACGACCAGCTGTTGAGAAAATTAAAGAGCTCGATCAACAAATTCAAAAGCTTACTGCCTAAAAAACTTAAAAAATTAAAAAAAGGTAGGATAAATAACTAAAAAAGAATTATACAATGAAAGTAAAAAACTTTGAAGGATTCATGAAAGCTCGTAGAGTAAATGAATCAGACATGTATGGCGCTAACTCAATGGAAGATACATACGGTGCTAATGCATATGGTGCAAATCCTGAAGATGAGGAAGAAGTAGAAGATCCTGAATTGGAAGGTGACGAAGCTGAAGGCGAAGAGGAAGAAGAACTTACTCTTGAAGACTTGAAAGCTATGATCGAAGATCTTGATGCTCGCTTGAAGAAACTTGAGCCAGAAGAAGAGGAAGAAGGAGAAGAAGGTGAAGAACCTGCTGAAGGTGAAGAAGGCGAAGAGCCAGCTGAAGGAGAAGAAGCATAATCTTTTTTTAATAATATTTAAAAACCCTCAATTTATTGAGGGTTTTTTTGTTTAGTTTGACAAATAAATATAACTAAGAAAGATATTTATATCTAGCGATTAAATAATAATTTTTAAATAATGCAAGGAATAACTAAGCCAGAAGAAGTAACCTACTTTATTGCATATACTGATACTGAAATATTCAGTTATGGAAAGATAGAGGTCACTCAATCAATGTCAACGGGCCAGCCTCACTTATGGACTACTCCATCTGAGCTTGAGTGGAAAGATCGATTACTTAGTGATTTTAATTGTGATATTTCAGAAAATGATAATTTACCAGCTTAACAATTAAATGTCCTTAAAAATATAAAAAAGTATGAGTACTATTGATTTACTTAATGATGGAGATACTGGTTTTCAGGCAAGAACAATTATAAATCAACTCGTTGGTCTTGTTAATACTAGTGGAGTTGCAGGTACAAACGGTACCTCTGGAGTCGCAGGTATTAGTGGAGTCGATGGTATTGATGGACTTACAGGAACCTCAGGAACAAGTGGATCTTCAGGAACCTCAGGAACAAGCGGACAGTCTGGAGCAACTGGGAGCAGTGGAACTAGTGGAACAAGTGGTGTAGGAACATCTGGAACTAGCGGTACATCAGGCCTTCAAGGCCCTCCAGGTAATCCTAGTGTATATAAAATGATAGTTAATTTAACTACTGGGTCAGTAAACACTACTACTCCAGTTGCTTCGATTACTGCACCAGACGGTAGTTCAATTTACGATGGAACTACTTTTTCAGCTGGCTGGAATGCTACGCGAAGCACAAATAGCATTACTGTAACTCATCCACTTGGTCTATTAGTAGTTAATCCATGTACTCACGGAGTGACCGCAACTAATACTATTGTTACTAGAAGCTTTACAGGAACTACTGCTGGTACTTTTTCATGTATTCAAGCATCTAACTTAAGTTCCGTAACATTTAACACTATTACTGGTGCGCAAACAGGTGCAGCAATTACCGGTAACACTACTGTAACTATTTCTTTTCAATTTGCATAATAACTGATAGTATGCTGACTCAATTGGACAAATTTAATTTTTAATTACCTATGGCAACTAGAAGAGCTTTTGCATATAATCCAACTCACACAGTTATTGCTGGTGTCACCCAAGTTGGTGATATTGCAATTGGTAGCTTTGATGTTGATGATACTAAATGGCCATTAGGCCTAGGCGGTCTTGACTGGTGGGCTGGGCCAGATGAAGAAATTGGCTGGGTTATTGCAAAAGTCAAAGAAGATGGAGATCAACCTAATGGATTAGGAATTCCAGCATGGATTGGTTTTAGCCGAAGTGAACAGTTAACCGACGTAAGCTTTATTAAATTAGTAAATAGTACATTTAAAACTAACTTTGGAATCACTGATGAATGTAGAACGTACTTAAGCACTAATGGTTATTGGACTAATTTGTCCTCTACTAAGGTTCCATTTACATTTACTGTAAATACTAATAATCTTTCAGATGGTTCAACTAGCGCTACTCAATTTAAGTTACCTTTAGTCAATGATGGTCCAATTGATTTTATTGTTAGTTGGGGAGATTCAACAGTTAATTATATTACATCATACAATCAAGCAGACACTACTCATACTTATGCTACTTCTGGGGAATATGAAATTAAAATAACTGGAGTAGTTAAAGGTTGGAAATTTGATAATGGCGAAGATCGACTAAAAATGTTAAATATATCACGATGGGGAGAATTTGATATTAGTGTTAATAGAGGACTTTTTGGTTGTGAAAACTTGACAGTAACTGCAACAGATACTCCAACTATCTCAAGTACAAGCCTAGAGTATTTTTTTGGCTCATGCCAAAATTTTAATGGAGATATTTCTGATTGGGATGTTAGTGGAGTAACTAGTATGTACGGTACTTTATTTCAAACATCAGTATTTAATGGAGATATTTCTGGCTGGGATGTTAGTAATGTTACTACAATGGTAAGTATGTTTGATAGTGCTATCGCATTTAATGGAGATATTTCTGGCTGGGATACTAGTAGTGTAACTGATATGTCATATATGTTTCAATTGGCTGGCTCATTTAATCAGCCAATTGGAAGTTGGAATACTAGTAGTGTAACTGCGATGGATGGAATGTTCTATAGTGCTGGCTCATTTAATGGAGATATTTCAAGTTGGGATACAAGTAAGGTAACTACTATGGCTAATATGTTCAGTATAGCAACTTCATTTAATCAGCCTATTGGTAGTTGGGATGTAAGTAGTGTAACCACTATAAGTACAATGTTTTATAAGGCATCTGCATTTAATCAACCACTTGGGAATTGGGATGTAAGTAGCGTGATCAGCATGGATGATACTTTCAATGATGCAACTGCATTTAATCAAGATATTTCTGGTTGGGATGTTAGTAATGTAACAAATATGGCAGGTACTTTTGCTAACACTACCGCCTTTAATCAACCGTTAAGCCTTTGGAATACTGGAAATGTAACTGTTATGAACTACCTGTTTGCTGGAGCAACTTCATTTAATCAGCCTATTGGTAATTGGAATACTAGTAATGTGCAGGAGATGATATGCATGTTCTTAGATGCAACGTCATTTAATCAACCGATTGGTAATTGGAATACTAGTAAAGTGGTAACCATGAATGGTATGTTTGGAGCAGCAAATTCATTTAATCAGCCGATTGGTAGTTGGGATGTAAGTATAGTAGCTACTATGAATAGTATGTTTACTGGAAATACTGCATTTAACCAGCCTATTGGAAGCTGGAATGTAAGTACTGTAACGCGTATGGATTATATGTTTAATGGCGCTACTGCATTTAACCAAGATATTTCTAGTTGGAATGTAAGCAATGTCATAGGTTTTGCATTGTTTATGAGAGACGCAAGTAGTTTTTCTTCGACTAACCTTGATGCTCTATATAATGCCTGGAGTCAATTAACATTGACTCCTAATATTTCTATTAATTTTGGTTCAACTCAATATACATCAACCTCACTAGCTGCACGGGATGCACTAACATCAGCTCCAAAGAATTGGACAATCGTTGATGGTGGCTACTTCGGTACTCCATTTGTATTTACTATAAATACTTCAAATACTTCTACTGGATCTACTGCTGCTAATCAATTTAAACTTCCATTAATTAGTGATGGCTCAATATACTTAAATGTTAATTGGGGAGATACTCGTATTAATAAAATAACTTCATATAATCAGTCACAAGTAACTCATACTTATGCTACGGCTGGTCAATACCAAATTCAAATAATTGGAACAGTTAAAGGCTGGCAATTTAATAATAGTGGTGATATATTAAAAATGTTAAATATATCAAATTGGGGAGAATTAAATATTAGTGTTGATCGAACTTTTTATGGTTGTGCTAACCTTACCTCTAATGCAACAAATGAACCTACTATTTCAAGTACATCATTAGCTCATTGCTTTGATTCTTGTACTAATTTTAACGGTGATATTTCTGGATGGGATGTAAGTACTGTAAATAATATGACTAGTGTATTCTATTTGGCAACATCATTTAACCAGCCAATCGGAAGTTGGAATATGAGTAATGTAACTACTATGGATCAAATGCTACAGGGTACTTACGTATTTAATCAGCCGATTGGAAATTGGGACGTAAGCAATGTGACTAATTTTAGATTAGCATTAAGTAGTGCTTATGTATTTAATCAAGACCTTTCTAATTGGGATGTAAGTAGTGCAACTAATATGTATTCTCTTTTTTATCGATGTTATGAATTTAATCAAGATCTTTCTAGTTGGAATACAAGTAATGTAACTAATATGTATGGTGTATTTGGCAGTACAAATGTGTTTAACGGAGATATTACTAGTTGGGATACTAGTAATGTAACTACTATGTTTGGCATGTTCAACTTAGCGCTTGCTTTTAATCAAGATATTTCTGATTGGAATGTAAGCAGTGTAACAAACATGGATTACCTTTTTTGTAATGCAACTGCATTTAATCAAGATATTTCTAGCTGGAATACAAGTAATGTAACAACCATGGCCTATATGTTCAGTAGCGCTACTTCATTTAATCAGCCAATCGGTAGTTGGAATACTATTAATGTAACTGATATGAGCCTCATGTTCTCTAATGCAACTATATTTAATCAAGATATTTCTGGATGGGATACTCGTAATGTAACTAATATGTATGGTATGCTTGGAGCAACTGCTGCATTTAATCAGCCTATTGGAAACTGGGATGTAAGTAGTGTAACAAATATGGATTTCCTATTTAATGAAGCAACTGCATTTAATCAAGATATTTCAAGCTGGAATACGATCAATGTAACTAGCATGTCTGGCATGTTTGATGGAGCAACCTTATTTAATCAGCCAATCGGTAATTGGAATGTATCTGCAGTAACTAATATGAGCGGAATGTTTAATGGTGCAGTAGTATTTAATCAGCCAATCGGTAATTGGAATGTAAGTAATGTATCAATATTTAGTGATGTTGATATATCATTTATGACAAATACTTCATATTCTATTAATTATCTAAATGATATTTACGATAAGTGGAGCCAATTAACTTTACAGCCAAACTTAATTATTGACTTTGGAACTATTCAATATTCATCCGATGGATCTGCTGGTAGACATATCCTGACCTCAGCTCCAAATAATTGGACAATAGTCGATGGTGGTCGTGCGCCAAGCCCTTTTGTATTTACTATAAATACTGCTAATATTGATCCTGATGCAGCGGTACCATCATCATTAGCTAATCAGTTTACCCTACCATTAGCTGATGTATCACCAATTAATATGGTAGTTGATTGGGGTGATTCTACAACAAGTACAATAACCTCATATAACCAAGCAGAGATAACACATACCTATGCTACTCCTGGAGAATATGAAATTCAAATAGGCGGTACTGCAATTAAAAACTGGTGCTTTAGTGATAGTGGTGACTATTTAAAAATGTTAAATATCTCTAGTTGGGGAGACTTTAATATTAATACCGCTGGCTCATTTAGTGGTTGTGCTAATTTAACAGCTACTGCAACTGATACTCCTATTATTTCAAGTACATCATTATCTGATTGCTTTAGTAATTGTACAAATTTTAATGGAGATATTTCTGGATGGGATACAAGTGGAGTAACTCATATGGCTCGCATGTTCTATGGAGCGGCTGCCTTTAATAAACCTATTGGAAATTGGGATACTAGTAGTGTAACTGATATGCAGAGCTTATTTTCATCAGCATCGGCCTTTAATCAAGATATTTCCAACTGGAATACTGGTAGCGTGACGATTATGACATATGTATTCGCTCGAGCTACTTCATTTAATCAAGATATTTCTGGATGGGATATTTCTAATGTAACGAACCTTGCAGGTATTTTTGCTGAGGCTACTTCTTTTAACCAGTCAGTTGGCACATGGGATACGAGCAGTGTAACAAATATGGGAATGGTCTTTGGTGGAGCTACTGCATTTAATCAAGATATTTCAGGCTGGGATGTAAGTAGTGCATTATATATGAATAGTATGTTTGCAAACACTGCTTCATTTAATCAACCTATTGGCAATTGGGATGTAAGTAATGTTTTGGATATGTCAAATATGTTCAATGAGGCTATTGCATTTAACCAGCCTATTGGTAGTTGGGATGTAAGTAGTGTAACTAGTATACGATTTATGTTCTACGGAGCTACTTCATTCAATCAAGATGTTTCAAGCTGGAATGTAAGCAACGTAATTTCCTATAATACCGGAGGTCCAGTTTTTTCTTTTGGCACATTTATAAGTAATCCATCATATTCTTCAAATTATCTTGATGCTATTTATAATTCTTGGAGCCTATTAACATTAACGCCAAACTTAGAAATTTCATTTGGTTCTATCAAATACACTTCAGCTGGCGCTGCAGGTAGAGCAGCATTAATTGCTTCTCCTAATAATTGGACAATAGCTGATGGTGGACACGTCTAATAGAGTAAGTAATTTCGACAAACTACTTTAAATTTATTAAATATCTTAGTATACTAGTTAAAAATAAACTATGATACAACACGAGAATTTTAAAGAGCTTGCAGCATTTGTAGAAGAAATGAATTCGTCAAATTCTACAAACTACAAAATAGAGACCCTATCTAAATACAAGGAGAGCGAGTTTATCAAAAAGGTACTTGCCTATACTTATCATCCTTACCTTAATTTTGGAGTTACCTCAGCTAACCTAAAGAAACGTGCTGACCTGGTCTTGCAACATGCATCATATTCAAATCTATTCACCATGCTTGATGACTTTAATAGTCGTAAAGTTACTGGTCACTCAGCAATTGAGGCAGCCAATAGATTTATTCAAGATCACCAAGAATACGCTTACTTAATCTATCAAATTATCGATAGAAATCTAGAAACCCGAGCAACTACTACAATTATTAATCGAGTTATTCCAAATCTTATTCCGACCTTTGACGTTTCCTTAGCTCACGATGCAGCTAAAGTAAAAGGAGTTGATCTACTCGATGGAACTTGGCATGTTTCTAGAAAGCTAGATGGAGTTCGGTGTATCTGTATTGTCCAAGGAGGCGACGTTAAATTTATTTCTAGAAACGGCAAAGAGTTCCATACTCTTGGTAAAATCAAGCAGGAAATTCTAAGACTCGGAATTTACAATGTTGTTCTAGATGGTGAAATCTGTCTGATGAATGAGGATGGAACTGATGACTTTCAAGGAATTATGAAACAAATCCAGCGAAAGGAACACACTATTGAAAACCCAAAATACTGGATCTTTGATATTCTACAACCTAACGAATTTTCTGGAGAAATCGAATCGCCTACCTTTTCGACTAGAATCGAGACCAGACCATTATGGTTAATGGATATTGAAACTACCGGAATCTTAGAAGTACTTCCTCAAATCCGAATCCTAGATGAAAATTCTCTTGATGAACTTAAGGCACAATCTAAAGATTCAAATTGGGAAGGGCTGATTGCTCGACGAGATACTCCATACCAATCTGGCCGAAGCAAAAACATGCTAAAGATTAAAGAGTTCTTTGATGCAGAATACGAAGTAACTGGCTTAATTATGGGACCGCAACGAATTATCGTAAATGGCAAAGAGGTCGAGGAAGAAATGTTGAGTGCAGTAACTATTAATCATAAAGGCTCGCAAGTCCAAGTAGGCAGCGGTTTTACTATTGAGGAACGTAAGCATTATTATCGAAATATTGACGAACTTATGGGAGCAATCATCACAGTTCAGTACTTCGAGCAATCGACCGATCAGCATGGCAATCATTCCTTAAGATTTCCAGTATTTAAGGTAAACCATGGTAAAACTCGTAGTATATAATATATGTCATTCAATAAGAAACACGTACCTGCATTAGAGGAGATTAAGAGATACCACGCAGAAAAAGGAGATGAATTTATTCTTTCTTTTGAAAAAGCAGATTGCTTAATCGGTCCAACCGAATCGATTGACTATGTCTATTCTAATTTAAATAGAATTAACGGTAGATCGGCTCAACCTAATTCAGAAATTATTGAAGAGGCAATTGCCAAATTAACTGAAGTTTATACTAAACTAAAGACTATTCCAGACTTTGATCTTGCGAGTAGCGAAATTAAAAAAGTAATTAATTACATCACCATAAAACAATAAACTATGTATTACATCGTAAAAGTAAAATTCGAAACAATGGACGACAAAACTGGTCGCCTAAAAAAAATTATTGAGCAGTATTTAGTAGATGCTGAGTCAGTATCCCGTGCAGAGGAATTAGTAAAAGAGCGTTTTAAAGATTCAATCGCTGACTTTTCAGTAGCTGGAGTACAGGAATCGAAAATCATGGGAATTATTAAATAATTTTCTCTATGAAGAAAATGCCAACCAGAACTGCTGAACAGGTTTATGATCTATTAGTTCGTTTTGCTGATGCAAACTCATACCATTACGAAAAAGAAACTTTTATTTTTCACTATGGTGTTTTAGAAAATACTGATATTAAGTATACTCTAAATTGTGTTGACGATTCATTGAGAACTTTTTATTGTACCCCTGAAGGAGATATGTGGATTACCGGTAAGGCAACAAGCCGAGTAAATGCAATCCTTAAAAAAATGTCAGAAGAATTAAAACAATTTAAACAACAAATGGCCTATGTTTGATCGATTTAAATCAATCGAAGCAGTACAGTTAGGAATTAGCGGAGAACCAATTCGCGTCCTAATTTTAGAAAGTGGTTGGAAGACCGCACCCGTAATGTACCATGTTCTTGAAGAACACGGAGATCGCGAACAAACAGATTACCATTTTTTATCAGCAGAACAAATATCTACTCGATATGGCGTTAACTACACTGAAAATACCGCAGCAAAAGTCAGCTGATTTTTCAAAAGAACTCTTTAGCGTCTTTTTTAAAGCAATTGAAGAGTTTGACCTTGAGTTTGGAGTAACACCAAACAAAATTACATTTGGAGGACCTCTAGGTAAAGAGGTCCTCCTTTTTATTCAAGAAGCTAATTGGAACATCTCCCAATGGAATCCGGAAGCGCTGGATGGGCCAAATAGAATTTTCTTTAAGTACACTAAGGAAATAACTCAAATTGAAGAGAGAGGCTCTATCCCTATGGGAGACTCCTTAAATGGAAGGGTAATTTCTGGAATTCCTGACGCAGTAACAATGGGAAAAATAATCCAACACGCAGCTGGTCCAGGATTTACAATTGAAAGAAAAGTCCGACCTGAAAGTTGGATAAAACTAGAAAGAAAATCTTAGTAAATATTATATGCAAAATCTTTTTAAACACGGTGACAAGGCATATCTTATTGTAAAGAAGAGAGCATTTGACCTATTTAGTAAAAAATTTGGTGAGGAGCCAGATATGGATATGGTGCAGGCATATATGCGGAACTTAGGTGCAGACCATGTCCTAAAGGATCATGATAGTTTTATTTTTTGTAGAACTATTGAGGATGCAACATTTGAAGAAATTAAAATAACTGACGAGGAATGAATTGGTGTGGATACGATTGGATTACCGAAGAGCGCTGGGGAAAGATACATCCAGAAAAATTAGACTGGTGGTATGATGCTAGTGCAGTAACCGTTGACCGAAACGGTTGGTTACACTTAGGGACCCATGAGAATTTTCAAGAAGTTCAGTTAGAAAACGGTAAAATCGTAGTTTCACCAATTGGCGCAGGTCTTGTTTCTTGCACTAGTCGAGATTTCCATTGGGGAACCTATGAAATAGAGGCAAAGCTACCGGCAGGCAAGTGTTTATGGCCAGCCTTTTGGATGTGGAGCTGGAATACATGGCCACCGGAAATTGATATTATGGAAGGTTACTCAAACGAATCAGGAAGTTATTTTCGTTGGAATCCTCTAGGTTTTTGGAATGCACAAACTAATATTCATTTTAGCGATGCGGTTACTGGCAAACCTAAATCAGTTGGTGGAAAGGCCAGACCTTTTATCCTTAAGAACCCAGCTGAGGAATTTATTAATTATCGTTTGGTATGGAAACCAACGGCTATCTATTTCTATTATAACAATCGATTAGTTCGTAAAATAACTGACCGTGACGTAATGGAACAGGTTAATGCTACTGAAATGAATGTTATTATTAATAATGGTGTCACTCAATATCTACCAGACCAGGACCAAACCAGTGACTTTATTGTAAAATACTTTAAATATACTCCTAGAAACTAATGAAAGGAATCTTAACTTATTGTGAAGCTGACCCAACTTTTGTAAATAGCATAACTGGTTGGTTTATCCATACTGATGAGCCATCCCAAAGTTATCAAGTTATGAATGAGTCAATTTCTCAAATTGAAAAACGTGGTTTATCTGATGGCGACGAAGTTGAATATGAACTTCAAACACAGTGTTATATTACTCAAGGTAATCGATCAGTTCATAGCATCGTTGCTCGCATCCAGTCAGATGAGCCAGTTAATGGTCGTATATTCTTAATCGATATCGATGGAACTATCTGTGATGACATTAAAAATGAAGAGAGCCATCTCTACCCGACTGCTCAAGTATTTCCTAATGCCAAGGAAATTATTAATAAGTGGTATAGTGAAGGTCACATAATTACTTTCTTTACTGCACGTGAAGAGAAAGATAGAGAGGTTACTCAAGACTGGTTAAAATTAAATGGATTTAATTATCATGGTTTAGTAATGGATAAGCCTAGAATTAAGGACGGACAAGAATATGTCTGGATTGATAATAGAAAAGTTAGAGCAGTTACCTATATGGGAACCTGGTCAGAGTTAAAAGAAGTTGACGCTAGAATTAAAGTTTTTGGATAATGGAAAAATTAAAAGTTGACACTCACCACTATTTTGAGATAATGGATAGATGCAGTATCTTACTTTCAAATCTAGATAGTTTCCTAATTCAAAATCCGGCAACTAAAGCCGAACCTACCATTGCTGAAAAGTTAGACCAGATTGGCGAGTTACTAGCAGACGTTTATCAAGAAGCTGGCTCAATTTATTACCGAGAATCTAGCAAAAGCCAGCTTAAAAAAATCGAAGAAGATGACAAATGAAGAATTAATTGAAGAGCTTTTAATTGAAGCTGAAGCGCTAGGCTTAAGGGAAAACGTGTTGGCGCACGCAGTTCGTCTTCGACAGTTAGACCCAAAAATGACGCCAGTCATGTCATACGAAAAGGCATATCATCAAATAGTAAGTAAAGACAAGAAAAAATGAACCCACGTGAACAGGCAATGCTCGACCTAATCGAGCTATTAGAAGGACAAGTTATCCAGTTAACTATGCTTTCAAAAATCGAGTTAGGAGACGATGTAATCTCCGAAATTAAAAAATTAAAACAAACAATCAATGAAGAAGTTAATTAGAAAAGTAAAGCAAATTTTAAAGATTACAAATGTAACTTGTGTAATCGAGTACACTAATCCATTAAGTATTAGCCAATTTACCGCGCTTATGCAAAATATGGTTAATAAATTTCCAGGAAGCTGTAAGCCAAGTAGTATTTCAGGTCGACCGAATAGTGCTTTTATTGAAGTAGATTTTAGAGAAGCGTGTATA
>Ga0222712_10001814_pt1 | contig 25568 bp, 23 predicted proteins | sample C33_657DmetaG_FD_165043 | JGI IMG/M metagenome (GOLD analysis project Ga0222712, IMG submission 165043) | Estuarine water microbial communities from San Francisco Bay, California, United States - C33_657D | ecosystem: Environmental > Aquatic > Marine > Unclassified | place: USA: California... | reverse complement strand
GTTATAACAGTATATAAAACATCTGATTTTGGTATCCGAGCCACCATAGGTGTATCTCAGCAAGTTGGTGTTGCACCTGTGGTTGCACCTACGGTATCATTAACCCCACCAAATAATGCAGTAATTGCATACAACGAATATGGTAATCAGTTTAATTACAAATTATATCAGGGTACTTGGACAGGTGGCAGCACACCAACGCAGGGTAGTTTTAGTATGAATGGTGGTGGTAATTTTGCATTTTATGGTACGGATGGTAATGTAGTTATTACACAACCATCTACTGGAATTTGGGTTGGAACAATACAAAATGCAACTGCATCTCCATACTCAGTTGGTGTTTATGCACTTAGTGAAAATACTTCAACAACAAGCCAAAGAAATGCAACTATAACATTCTCTTTGGGAAATACGGGAGGTTCTAATTCTACTTCTTTACAAATTATACAAGCAGTTGCTCCACCAATATTTGCATTTAGTGATTGGAATGGTTCGGTATCCGTTTCACAAGGAGGTTCTGTATCTTATCAAACTGGAAATGCAGCGGGAGCTGTTTTAGTATCACCATCATCTTTTGCATTAGTAAATACAGATACTACTAGAACTATAAATGTGACTATAACCGTTCCTAGTGGTTATTCAAATAGTGGTGGAACTGTAAGTGGACAAAAAACGGCAACTCAAGCATCAGTTCCTACATTCGCATTTGGAGATGCGGGTGTTAGTGGATTTGCAGTTTCACAAAATGGAACAATAACTCCACCTACTGCATTATATGCTTCAATTAGTAGTATAACATACAATGGTAGTATTAGTAATACATCTTATGGATTAGTAAATGCAACTACTACACGAGATGCAACTGTTTTTGTAATTGTTCCTAATGGATACTATAATAGTGGTGAAGAAATCGGTGGAACTGTATATGCCAACCAATCTGCAACTGCAACATTTGGATTTGGTGATTGGAGCGGTTATGTTGTATCAATTAATGAAAATGGACAAGTTTTTGCTTCCGCAGGTAATTCTGGAGGGGTAGTTTCTCTATCTCCTGCGAATTTTGATAAAGTTTATACATCAACTGATAGAAATATAACTGTAACTGTTAGTGTTCCTAATGGATATTACAATAGTGGTGGAAATGTATCTGGAAATAAAACCGCAACTCAACCAGCAGCACCTGCTGACCCTACGGTTACAGTTTATACAAGATGTGATACAAATGCAGTCTATTTTATAGAAGGTGAATATAGTTATTCATTTATTGACATTCTTGGAGCAACCGCAGTTCGTTCAGAAACAACTACGAGAAGTGTTGCATTAGCATCTAGCTATACAGAGTTATTCTATATCTATGAATCAATAAATACTTGTTAAGTAAATAATAAATAATGAATTTATTCTAATTTTTTGAATAATTATAAGTATGATAGTATTTATCACAACAGGTTACGGAAAAAATATAGTAGGAGGTTCGGATATATGGTGTAATAACTTTGTAGAAAACATCTTACCATTAGTTACAGAAGATTACAAAATTGTAGTTGATGGTAGACCTTTGTTGCCAGAAGAAGGAGCAATCTACACTTTTGGAAACGATGAAGAAATCAATAGGATATTAGATGAATGTGATAAGATAGTTTTTCTACATCATTCTTACAAACCAAATCCTATAATCAAAAAGTATCTTCACAAAACTCACACAACCTTTGTTCATGCTTTCATTCCTGATATGTTGGGATTAAACGATGAATACGAAAACCTAATGACCCGAATGGATTGGCATTGGCAAAAGGATATTTTGGACAATTCTAAAAATATAGTATGGATAGGATATGAAAAAGATACAATACACACATATTACCCAAATACAATTACAATACCAAACTACTATAAATGGAAACATAACAAACCATATACAGAGGTAGTAAGTAATAAGATTGGTTATGCTGCAAGATGTGAAACAAGAAAGAATGCTCATTATTTAGATGGAATACCTGCTTTTATATTCTCAAACAAATACGATTATAAACGAATGTTAGAGGGGAGTAAAATAAATGCAGATGTGCATACTTTTATAGAATTTGATTATCGTTTTCACAACACATTTTTTCAAAAACAATTTAAGATATTTCACGGTTGTTATACCAAAGAACCATTTGGATATGCTATATTTGATGCAATAGATAATGGTAAATTACCTATAATACATTCGGACTGGATGAAAGATATTAAATACAGATATAGAGCAATGAATAAAACACAATTTCACTACCAGTATCTGAGAATATTAGAAGATGGTTTTGAAAAAAATAAAAAACAATTTGATAGATTAAAAAAAGGATTAGAAAAATTTACAAACAAACAAAATTGGATAAATGAAGTTATTAAATATATTAGCAACTAATAGCGAGTTGCAATGCTTATTTCCAGAAGCAAAACTAAAGTCAGTAGATATAGTTGATATAGGAAAACAAAATAAATTGGTTATAGATAATAATGGTGAAAAAATACAAATAAATCATTATATACAAAACCCGTATGATATATTAAATGATTTAAAATCATTTGATGACATTACAACTTTGGATTTATTATATACAAATCCAATTGATAATTCAATAATAATAGTTGATAGAAAAATATGGAGTGAATTATATCTACCATTGATGAAAAAAAATCCAATTGAATTTAATAAATTGGAGCAATTATATGTTGATAGAAATACAAAAGTTTTTTTTAATTTTGCATTTTTAGAAGCAAACGAATATGAGATAGATGAAAAATATTTTAGGTATGATTTTAAATTTAATCATATTAAAATTACCGATTATGAAATGTTTGATGGAGAAAAAAACTTTCATTATGATTCTTTTTATTCTTTATATCATTTATTAGCAGAAGGACAAATGATTGCGGTATTATTTCCAAGTGTTTTAAACGGAAATCATCAATACAATATTAATTTTTATGATATGTTTAATAATTTTAATATATCACATAGTATTACAAAACCATATGTATATTCTAATTTGGCATTAAAACCAAGATTCCATAGAGTTCAATTTTTATTAAAAGGATATGAGCACAATGTATTACACAAAGGGTTAAATTCTATAAATGAAAAATTTATATTAGAATATTCACAAGCTGCAAAAGAAGGTCACATATACACAGACCACACTAAAACTCATACCGATAATCATAAAAAATATTTTACAAAAGAAGTTTTTGATAAATTAAACTCAATAAGACATCAATTAAATGTTACACCATTAAATGCTCCTTTTGAATTTGACCATTTACTTTATTATTTTAGAGATAAAGAATATGATGTATCTTATTTTGAAATAGTAGGAGAAACTCATTGTATTTTTAATTTAAAACATGGATTTTTTACGGAGAAATCATTAAAACCAATATTATCCGAAAAGTTTGCATTAATATTTGGGTCTAATAAAGTTTATAAAGAATTTAAAAGAATTGGTATAGATTTATTTTTAGATGAATTTGGGTTAAACGGAATTGAAGATAAAAATGAATTAGAACAAATTGATATGATAATTGGTTTTTTAAAAAATCAAAATCAAAATGATATTAAAAATATTTTTATAGGAAAAGCAGATACTATAAAAGAAAATAAACAGAAATTAATAAAACATTATTGTAAAATAATGAATAATATAAATACATTATTATGATACTAACAAACGGTTGCTCATATACTGGTGGTGAAGACAATTGGCCAAATGCTTTTGGGGATTATGGTTATACATTTTACAAGCACTTTGAACCTAATAAAAAACATGATATTATAAATATAGGAGCTGGAGGTGCGGGTAATACTATAATAAGAAGGAAAACATTTAATGCATTACATGGTCCGAAATATAAAGATAATATAGATTACGCAATAATCCAATGGTCTACAATAGATAGATGGGATTATCCTATATTTGTTTCAGAAAATAGAGCAAATGGTTATCCAAGAATGAATATGCATCCAGAAAGAATAAATAAAATAAATTATATGCATAACGGAACTGATACAGAAGGATATGCAAAAGAATTTTATGAAAAATATTATTCGGTTCATGGTGCAGTTATTGATACATTAGAAAATATATACCACACCCAAACGTATTTAAAAGATGCAAATATACCATATAAGATGATTACTATTGGTAATTTAATGCAAATGGATGTTGCAATTGATAATTTAGTTAATTTACAAAAAAGACAAGATAAGAGAAGTGGTGATTACTCTACATTAAAAACAAAAAACATATTAGAACAACTTGAAGATTATGAAGATTCATTTCATGAGGTAAATATAATAAATCAATTATTAGAAAAAATAGATTTTAGTAATTTTATATTTACAGATAATAATATAATAGGTGGATTTGGCGGTGGAATTATTGAATGGCTAACTGATAATGATGAATCAATGGCTGAAAGTGGGTATCACCCAACTTTAAAACAATCTACTAGATTTTTTGATGAATTTTTATGGCCTAAAATTAAAAATGAAGTAGAAACATATTATACTAAAATAAATCAATAAAGTTTTGTAAATATAGATTTTTTTTTGTATATTTGTGTTACTTTATAATTTACTGATTACTACATGCTACAAGATTTAATATACATAAAGAATACTCTAACAAATAATATTGAATTTAATGAGTATCAGGAACAAGAAGAAATACCTGTTCCATATAGATGGTCTCACGGAGCTACTGATACCCATTTAGGAGATGGTTTAATTATATATTCTCTTATTCAGTATATGAGAGCAAAAACTTGTGTATGTTTAGGTTCGGGGGGAGGGTTTGTACCTAGATTAATGACACAAGCAAGAATCGATTTACACAGACAGAATATATTTGAAGGCAATGATGACTTAAATTGGGGTGATATTGGAGTTACTTATGTAGTTGATGCTATGAATGGCATTGGTGGTAAAGTTAATTGGTTTAAAGAAGAATCATTCTTCAGAAGAACATTTCATCCTCGTATTTTAGGAACTACCACAGAGGAAGCATTTCATAACCACTTTGTATTAAATGATATTAAAATTGATTACTTACATATAGATGCAGGACATAGTTATGAAAATGTTAAAGAAGATTTTGAATTATATTCCCAACTCCTATCCCCAAATGGAATTATTTCTATTCACGATACTGACCCTAATTTTGCGGATAGTTACTTAGTTACAAACGAAGTTAAAGATAGAAACGACCATGAAGATTGGAATGGTCCTATTCAGTTTGTAAAAGAATTAAAAGATAATCCGAAATGGGAAACATTTGATTTGTTTAACTTTGGAATAGTAAAAAATAAACCATCATCAACAGGTCTTACATTAGTTAGAAAAAAATGATTAGATTAGTTACAGTAACAGGTTCTAGAACAACAACATTAAAACATATGTTAAACCATTATACAGATATGGTTGATGAAATGCATATTGTTGTATATGATTGGGAAGAGCAATCTAATTTAGCAGAGGTTCAAAATATTGTATCTGAATTTAGAAATGCTAAAATTGTAAAAACCGTAATTGAAGAAAAATACAATTGGGAAAAGGTAACTCAATTATATAATGAAGTTAAATCTACACATCCAAATGATTGGTGGGTAATATCAGATGATGATGAGTTTCACTCTTATTCATATTCACTTAAATCAATTATATGCGATTGTGATATGAATGGTTGGGATATGGTTAGAGGTGGATTTGTAGATAGAATTGGTGTAGATGGGGAGATGGTTGAGTTATTAGATACAGATGATATATTTGAAAAGTTTCCATATGCAGGATTTTTTAGACATCCATTAAGTGGAGCAAACCCTAATAAGATTTGTATCGCAAAGGGATATGTTGAGATTACAAACGGTCAACATTACGCAAAAATAGATGGACATACAACTTGGAAATGGCAAGGTTGGAATCATCCATTAATTGCACCAATTGAAAAATATAATGTACAGGTTCATCATTTCAAATGGGATAGTACCTGTGGAGAAAGAATTAGAGCAGTTGCAAACATACAAAAAGATTACTCTTATTCGGAAGAATATAGAAAAATGTACAGAGAATTGGCAAAGTATAGATTTAAATTACCGTTAGATGATGAAAGATTTGGGTTTGAATTATCACCAACTTATCATTATTATGGATACTCAAAGTGGGAACAATTAATTAACAAAATAATATCGATATGACAGATGAACAATTATTATTAGAACAAAGAAAAGTAAAAGCATTAGAAAAGATTGCAACTACTTTGGATGCACTTACCGTTTGGTTTGAAGAAATTGAAAAAGATGAATGGAGTGATAGAATCCAATGGTATATGGCAGAGTGGCATAAGACCATTCAAAAACCAATTGAAAAACCAATTGAAGAACCAAAGCCAGTACATACAGAACAATTGGTAGAACCATCTGAGCAATTAGAAATTATATCCGAAGAAATAGAAGAAACAACAGAAGAAGTTGATTACAATGAGTAAAAAATTAGGTGTTATAGTTCCGTATAGAGATAGATACGAACAACTTATACAATTTAAAAAACGAATAAATGAATACCTTACTAAAACTGGTATTGATTATGAGTTAATAATTGTAGAGCAAGATGATGCCCAATTATTCAATCGTGGAAAATTATTAAATATTGGATTTAAGTATGCAAAAAGACTTAAATGTGATTATGTAGTTTTTCACGATATAGATATGTTACCAGTTGATGTTGATTATTCTTGGAGTGATGTGCCCGTTCATATGGCAACTGATTTTATACCATCGGATACTAGAATTATATTTGATGAATATTTTGGTGGTATAACAATGTTTCCATCCGAAGATTTTTTAAGAATAAACGGATATTCAAATGATTATTGGGGATGGGGTTTTGAGGATGATGATTTATTGTATCGTTGTAAATTAAATCAATTATCTTTAAAAGTTATAAATCAACCACAACCTGGTGGACATACTGCTGGATTAAGATTTAATGGGCAGAATGCGTTTGTTCAAAGTGAATTTGATTTTAATAAATTGGAAGAAATGACAATCTTTGTATCATTTTGTCCTGATAAAATGATGTTAAATCATTTGGAATACGATGATACTTTTGTTGTATTTGCCAATTCACATTTACGAATAACATATAACTCATATTCTCGCTACAACTTTGAATTAAAAGATGGTGATGGAAATATACATTATATAAATTCAGATATAAAAAAAGAATATAAAACTAACATATGTGTAACCGTTGATAGAGAAACTAAAAAGTTTAAAATGTATCAGGATGGCATATTGCTTGATATAAAAAAATATGATATTGATTTTAAATTTGATAATAAAACATTTTATTTAGGATGTGATAAAGATAAAAATTATTTTAATGGTGTTATAAATGAATTTGCAATATATGATTGTATTTTAATTGCAGAAGAAATTGAAAATATATCAAACAATCAGTATTTTGGTTTAACTCATAATTTTCAAAATTATCAATCGGAGCATAAATTAAAATTATATTACACTCCAAAGATAATTAAAGATTATAAATTGGTTGATTTAATTAGTTATAAAAATAGTGGAGTTATAAATGAATGTGAGATTATTGGTTATACATTTGATGATGTAAAATCAAAACAAGTTCCACATAGAAGAAATGGTACATTTGAATTAGTTGCACACGAAGAAAACGGATATGTTGGAAATGGTTGGAAAAATATAACAACAAGATATAACCAATTAAAATATCATAATGAAGTAACAACTGGTTATAAAGATACTAAAAATGATGGATTGAGTAATTGTAAATTTAAAGAACATAGTTTTAATAGTGTTGGTAATCAAACCCACGTTGTAGTTGCGTTATGAAATATAAATTAGGTGTATGTGTTCCATATAGAAATAGAGAAGAACACTTAAAAGAATTTATTCCTGTAATATCTAAATTTTTAGAATCAAAAGATATTGATTTTAAAATATATTTTGCTCATCAAATAGATGATAAACTTTTTAACAGAGGTGCTATGAAAAATATAGCAGCTAAACATGCATTTGAAGATGGGTGTGATTATATAGTTTGGCATGATATAGATATGGTACCAGAGGATGACACTTGCGATTATTCGTTTCCTAATGATAATCCCCAACACATTGCAGTTCGTATCTCACAATCAGATTATCAGTTGAAATACGAAGAATACTTTGGAGGAGCAGTTGTATTCTCAAAAGAGCAAGTAGAAAGAACCAATGGGTATTCAAATGAATATTGGGATTGGGGTATGGAAGATGATGACCTTTTTTGGAGATGTGTAAAAGAAGGATATGCTAACAAAACTAAATTAGATTATAATGAAGAGCAAATTGTAGCATATTTTAATGGTGTGGATTCTAAAATTGAATTTAAACCATCAAGAGAACAAAGAGCTTGTTTATCCGATTCACATACAGTTTCTATATTAGTAAAAGCAGACCAACAAATAGAGAAAGTTCCTATTTGGTTAATAGGTGATTCCGAAAGACAGTTTATAGAATACCCAATATTTAGAAAACCTGGTTACGATTGGGGATTATCTTTTAATAACAGTAGAGCATATACAATGCAACTTTGGGATAGAATGAAAAATCATATATACCAATGGATTAAGAGATATGAAAACCAATGGAGTTGGGTTACGATGGCAGTTGATGCTGAAACTAAAAAAATACATTTTTATTTAAATGGTAGAGAAAGTGATGCAAGATTGGGAACAGGAACACAATCTCCTTTTACTTACGAAGAACCATTAAAAAGATATGGAACAGAGCCGTTTTATGTTGGATATTCAAACTCACCAAACGAATCATTTTTTAAAGGAGGAATTGCATCAATTGCAATGTGGAATAGGTGTTTAACTGCTGATGAAATAAAAAACATACACACCGAATTTCCAAATGATGGGTTAGTATTAGACCTTTTTACTATGGGTTTAGAATTTGGAGAATCTACAAATATAGAATTAAAAAAAGAAAATATAGAAATTCCCCATACCATATTACCACATAGAATAAATGGTAAATTTAAATGTTTACCACACCCAACCGAAGGGTTAATAAATGAAGGTGGAATTGAAAAATGGGCAAAAGGAGAAACTACTGCAAAAAATGAAAGAAGATATATATTAGAAATGCAGCAGGATAAAATTGATTACAAATCCGATGGTATAAATTCAGTTAGTTACGAGTTAGTATCTATTGATACGATTGATGAAAAACATCAAATGATAAATGTAAAATTATAAGTTATGTCAGAAGAAAAAACCTATTCAGAAAATCCCATTTATTTAAAAGTTAAAGATGATTTAAATAACATAGGACCTGGTATGTGTTTAGCAAAATGGACACAGGTTACATTACAATTACAAAGTGGACACAATCATTCGTGCCACCACCCTGCTACTCATAAAATTTCCGAAACAGAAATAGCAAGAAACCCATCTGCATTACATAACACTCGATTCAAAAAATTAAAAAGAAAAGAGATGTTGCAAGGTGCAAGACCTACGGAGTGTGATTATTGTTGGGCAGTAGAAGATAATTCAGACCGTTTTTCGGATAGAATTTTTAAATCAGGAGAAAGTTGGTCTTATCCTTATATGGATGAGATTGTAAATTCTGATTGGAGAGATGATTATAACCCAAAATATGTAGAAGTGGCATTTAGTAATGCTTGTAATTTTAAATGTTCGTATTGTGGACCTGCATATAGTTCTAAATGGGTAGAAGAAATTGAAAAACACGGTGCTTATCCAACAACCGATAATTTCAATTCAAATGATTGGTTAATTCAAGAAAATAAAATGCCAATCCGACATAGTGAGCATAATCCATATGTAGAAGCATTTTGGAAATGGTGGCCCGATTTATACAGAGATTTACATACATTTAGAATTACAGGTGGTGAACCTTTAATGTCAAAAGATACATGGGGAGTATTAGATTTTATATTAGACCACCCAAATCCAAACAAAGAATTAAAATTGGCAATAAATTCTAATTTAGGAGTACCTGATAAGTTGATTGATAAGTTAATTGAAAAAATTAAAAGATTAGAAGATGCGGGTCGTGTTAAAGAACTTATTATTTTTACATCGGTAGATGCTTGGGGAGAACAAGCTTCATATACACGAACCGGAATGGAATTTAATAAATTTTGGGATAATGTAAATAAAATACTATCGGCATCAAGTAGAACTAATATAACAATAATGTCTACATATAATGCATTAAGTGTATTTAGTTATCCAAAACTAATTCAAGGAGTTTATCAATTAAAAGATGAATACGCATCTCCGGATAGATATTGGAACTCAGCGGTATTTTTAGATTCATCGTATTTGAGATACCCGTTACACCATACAGTTCAGGTTTTACCGTATCAGTTTGCAAATAATATATTAGAGCAATCTAAATTGATTACATATTATGCAGCACCATCTTTTAGTCCGGAACATATTGGATATTCAGATGTAGAAGTTCAAAAACTAAAAAGAATATATGATTGGATGCTTTCATCACAAGATGCAAATCAACAAATGAAAAATAGATATAATTTTTATCAATATTTTTCAAATCACGATAAACGAAGAGGAACTGATTTTTGTAAAACATTTCCTGAATTAGAAGAATTTTATAACTTTTGCGGAACAATAAAAATATGAGTTTAAAAGTAACAAAGGAAAATATATTTTTCCTACTACCTGAAAGTAGATACGCGGTTTCGGAAAGAATAGATGCTTATATGGAAAAAGATTTTACAGTATATGTAAAAGCAAAATTATTTCCAGAAACATTAACCCAAACTGAATCATTTTTATTAGCAAGAAATGGTATGCATACTGGTATATCTGCTTTTAAAGATTCCGATGATAATAATAATGTTATGTTTACATATTGGTTTAAGGATGCAGATGATGTACCTAGCCCAAAACAAATATTTTATACATTAGGTGATGATATTTTAAATGAATTTAACGAATATATCATGATTGGTGATGATGAAAATGAAACCATATCTTGTTATATAAATAGTAAACTTATTGGTGAAATAACATATGGAGATGATAGAAAACAGACATACGAAAATTCTTTTTATTGGTTTGGGTGCGGAAGTATGATTGGACCAGAAGAACATAGAGCTTTTGGAGATTTTGAATATAAAATGGCGTTTGTGTTAAATAAAAAAATATCATTAGATGATATAAACGATTTAACAGAAAACTATGAAGAAAAATATACTGATATAGTTTTTAACGATTTAAGAAAATTAAAAAATAATTACCCATTAAGAGAAAACTTTGCTTTCTTTTGTGATTTTAAACATTACAACAGATATAAAGTTTGGGATTTAAGTTTTAGTGGAAATTATCCTCAATTTTATATAGAACATAATATATATTTCTAAAAGGTTATATGAAAATATTAATTACAGGTGGTGCGGGTTATTTAGGTTCTGTTATTACTGGCAGAATGTTACAAGAAGGACATGAAGTTGTTGTTTTGGATAAATTATTATTCAATCAAACTTCGTTGTTACAATACACTTCAAATCCAAAATTCACATTTATTTATGGAGATGTTAGGAACTACGAACTCCTAAGAGGACTTTGCACAGATGCAGAAGTTATTATTCCATTAGCAGCAATAGTAGGATTTCCCGCTTGTGCAGCAGACCCAAAGTTGGCAAAAGAGATTAATTTTGAGCAAATCCTAAATATTATTAAAATAACAAAAGGAAAAGGCAAAAAGATTTTATATCCAAATACAAATAGTGGTTACGGATTAGGAGAAGGTGAATCAGAATGTACGGAAGAATCTCCATTAAAACCAATATCAGTTTATGGAACTACGAAGGTAGAAGCAGAAAAGTATTTAAAAACAAATACTGATGCAATTATATTCCGTTTAGCAACTGTATTTGGTGTATCTCCTAGAATGAGAACGGATTTATTGGTAAATGATTTTACTTACAAAGCAATTACGGATAAATACATTGTTGTTTTTGAAAGAGAATTTAAAAGAAACTTTATTCATATTCAGGATGTAGCAGATGCTTTTGTGTTTATGTTAAACAACTATGATACACACAAAGGACAAGTATTCAATGTAGGATTGAGTGATGCAAATTTAAATAAACAACAATTGTTAGAAACTATACAAGGACACGTTACCGATTTTGCAATATCTTACAATGATTTCTACGAAGACCCTGATAAAAGAGATTATATAGTTTCTAATGCAAAAATAGAAGCAACTGGATGGTATCCTAAATGGAGTTTGGATGGGGGTATTGCTGAATTAATAATGGCATATCAAATGATAGTCCCAAAAATGGGTGCAGAATTTAGAAATGGATTCCCATTAGGTTACGCAAAAAATACATAATATGAGTTCAAATTGGAAAGAGTTTGAAATAACTCCATCAAAGAAATTCGGAAACGAAGTAGAGATATACACTCCATCTATTTATAGAGAATACAGAGGAGAGATATTTACCACGTTTCATTCGGAAGAACATCCTGTAATGTTAAAACTTGCACCGTATGTTTCAGTACATGGAAGATTCTCTCGTTCTTATAAAGGAGTGTTGAGGGGATTACATTATGATACTAAAACTTGGAAGTTAGTTCAGGCAGTTGTTGGTGATATATACCTCATTGTTTTGGATGTAAGAGAAGATTCTCCTACCTATGGGGATTGGGAATCGTTTATCATATCTGAACGTAACAGACAACAGGTATTAGTTCCTCCTGGGTTTGCAAATGGTCACTTTGCACTTACCGATTGTATGTTTCATTATAATTTATTTTACGATGGTCAGTATGTAGATGCAAATGAACAAGGTGTAATTAAATGGAATGACCCGGAGTTTCAAATGGAATGGCCTAATAATCACCCAATATTACAAAAAAGAGACAGATGATACAAAATTTAGAACAATACAAAACTTTAAATGAGGTAGATACAGACTTTACTTCGCAAGATTTAATTGATTTTGAAAATGGTATAGTAGAGCAATGGGAAGGTGGTAAAATCAGAGGACCTATACATTTATCAAATGGAAATGAAGAGCAACTAATAGAGATATTTAAAAGAATATCTGCAAACGATTGGGTGTTTTCAACTTGGAGGTCTCACTATCATGCACTATTGCATGGTATTTCACCAGAATGGATTACAAACGAAATATTAGATGGTAAATCTATAACTCTTTGTAATTTAGATGAAAAGTTTTATTCATCCGCAATCGTAGGTGGAACTTTATCTATTGCATTGGGTGTAGCAATGGGATTAAAAGAAAAAGGAAGTGATGAGAAAGTTTGGTGTTTTATAGGAGATATGTCTTTTGAAAGTGGTATATTCTATGAGGTTCACAAATATGCAAGAAACTTTGATTTACCACTTTACTTTGTAGTTGAAGATAATGATGTTTCAACCTACACCCCAACAGAAGCAACTTGGAATACAAAAAGAGAAATACCAAATGATGTAATTTACTACAAATATAAATCAAAATATCCACATTACGGAAGTGGTAAATGGGTAGTTTTTTAATATGTTATACAATTCGGAATTAAATAGTTTTAAAAGGTTTATATCAGAATGGGATATTGATTCCGAATATGTTTTATTCGGTGCAAGTAAAGAGTGTGTCCAATTTATCAGAACTATGGACTTTTTATTTGGTTCTGAAAAATTAAAGATAAAATGTATTGTAGACCATAGTATAAAAACTGGCATTGCAAACAATCTAAATGAGGTAAGTGAATATTACCACCAATCAAAAGATTTTAATAATAGTAGAACCAATATACAATTGGTAAACATAAATGATTTTGATAAACAAGGTAATGTTATTATAACAACCGATGAGTTTAGAAAAGATTATCAAATCTATTTAGAAGAGCACAAAATAAAACACACTTGGTATAAAAACATTGCTTCCATCTGGCCTTATGAGTATCTAAACAAAGTTCATATATTCCAAAGTGATGTATTAGTAACGGAGAAATGCAACTTAAATTGTTCTCATTGTAATATGTTTATCCCACACTTCGAAATGCCGAAGCATAGAGAGTTGGATAATATGATAAAAGATATTGATTCTTATTTTAATATTGTTGATTATGTTAGTGTATTTCATTTAGTAGGAGGAGAACCATTCTTACATCCACAAATTGAAAATGTTATTCAACATATCTTATCAAACTACATAGATAAAATTGACAAGTTCATAATAACAACTAACGGTAGTATTGCCCCCAAACCATCTACAATTGAATTATTAAAGAGTAGTAATGTGATTTTGAGTGTAAGTAATTATTCAGATAAATTACAAAAACTAAAAAACAAAGTTGAAAAAGTAATTGGTATTTACAAATCAAGTGGAATTAAACACTATGTTAGAAATGAAATAGAATGGTATGATTTTGGAGATTTAAGAATTAAAAATAATTTACCAACTGATAAACTAATTAAACACTTTGATAGTTGTACTGCTCCGTTTAGAGGATTAAATGATGGTAAGTTTTATTACTGTCATTTAAATACGGGTGCAGTTTTGACAAAGTTATTCCCATTAGATAAAAACGATTATGTTGAAATAGATAAAATATCAAAAGAAGATTTACTTAAATTTGATTTAGGATATACTGATTTAGGATACATAACATTCTGTGATAATTGTAATGGTTGTAATACAGGAATTAAAATACCTGTAAGTTATGAAAAGCAAGGGGTAAGATGATAATAGTAGACATAGATAATACACTTGCTAATAATTTAGATAGATACAAACTAGCAACTAATTCCGATGATACTATAAATTGGGATGTGTTGTATGATTATGATAATGTTATATCGGATAAACCGATTCAATATATAATAGATTCTGTTAAAATATGGAAACGTTTGGGGTATAGAGTTCTTTTATTTACAAGCAGACCAGAACAAATCAGAGAGGCAACTGAATATTGGTTAAACAAATACGATGTTCTATATGACGAATTACATATGAGAAGTATTGAAGACCACTATATTAAAGATACAGAATTAAAAAGAAAAATGTATGATAAATTTGTAAATGAAGAAGTTTTATTTGCAATAGATGATAAGCAGGAAATAATAGATGTGTGGGAGCAATTAGGAATCAGATGCTACAAAGTAGATTCAATAGAATACCATACGGATTTATTATTGGAAGAAAAAAATTGGGAAAATCCTAAATCATTAAAAGAATTAGGATACATTTATTTTGGACCTTTATTATTTAATTATTTTGCTTGGTTAAAATCCGAATTAAATGGATGTGATAAAGTTTTGTTTAATTCAAGAGAAGGTTTATTTTTATTAGAAATTTACAATATATTTAAACAAAAATTTGATTTACCGGATGGGGTTTATTTTAAAACATCACGCAAACTTTCATTAGTAGCATCTCTTTTTAATAAAAACGATGTGTATGATTCTTTTAAATTACATAGATACAAAGGTAAATTATTCAATTTATTAAAAGATAGATTTAATATTATAGCAAGTGAATCCGATGTTGAAGTAGATACTCATATTAAATTACCAGATTTGAGTTTTTGTATGAACCAAATACTACAAAAAGCAGAAGATACGCGAAAACAATATGGTGAATACATTAAGAATATTATAGCAGATTCTAAAAATGTAGTAATGGTTGATAGTGGTTATCAAGGAACTACTCAACAAAATATAGAAAAAACTTACAAATTAAAATTTAAAGGTAGGTATATAATTTACAAAGGTAATAATCTCTTAGAAGATGTAAAAGGTTTATATAATTTTGAAAAGTCTAAATTAAAAGAAAATTTAATTTTTTTAGAATCTGTATTCATAGATAGAGTAGGTAGTTATATTGATATTGTAAATGGAGAATTTAAAAACGAAGAAACAAACAAAACACATAAACACTTTGGAGATAAAGTAGAAATAATAGAAGGTGTTAAAAGTTTTGTTTTAGATATGTTAAAATTTGATATTGATACAAATAATGTTTCTTATCAAAAACCTGCTTATATATTTGATTTAATGTGTAACAAAGATTTTGTAAAAAACGATGCATTGTTTGAAAGTTTTTATCACGACAATTTATATGTTAGAGAAGGAGTAAAACAAATAGAAAGAAAATAATATGGAAGTAATGCATGGTTCTAATTTCAAATTAATATACACAGATTGGTATATCCATCATGGTAAGTTACAACCATTTGGTAATGCGATACATCCAGTTATTCAAGAATTCATTAAAGATATTTTAAAAAGAAATTTAAATATCGATTGGTATGATATTTTACAATACCAACAAGAAGAAAAGGCATTTAAATTTGACCATTCAGAATTAATAAATTATTTTGAAAGAAACTTTCCACAAAATATAATAAATTTAAATCAGGTTAAAGATGATAATTTTATTTACATTTATCCATTAGAAATAAAAGCAACATTAAATGCAATATATAATGAAAATGGATTTGTATTAAATGATACTCAATATAAATGGTATTTAAAAGATATAATACCACCACAAATTATAGAATATGTTAAATCTGGTAAAGTAAAAATTTTAATCAATATAATACACGACCCATTATACGATGATAATAGTATATTCAGATTTGAAAAACAAATGAATGAAATTGGCATCAATGGTTCAAACATTATATTTTTAGGAGGTAGTAAATTTTCTGAATACTACGAGAAACACCCATATAGTAAAGTAAAAATATATAATGGACATTTGTTTATAAGAGGATATGCCGATGAAATAAATTCGTTTCCAATGATTGGAAATTTGGGTTATTTGTGTGAACTATTTGAAGAAAAGGATTTAGATTCAACTAAAATTAGAAAACATAAATTTCTATCTCCAAATAGAACAATGGAAAAAGTACAAAGAGTTATGATGGGATATTTTGCATTAAAATATAATTTAATAAATGAAGGATTGTTTACATTTTTACAAAAAATATCAAAAGATAGGTTAGTTAATATAGTACAGAAATCATACGATGATACTAATGAAAATATTGAAAAATATACATTAGAATTGGAGTCAATATTACCGTATGAAAATGATACACACGAAGTACCATCAAATCAAAAACAACAATTTGGTGTTAGAAACAATAAAAAAGAATGGTATTCAAATTCATATTTTCATTTAGTAACCGAAACATTTTTTGGACCAAACGTATTTCTTTCTGAAAAAATATTTAAACCAATTGCAAATCTACAACCATTTTTAGTATTTGGTGATTATTTAACATTAGCAGAACTACGAAGATTGGGATTTAAAACGTTTGAACCATTTATAGATGAGAGTTATGATTTAGAAAAAGACCCAAAAAAAAGAATCTTACTTTTAGAAAAAGAATTACTTAAATTAAAAAATATGTCAATAGAAGACCTACACAATTGGTATTATTCTATAATTGATATATTATTATATAATCAAAAACACATTTATACATTTGAAAATTATGAATGTTTTGATGAAATATTTGAAAAAATAAAAATAGATTACACACTAAAATTAATATAAAATGGAATTTAAAGGAAAAACAGTTTTAATTACAGGAGCAAATGGATTAGTAGGATTACCTACAATAAAAAAATGTTTAGATGAAGGAGCTAATGTTTACGCAGTAGACCTTAAATTTAGTGAAAATGCACTATTTTTACAAAAACAATACGGACATGATAAGTTGACGTTAATCCAAACAGATTTAACATATCTATCTCATTGTGAAAGTTTATTTACAGAACAAAAAATTGATATTGTATTACACATAGCAGGTGTTAAAGGTTCACCCGCTCGTTCATCACAAAATCCAGCGGATTACTTATTCCCAATGTTGATGTTCAATACTAATATGATTAAAGCATCGTTTGATGCAAAGGTTGATTGGTTTGTATATCTTTCATCGGTTGGTGTTTATAAGCCAGCAGATGTGATGAATGAAGAAGATACTTGGAATCAAGAAGAAACTTGGGCATCAACCCCATCTCGTTTAGATTGGCATCCAGGTTGGACAAAAAGAATGGGAGAACTTACATTGGATTCATTAAGAATTCAGTATGGTTGGGATAATTGGACAGTAATTAGACCTTCTAACATCTATGGAACAAACGATAACTTTGCACAAGATGCAACTGTAATATCCTCTAACATTTGGAAATTATTTAATGTAGAAGGTGAGGAAATGATATGTTGGGGCGATGGTTCATCAAAAAGAGATTTTGTATTTGGAGATGATGTAGCACAGGCAACCATTGATGTTGTTAAAAAAGAAGTTAAAGATATTATCAACTTTGGATGTGCAGAAGCAGTAACCATTAAAGATACGATTGAAACAATTGTTGAATGTTATAAAGAAATAACAGGTAAAACAAAAGTTATTACTTGGGATTCTACAAAAACAAACGGTGATGCTATTAGATGTTTGGGTTCTAAAAAACAAAAACAATATGGTATTTTACCACAAACAACATTAAAGGAAGGATTAACAAAATCAATTTTAGAATACAAAAGTAGATTATAATGAAATTGTTTACAGTAGGTTGCTCATTTACAGAAGGACAAGATTTACAAAATCATAAAAAGGAGTGTTATACACATGAATTATCTAAAAAATTAAATTTAGAATACTATAATTTTGGTTCATGTGGTGCATCAAATGATTATATTTTTAGAAAAGTTTTTGAATTAGTAGAATCAGATATAATAACAAAAGAAGATATATTAATAATACAATGGACTCATTATAATAGAAAAGAATTGCCAATTATATATGAAGATAAAAAATGGTATCATTATCCACCAAACGGACATGTTCCGATGTGGGATAAAAAAATGTTAAATAAGATATTAGGTGTTAAAAATGAATATTATGGTATTGATTTGCAGGAAAAAATGTATGAATTAAGAGATAAAAATATGAAATTATTAGACTCATATACTTTTAATTTTTTACACGATGAGTATCAAAAAAATACTACAAAAAACTATATAAATTCATTATATACATATTTGGAACATTTTGGATACAAACATTTACATTTTTTTGGTTGGAATCAATGTATATTAGATGGTATTATTGAAAATAAATCTTTTTTTTTAAAAGAAAGCTTTGGTGAATTTACAAATACTATTAAAAGTAACCATCCTAATAAAGAAGGTCATTTAAATTGGTCAGAGCATTTATATCAGAAAATAAAAGAAATTAATTACATATGAAACATATAGTAGCATCAGGTTGTTCGTTTACTAATAATTTTAGAATTAATATTGGAGATGAAAGAAGGTGGGAAAGAGACCCTATTGAAGATTGGACTTGGGCACATTGGCTGCAATCCAGTTTAAAAGAAACTCATGAATTGCATAATTATGGAACTGTAACACATGATAATAAAACAATTGCTCGTTCTATTATTTATAAAGTTTCTGATTTATTAAAGCAAGGTGTAAACCCAAATGATATATCAGTAATTGCTCAATGGACAACTTTAACTAGAAATTCATTTTTTATTTCACCGGAAAAATATGAAGACCATAATAACCCATCAACGGGTTACATTAAAAATTATGATAGTTGGGCACATACAAGTGATTATTTGATAAACGGTAAAGATAAAGTAAATCCATATGAGCAAGGTTATTTTCATTTAACAGGTGGGTTCAATCCAACTAATAATCCTATAAACATAGACCCCGTTGTATTTGAATGGTTGGATAAAGTTATGACTTACGATGAGAGATACTTTGAATGGTTTGAATATATTTTATTACTAATTAATTTTTTAGAAGTAAATGGTATTACAAAGATAAAGTTTTTTAATATGAATAACAATTTTTCTAAAAAATATTTAAAAGAAGGAAAAACACCACCATATTATCACACCCCATCAAATAAATCTGTATATGAATGTATAGTTACAAATAGAGACATATGTAATACTTGGGAACAAAAAGAATTAGAATTTGATAATGCTTATGTAAAAAGTTATGCAGATAAAATAAATTTTAACAAATATTTTTGGTTTTTTGAAGAAAATTTCGTATCTTTGTACGGAGGAATTATAGAATGGAGTATTAGAAATTTTAATTCCGAATTAGAGACTGATAATCTACCAAAAGTTTTGTGGAGAGAAATGAATGGTTTAGATATTGAAGGCCAAAAAGCATATTTAGAAAAAAGTTGGTATGGACACACATCATCTATATTAACACATAAATTCGTAAAAGATGTAGTATTAAATTGGGATATTTTTAATTAAACAAAATGAAAAAAACAGACAAAATTTTAGTTACTGGTGCAAGTGGATTTATTGGTTCACATTTATTACGATTGCTACACCTAAAAGGTTATACAAATTTAAGAGCAACATCATATAGTAGAAATTTAAGACACGACTTTGATGGGAGTAAAGATATTCCTTTTTTTAAAGGTAATTTGCAGGATGCTAAATTCTGTCAAGAAGTTTCAGAAGGAGTTGATGTAGTATTTCATTGTGCAGCAAACACATCAAATGCATTGGATACTAAATTCAATCCATTATTACACGTTACACCAAACGTAGAAATGAATGTAAATTTAATGGAACAAAGTTGGAAAAACAAAGTTCGTAAATTTTTATTTATTTCATCAAATACAACTTATCCAGATATGGGTACTGAATTTTGTACCGAAGATATTGACGTTCATGCAACTCCAATGCTACCTGTTTACAAAGCAGTTGGTGGAATGAAGAGATATGGTGAAATGTTATGTGATTTCTTTTCTAATCAGATTCACGAACCAATGCAATGTTTAATTGTTAGACCTTCAAACGCATTCGGACCAAATGATAAATTTGATTTTGAAAAGTGTCACGTTACTCCTGCAAACATCCGTAAGGTAGCGGATGGATTAAATCCAATACCAGTATGGGGAGATGGTACAGAGGTAAGAGATTTACTACACGTTGAGGATATGGCAGACGGTTTTATTTTTGTAGCAGAAAACAATGATACATATGATATTTTCAACGTATGTTATGGTGAAGGGTTTACAGTAAATGAAACTCTTGAAACAATTAAAGAGTTGGATGGTAACACAAATCCAATTGAATATGTTAATAACAAAGCACCAATGATTCCTATCCGATTATTATCTTCTAAAAAGATTAACGATTTAGGATGGAAACCAAAGAGAAATCTAAAAGAAGCTTTAAAAGAAACCATTGAGTGGTATAAAGCACATAAAAAAGAATTTAACCCAAACTCAAAACCATAATGAGTACACCACAATTTTCTCCATACAAAGATGAACTAACAAAAGCAATGACATTTCTTGCTCAACAAAAAGATACAATCTTTATTGGACAACAAATAGTTTATGCTGGAAACCCAATGAGCACAACTTTGGGGGAAGTTCCAAAAGAAAAAATGATTGAAGTTCCTGTGATGGAAGAAACACAAATGGGAATGAGTTTAGGATTGGCAATGACGGGTAAAACCGTCATCACTTTTTATCCTCGTTGGGATTTTTTAGTATCGGCAACAAACCAATTGGTAAATCACGCCGATAAGTTTGAAAATATGACGGGTAAGAAGGCAAACATCATTATTAGAGTTGGTGTTGGTAGTACAAACCCATTAGACCCAGGTATTCAACATAGAAACGATTATACACAAGAATTCAAATCTATCTTACAATTTACAAAAATTTGGGAATTAAAAAATCCAAATGATATTTATAAGATATATACAGATGCGTATAACGAAGGTGGGGTTCACATTATAGTAGAGAGTCCTGGATTATACTACCAAAACTAATTGATATGAAAAAATTTTGTTTTGTATATCTAAAAAGAACAAACAGTTTAGAAAGATATGAAATAATACCGGTTTCTTTGCATCCTGATTTTGATGAACTCATCTCATCTTTTAAATTGTTTACAAAATTTGAATTGGTAGATTTAAATTCAATAGATTCAAATACATCATTATTTATTACATTTCAATCATTTGATGCAAATGAAATGGGACAATATGATTTTGTAAATTCTTTTTTAAAATCAATACCATTAAAAAATGTTTTTTTTGATTTGTCATCATATGATAATCAAGAAATTAATCAAAAAGATATAGATGAGTTATGTGATTTAATTAATGTTGAACATTATGTAATATCAAAAAATCTAATAAAAAATAGGGATAATCAATTATGGTTTGAAGAATTATTCTATCATTATATACAACCAAATAGTATAATACCTCAAAACATTTTGGCTTTTAAACAAGTTGAAAAGGCATCAATTGAAGTTTTAAGAAAATTTAAAGGTATATTTTATGCAGGACATTCAAGAATACATAAATTACAATTTTTAGAATTTTTATATCAAAATAATTATATAAAAGATTTTATTTGGGCATCAACTGGACCGGATTATAAACCACATATGTTTAATGATTTTATACCAGTTACATTTAGGGAGGAATACAATAATATGGAAATATTAAAACAATTACCTCATTTAAATGATTATGAAGATTATGATAGATGGAAAAATAGTGGTAATGCATATAATTTTACATCATTTTTAGATTCTTATTTCGATGTTGTTGCTGAAACTAGATTTTATCATATGGAAAATGGACCAGGAACTACTTTTTTAAATTGGAATAATATTTCAGAAAAAACAATGAAACCAACTCTAATGGGGCATCCTTTTATTATGATTTCAAAACCAAATACAATATCAATATTAGAAGATATGGGATTAAAATATCGATATGATTTTTGGAATCATTCATATAACGATATTGAAAATGATTTTGAAAGAATGGAAGGTGTTAAAGATTTTACTAAAAAAGTAATGTCTCTATCAAAAAGAGAATTAAAAGAATTTAGAGAAGATTATAATAGTTATACAAAAGATAATTTTGATATATTAAATGAGATATATCGAAATTCAATAGTAAAAATATACGAAAAAGCATAATATATGAAAAATTTACCTATTATCTCATTCTTTGTAAAATGGTATGAAGCATACAAAACAAAGAAAAAAATTCAAAAAAAATTAGAAGAACTTAAAAAAAGAGACCCATTTGTTTACAAAAATTTCTAATCTGTCAAATTTAAGATATTTATATGTATGAATTTGAAAGAAGTAGATAAACCAGAAGTAAAAAAAACCGTTGTAGTTTACTCGGGTAGGTTTCAACCATTCCATAGTGGGCATTATATCTCTTACTTAAAACTTGCTAAAAAGTTTGGTAAAGATAATGTCTACATTGCTACGTCTAATGATACATCTGGCCCTAAATCTCCTTTTAATTTTAATGAAAAAGTAAAAATAATTACTACAATGTTCGGTGTTCCATCGGACAAAATAGTTCAAGTTAGGAATCCATATGCTCCAAAAGAAATACTATCATCATTTGATGGTAAAACTACCGCTTATATTGCAGCAGTTGGAGAAAAGGATGCAAATAGATTATCAGGTAAATACTTCAAACCATACAATGGAAAAACAGGATATGGATATGATGAAATCGGTTATGTATATGCAGTCCCTTCTGAAAAGAATCCAATTAGTGGAACGGATGTTCGTAGTTGGTTAGGCAAAGGAGATGAAGAAGAAAAAAAGAAAGGATTTTTAAAAGCATATCCTAAATATGATAAAGAAATATTCAATATGATAACTGGTAAATTAAATGAGTCGGTAAACACAGAACCATCTTCTGCGTTGAGACCTGAGCCAACTCCAATAAGACATGATATAGAACATCCAGAAGATGAAAAGAAAGCATTTGATGGAAATTCAGCACCATATGACCCGATTGGAGAAATCATTCATGAATATATTACAAACGACTTATTTGAAGAGTTTATCCAAAATTATTTAGGAGAAGCACCAAATGCAAATTTAGACCAAGATATATCATATACAGATACAAAAGGAAAACCTCAAAAAATAAAAGCAAGAAGTGCATTACGATTAGCAAAAGACCATCCTGCTCATATTCAAGCAGCAAAACTAGTTGGTAATGATAAAGGTGCAAAGATGGCAAAAGGACCAACAGATGCTCCTATAAACCAACCAAAGAAAAAAGAAGAACCTGGTAAAGCAGCAACACAAGCAGCAAAACCATCCGTTCCAGGTCAACCAGTTAAAAAAGACCAAACACAACAAGGTAAAACAGATAAAGCAACACCAAACGCAGGAGCACCCACAGGTGGACAAGAACCTGCAAATGACCCACAAAAATTAAGTGGTGCAGAATTAAAATCAAAAGCAGAAACATCTCCTGCAGAAAAAGCAAAAGAACTTGCAAAAGAAGTTGCTCAAAAGAATGCAGAAAAGTTAAAATCCATATTTAAGGATGATTTTACAAAAGAAGAAGAGCATGAGGCACATGAAGTAACTAATACAGATTCTGAAACTAGAAAAGGTTGGGGTCAAAGAATTGGAGATTTCTTAAAATCAGCACCATCAAACATTATAAAAGGTGCATACGATGTTGCAAAGCAAAAATACCATCAAATAAAAAATACAGGTAGAGGTATTCAATCACTTGCAGTTGCTTTATCAAAAGGAGAAGGACTTAAATTAGGATACTTTAAAGATAGAGATGGTAAATGGAAACATAGTGATACCGAAGCAAAAAGACAAGGTAAAGCAATGTGGAATACTGTTAAAGATGTTGCCGTAATCGCAGCTTCTGTTGTAGCAGGTGGTGCAGTATCAGCTGCATTTAGTCACGTTGCGGCAGGTGGAGCTACTTTTAGTAGTGCAGGACATGCCGCAATACACGGTGTTCAACATATATTTACCGGTGGAGTTGCAAACGCATCAGTTGGTGAAATGGCTTCTCATTTTGCACATCATTGTGCGGTTGATTTTGCTAAACATTGTGGTTGGGAAAGTGTATTCTTAGGAGCAGGTTCAGGTCACACATCTGCATATGTGAATGCAGCAGGTGCGGGGTTGGTACAACAAGCAACTGGTGCAGGTGCAAGTATTTTACACAAAGCTGCTGGTATATTTGCAGAAGGAGAAGAAGATGAGCATAAACAAAATGCTGATATGTTTTCTAAAATAATAATGCAAACTGTTGAAAAGTTAAAAGATTTCAACCCAACAACAAAACAAATGTTGGATTCAGCTGAATCATATTTAAAAGATAAACAATTAGCAAACGCAAAACAACTAGTAGCACCTATAAACGAAAACCTTTCAGATTCTAAAAAAGCAAACATTCAAAACTTTGTAGAATACGGAACTAAAAGATTAAAGTTAAAAGAAGAACCTAGAATTTCATTTATAGAAGGTGAGGAATTTGCAAATTCAAAATCTTCATTAGGTGGATATAATCCATTAACAAAAGAAATATTTGTAGCAGTTGAAGGAAGATTGACAGCAGATATTTTAAGAACTCTTGCACATGAAATGGTTCATAGAAAGCAAGATGAAATGGG
>Ga0222712_10001813_pt1 | contig 25588 bp, 16 predicted proteins | sample C33_657DmetaG_FD_165043 | JGI IMG/M metagenome (GOLD analysis project Ga0222712, IMG submission 165043) | Estuarine water microbial communities from San Francisco Bay, California, United States - C33_657D | ecosystem: Environmental > Aquatic > Marine > Unclassified | place: USA: California... | reverse complement strand
AGTAAATAGCAAGGATATGAGTAACTTTTTCATGAATGTTCTGTTGAAGATTAAATATTCCAGGGTGCGCGCATGGGAGGATTGATCATCCTGTTGGCTTCATCGTCATTGATGAAAACCTGTGCAACAGGATCAAAACGCAGGGTGCGACCAAGTTGTAGGGCAATCTTTCCAATATTGATGATGGTACATGAACGGTGACCATTGGATTCATTGAGGGCAAATGGTGTCCTGTACCTGACCGAATCCAAAAAGTTTGTGACCTGAGGCGCCGGATCTGGCATCAAGGCGATTTTTTCTTTCAGGTTAGGAATATCTGATTTGAACCCATTGAACAATTTACCCTTAGGGCCTTCAATGTAGGGCACTTCAGGACCAGTACCTTCTCCATCGAGGATGATCTTGCATCCATCTTCGTAGGTATAGGTAATCTTTCTGAAGGTTCCACAGGCATCTGGATGTTGCTGTTCTGCATCCACTTCTACCAACACTGGGCTGGTATCATCCTTACCTAAGAAATATTGGATGGGGTCCAGGTAATGTTGACCCATGTCTCCCAATCCACCGCCATCATAATCCCAATACCCTCGGAAGGTAGGATTGGTGCGGTGCTCGTTGTATGGCTTGTAGGGTGCAGGGCCCAGCCAGCGATCATAGTCGAGTGTTTCAGGAACTTTCTGTTCTGGTAAAGTTGTTTTGCCAATCCAGTAAAACTTCCAATCAAATCCGGTCTGCTTGCCAACTGTAACAGTGAGCGGCCACCCCAATAATCCGGATTCTACCAGTTTCTTCAGGGGTTTTACAGTGGTGTTCATTCCGTAGAAATTTTCTTCAAAACGGAACCAAGTATTGAGCCTGAACATCCTGCCATATTGCTTCACGGCTTCTACAACACGCTTGCCTTCTCCGATGGTGCGGGTCATGGGCTTTTCACACCAGATGTCCTTGCCGGCTTTGGCAGCTTCAATGGCCATGATGCCATGCCAGTGTGGAGGCGTAGCGATGTGTACAATATCCACTTCTGGAAGGGCAATCAGTTCACGGTGGTCATGAAATTTCTTGATGGTTCCGCCCACCCTTTTTTCGGTAGCAAGGAGGTTTCTTTTTTCCACATCACAGATGGCAACAACGCGGGTTCCTGCATATTCAATATGGTTGCGTCCCATGCCACCAACACCTATAATGCCTTTGGTGAGTTGATCACTGGGTGGAATAAAGCCTTTGCCCAGCACATGGCGTGGCACAATGAAAAAGCCTGCTGCAGCTGCTGCTGTATTGAGGAGAAATTTTCTCCTGCCTTTGGGATGAAGGGAACTCATGCGAAGGAATGTTGATTGATTCTAAAGATAAACAATGAAGATGAAATTTCCCTTCATTTGGACGTTAATCAATCAAATCTGCGCAAACGATTGTTCGGGCCAATCAGAGGTCGGTAATCAACTTGAATTTGGGAACCAGTGATTTCATGATGACCCAGGCAACAAGGTATGCTGTTGCACAGAAAGTAAACATGATGGTATAACCGGTTTCAATATGCCCGAGTGCTTTGTAATGATCAAACAAGGCACCACCCACTTTGGTAACAATTACGCCGCCAATTCCTCCAGCCATTCCTCCAATGCCCACCACAGAGCCAATGGCTTTCTGCGGGAACATGTCCGAAACCGTGGTAAAGATATTGGCACTCCAGGCCTGGTGGGCAGATGCGCCTATACCGATCAGGATCACTGGCATCCAGAAGCTGATACCCCCAAGGGGCTGGGCTGCCAGAACAACCAATGGAATCAAGGCAATTACAAACATTGCCCTCAATCTTCCGTCATAAGCATTGTATCCTTTGTTGATGAAATAAACGGGGAACCAACCACCGCCTATGCTGCCCACCATGGTAAGACTGTAGAGCACTACCAGAGGCAAAATGATCTCTGTTCCCGTCATACCATACTGGTCTTTCAGGTAGGCAGGCAACCAGAACAGGAAGAACCACCAAACGCCATCTGTCAGAAATTTACCTATAGAAAAAGCCCATGTTTGTTTGTATTTAAACAGACTAGACCATTTCACTTTTTGACTGCTTGTGGCTGACTGCTGGGCAACCTCTGCAGCATCTGAAGCAAGGATATATGCTCTTTCTGCTTCTCCCATTCTCTTTTGAAGATGGGGTGGCTCATAATACATATACCAAAAAATCAACCAAAGGAAACCAATGGCTCCTATCACAATGAATGCCGTTTCCCATCCATAATTGGTGGCAATCCAGGGCACACTGAGCGGAGCAAGAATGGCGCCGATATTGGTTCCTGAATTAAATATTCCAGTGGCAAATGACCTTTCTTTTTTGGGGAAATATTCTGCTGTTGCCTTGATGGCTGCAGGAAAATTCCCTGCTTCCCCAACGGCCAAAACAGCCCTTGAAAAAATGAAACCCACCACTGAAACCGGCACAGCAGCCAATCCAATCCATCCCAATGATGAAATAAGTACTTCTCCGATGGGAATCGCCAATGCATGCACAATCGCACCAATGGACCAGAGGATGATGGCCCATGCATATCCTTTCTTGGTACCAAGCTTATCGATAATTCTTCCTGCAAAAAGAAGACATATAGCGTAAGTAAACTGGAAGGCAGAAGCAATATTGGCATACTGACTGTTGGTCCATCCAAACTCATCTTCCAGCATGGGCTTCAACAAGCTGAGTACTTGCCTGTCCAAGTAGTTGATGGTGGTTGCAAAGAAAAGCAAAGCACAGATTGTCCATCTGTAGCCTCCTGGTTTTGTTGTAGATGACATAATGGTTGGGTTGTTGTCAGTTATGGTTTCCAATTAAAATAATTGACCGTATTGTTATAACAGATGTCCTGTACCATCTTCCCGAGCCATTCGATGTCGTTGGGCAATTCGCCCTCCTCCACTTCAGTGCCAATCAGATCACACAGTATTCTTCTGAAATACTCATGCCTTGGGAAAGATAAGAAACTTCTTGAATCTGTGAGCATTCCAACGAATCGACTGAGGAGTCCCATGTTGCTGAGGGCGTTCAGTTGCCTGATGATGCCATCTTTTTGGTCCAAGAACCACCATCCGGAGCCAAACTGTATTTTTCCAGGCACAGTACCATCATTGAAATTACCCACCATGGTCGCCATCACCTCATTGTCAGCAGGATTCAGGTTGTAAAGGATGGTCTTGGTCAGCTTATCGCGCGTATCCAGTCCGTTCAGGAATTTCGACAAGGGCTTCCCCTGATCAAAAGTGCCAATCGAATCCCAGCCTGTATCAGGGCCGAGCTGGTTCAGCTTTCTTGTATTGTTGTTCCTGAGCGCACCAAGATGAAACTGCTGCACCCAGCCTTTTTCATGGTCCCACTCTGCAAAATGCACCAGCATGGCGGATTTGAACTGGCGCTGGCATTTGAGACAAAGAGTTTCACCCTTGAGCAGGCGTTCAAAAATGATGATGATTTCTTCGGCTGTATATTCGTCAGCATAGATCTCTTCCAATCCATGGTCTGAAACACGGCAACCCATTTCGGCAAAGAAATCATGACGCCGTTTGAGGGCCATCAGATAATCTTCAAATCTATTCACTTGCATGCCAGCTGCTACTTCCACTTTCCTGACATACTGTAGAAACGTTTCGGTATTACCCACATTCATGGCCATGTCTGGCCTGAAAGCAGGTACCATCTTGATGTCTGCGTCCTCATCTTGCATGGCCTTGTGGTATTCCAGTGAATCCACAGGATCATCGGTGGTGCACACCAGTTTTACTTTCATTTTCTTGAGCAGGTTTCTGACAGAAAACTCCTTGGTTTGCAACAAGGCACTGCAATGATCATAAACAGCCTTTGCATTGGCAGGGCTCAGTTGTTCTGTTACATTGAAATAACGCTGGAGTTCCATGTGCGTCCAATGGTACAAAGGATTGCGCATGGTATACGGAACAGTGGCCGCCCACTGCTCAAATTTTTCGAGGTCAGATTTGTCACCAGTACAAAAACTTTCATGTACACCGTTGGTGCGCATGGCCCGCCATTTGTAATGATCGCCATGGAGCCAAACTTCTGCGATATTATTGAAAATCCTGTCTTCGGCAATATCCTTTGGAGAGAGGTGACAATGATAATCGATGATGGGCATATCAGCCGCATAATCGTGGAACAAACGCTTTGCTGTTGGTGTCTTAAGGAGAAAATCCTTGTCAAGAAAATCTTTCATCTACTTCGGTTTCTGATAATGGGTTATGACAATTGATTGATGGTTGGCAAAATGCCTTTTGTTTGGATGGATGCAGTAATGTCAGAGACTTTATCTTGGAATCCAGGGATTGCAGCAAGGTCTTGCCCCCATGTTGCTGCGTCTGAAAGTACATTGCTCAAAGACGTTTCCAGGTCATCACTGTTCACCAAATTCATTTGCACAAGATACGCACTAAAACCAATTAACATCCTCAGTGGCAATTGCCCTGTCTTCTCGTATGTTGCAATGATCAATGGTAGGCACCGAATGTTCATTTTCAGTGTGAACTGCGCAGCGATACTTACCCATTTGTGTTCCAGAAAAGGATTGGCAAACCTGTCGAGCACGGCCTTTCCAAAGGCATCGGCTTCTGCAGGGCTGATTTTATCCCCTGTTATTGCATGTGCGATTTCTTCAAGGGCAAGTTGACTGATGTATGATTTTAATACTTCATTGTTCATGGAATCTTTGACCAACTCCATTCCTGCAAGGATAGATACACCACAACTGAAGGTATGGGAGGCGTTGAGCATTCGCAGTTTCAATTCCTTGAATTGCTGAATCGAAGGCACTACCCTACAGCCGTTTGCTTCATCGCAAAATCCAAGGGCATCAATCACCTTTTGATCGGTAGACTCTATGGCCCAAAGCCCGAAAGGTTCTGCCATGATCATGAGCGCATCGCTATAGCCAAGAGCCGCTTCGGTATTGGCTTGGTCAATTGCAGAGAGCTTTCCCGGAACAATCCGATCCACCAAAGTATTGCAAATGGGATTGGCATGGTTGAGCCAATGGATAAACGCCTCACCCAACTGATTGTGGTTTGCGAGGCGATGCAAAATATCGGACAGCTTGGATCCGTTTTCTTCGATCAATTCTGCAGGGATAATGACCAATCCTTTGGTAGCATCACCATTGAAATGGATATACCTTGCATGGAGAATTGCCAAAAGCTTTCCAGGGAATGAAGATGGAACAACATCCAATATATTTTCTTCGGTATAGACAATGCCAACCTCGGTTGTATTGGATGTTACGACGGAAAGCTCTTCAGACTTTGCAAATGCAAGGATGGAAGTCCAGTCTTCCGTGGCAGAAAGCACCCTGCTGATGGAGGCATTGACATAGGCCTTGTCTACTAAATGGCCATTGTCGATGCCTTTGACGCAAACTGTATACAGTCCATCCTGCTCAGCGAAATCATCGGTTGATCCGTTCTGCGTAGACTTGACCACTACCACACGTCCACAGAATTTTCCTGCGCGGTTGGCTTCGCTGATATACTGGTCTGGCAATCCCCTCAACAATACACCAGTTCCAAACTGCAACACTTTTTCCGGGTAGTGGAGCTGTTCTTCTGTGGGGAGAATCAAATTGTTCACCCCAGCAATCTCTTGTAAAATACTGCGCTTCAATTTCATCATTCTTCCGTTTTTTGGGGATTCCATTTTTCTCCGAAAACCCATGCGATGGTAATATTTTTTTTGGTGATGCCTGCTGGCAGGTTGTCACGGAACCATGCAAAATCCTTTCCGTCCTGCTTGTGACAATCAGCGTAATAAACTCTCCTTCCCCATTGTATGGTGTTGGTAGTAGGAACCAGGTAAATGTTCTGGTCTTTCATGTTGGCACCAAAGCTGCATCCGATCAAGTAAAACTGTGCATCCTTGTGGTATCGACCCAATGAAAATCCATCATAACCAATGAACTTACAATTTTTCAACACCGTTTTTGAATCTTCATGTTTGGAGCCATCGTGCCAAATGGCAGCAGGGCCTGTAAGGGTGATGAAGGTGCAATTTTCTGCCCATGCCCATCCCCTTGGGCAATAAAAATCAACCCCTCCTTCCATGACACAATCCTTGAAATACCAAAGTCCGATGTCAATGTCCCAGGGGCTGACAGTATCGCCACCATAGGCCCTGAAATGGCAATCAATGGCACTGAGCCGTGTGGCACCATTCATGGCACGAAGCGCCATCTGGTGGCCATCCTTGCGCAATACACGTTGCTTGTCTGCAGTAGTATCTGATGCGCATGTGATGGTTGTTGGTTGGAAATCAAAACCGAAACTGTTGGTTATGGTGAGGTGCTTGAGGGTGATGTCTGTTGCACCTATGTTCATGGTAGCCACGCCCCAATCATCAGTATGCTCGCAGCGCCAGGCATCCCTGGCAATGGCAGCGATGATGATTGTGTTCTCCCTGTCTTCCCCCTCAAGGGTAACATGAGATTTTTCAATGTATAATTTTTCGTTGTAGACTCCCTTTTTGATGAATATCACAATAGGTTCAGCACTTTGCTTTGGTAGGCTGTTCAATGCGGCTTGAATGGTATTGAACTGGCCTTTTCCATCCTGAGAAACGATGATCCTTTCAGGATTGGCCTGCACCGCAAAAGCGGTCAATAAACAGCACAAGATCATTAAACATTTCTGCATAGACCCCTTATTTTGCTTGCTTCAGCAGCCAATCAACCAATGCCAATGCAGCTGGATAGTTTTGAAAATCAGATGGCAGCCTTCGCCCGTCAAGGTACTCATTGTAAATCCATGGATCGCCCAGCACAAAAACCTTTCCCTTTCCGATGCTTGAAACCCCCATGATGTTGGCCCCATTTTTGGTGGCAATGACTGTTGCCGGAGCAGAGATTTTGAGCGTACTCAGTTCCTTGATGAATAGTTTTTTGCTGCTCCCAAAAATGGGTGAATCATCCGGTGTAATGACAGCCCCCATTTCAAACTGGTCTTTCAATACCGGGTTGAAAAAATCTTCATTGAATTCAATGCCAAACATTTTGGGCAGGGCATTGAATTTTTTGATTTCATTGTTGGATGAGTCATTTCCCAGAATGACCAATACACCGCCATTGGCCACCCAGTTTTTGATGGCTGTTGCATCTTCGGGGTTCATGTAACGGGGTGAAGGAGTTTCTTTCTGTGTATCAGGATCAACCATGATGAAGACGCTGGCCTGCTTCAATACCTCAGCAGTAGGCCTTTCAGAAGAGAGGATTGTTGTTGCACCATGTTGTTGAAAAAGCTTCCCAAACATGGAATAACCACCATTGTCGCGCTCATCCCAAACATAGTGCCATTTTACTTCTGTGCCAGTGGCATCTGTTCTCCACTCATTATTGAAATAATTGTCCAGGTATACTTTCTTACCTTTTGCATTGTTCCTGTTTGCCCCAAACTCCATCTCTGCAGCGCAGAGAATGAATGCCCCCATTCCTTTGGGATCATTGGTGATGACGGGTTCAGACATATAATAAGCAAAGCTTCCATCGCGGTATGGATTCCCGCCAAGCCCAGATACGGTAACTGTTCCCCTCAGGTGAATGCCTCCAGCAGAATCCACTATAAAACGTTCTTTGATGCCAGCGTATCCACGCTCAGCAACAGCATGGTATTTTTCTGTTACATAGCCCAACCTGCTTGCCTTTGCCAATGTATAGGTCAGCATAGAAGAACCGGAAGATTCTGGATAATTGGGCTGTTGGTCTTTTCGGTCTACGATGTCGTACCATAGCCCTGTAGCGGGATCCTGCACTTTTGCTACTGCAGCAGCAAAGCGATCAAGGATGGCAATCAATTCTTTTCTTCCAGCATGGTTTGCAGGGAAATAATCCAGCACATCAACCAGCGCCATGCCAAACCAACCAAGACTTCTTCCCCAAAAATGAGGTGAATTGCCTGTTGTTTTATTGGCCCATTGTTGCTGACGACTTTCGTCCCAACCATGGTAGAGAAGTCCTGTTTTTGGATCCCTTGCATTTTTTTCCATCAACCGAAATTGCAAAACGATATCATCAAAGGCCTTGTCTTCATGAAACAATTTTGCATATTCCGCCATGAAGGGTTGGCCCATGTACAATCCATCCAACCACATTTGTGAAGGATAGATTTTTTTGTGCCAGAATCCACCTTCCTTGGTGCGTGGATGCGTGAGGAGTTGCTCACGAAGCAATTGTGCTGCTTTCCTGTATTTTTCTTTTCCAGTAACCTGGTAAAGCATCAACAAGATTTTTCCGTTGTTGACATGGTCAATGTTGTATTCATCCTTCTTGTATCCTTTGATGGATCCATCCTCCCCAACATAATAGTCCATGGATTTTTGGATATAATTGAACCAGGTCCTGTCTCCGGTAGCATTCCAGACATCATCCATCCCTTTCAGGATGACGCCTTGATCATAGCGCCATTTGGGTTGTTTGTCGCCTGCGAGCAGGAATGAATCCGGCCACATGCGCATGGCCGTTTGTGAAAGTAATTGACTGAGCGGCTTGCTGTGAAAGGCATTGGCTCGGATGCCATGCGTGACAACACCAGTGCTCTGCTGCACCATGATTGTTGTAGCAGCATCCTTTAATTTCAGATCGATGTTGGAAAGGGTGATGCCATTCGCCTCCTGGATTTCAATGCCTTTGTTGGCACTGAAGGCCATGTCTTTCAGCTGAATATTCGAGATCTGCATTTCTGGCAGCCCACGGATGAAAATGGCCTTTTCTGCCCCATCACAATAAACCCTGCTGATCTTGAAATTCCTGAAAGAAGGTGTGGTGATATCCAGGGGTTTTCTTTCAATCACCGGCATGTCCTGTTTTTCTCCAAAGACAGGCACGGGATCTTTCGACATATAATACATGTCAAAAAGAATAGCCTCTCCCGGTATGTCTTTCATCACAATATCGCTGATGTTGATATTCTCCACAACGCCACCACGCCCCCGGGTGGTTTTGAACCGGAGGCCGATATCAGTGCCAATAAAACTACAATTCTTCACATCAATATTCCTTACGCCACCACTCATCTCACTTCCGATCACAAATCCTCCATGGGCTGAGTAAACTGTGCAACCACGGATGGTAACATTCTGAGTGGGCATCCCCCTTTGCCTGCCAGCCTCGTCCCTTCCGCTTTTCATGCAGAGCGCATCATCTCCCACATCAAAGATGGAATTTTCAATCAGTACATTGTTACAACTCTCCACATCTATCCCATCACCATTCTGGGCGAACCAGGGATTCTTTACTTTGATATCACGGACAATCAGGTTCTCACACATGAGGGGATGCAAGCACCATGCAGCAGAGTTCTGGAAAGTTACACCCTCCCACAATACGTTTTTACAGTTTGTAAAAACAATCATGTTGGGTCGCAAAAAATCCTTGACCGACTGGTAGTATGCTGCTGTCTTCTCCGGAGAAATAACCCCTGGATTCTTTTCGTTGTTGCCCTTGAAATTGGAAGCTGTTGGATACCATGTTTTTTTGTCTTCGCTTACGATCCCTCCACTGGACAATAATTTTTTCCACTGTCCTTCTGTAAGTTTTTCCTTCTTGACCTGGCGCCATCCTGCACCATTGCCATCAATGATTCCTTTGCCTGTGATGGCGACATTGGTTGCTCCGGCTGCTGAAATGGGCGACTGGTTGCGCATCTGCTTCAATCCTTCCCAATTGCCTTCAACAAGTTTATATTGATTGAAATCAGCAGAAAACAAAAGGATCGCACCCTGCTCAACATGCAGGTTGATATTGCTTTTGAGCACAATGGGGCCTGTGAGCCAAAGACCTTTGGGGACAAGTACTACACCACCGCCTTTGTTGTGGAGTGAACTGATGGCATTGCTGATGGCCACTGTATTGAGTGTCAATCCATTTGGCACTGCACCAAATGCTGCAATGGAAACGGTGTCTTTTTTGAAGACAGGCACCTTGTTTTTTATCGCATTGTATTGTGCAGAAACACCTATATATGCGATGGTTGCAACGCACAGCAAGATGGTATACTTGGATAAAATCTTTTTCATTCTCAATTATTTTTTCTTCGGTTCAGGTACCCAGGGACCCAAAATATTTTCGATGGTATATTTTTTAAGTTCTTCATTGGTGAGTTGCTTCATCCATTTGACCCTGCTTGACACTGATGCGCCTGGCCCCATACTCATGTATTCGGCATACCTGGCGGTGGCTTCATTGGATGGATTTTTCCAGTTATTCCACCCTTCAGCAACGATGTGTTTGTCCATCCAGCAACGGATATAGGTTACGCTTGCGGTAGGGCTCCAGGGCCTTCCGAGTGAAACCTTGTTGATGCCTTCTGCTGCCGTTAATGTACAATCAAAGAAAACAAAACCATAGGGAATGATGACATTGGTAGATGCTGCGGTAACGTGTGAGTCTTTCTTGCTGTGCAGTTGACAGTTGATGAATACTGCAGTTGCAGCACCAAAAATAAAATCCGTAGAACCTTCAATATAACAGTCCCTGAAATAATGCTTTACGCCACTTCCGCTCAGGAAAAGTACATCCTGGTTGCCTAGCATGTTGCAGTTGATGAACGAGGCCCGGTTGCCTTCTACCCTGAGGGCAACACCCTGACCAGCAGTGAAGCCTGCATTATTTTCAAAGCTGATGTTTTCTGCCTTGAAATCATCCCCGTACACAAAAAAGGAAGCGCAGGTCCAGGTATTCAATGTGTCTCCATTGGCTTTTCGTGTACCCGCGTGATTGTCATAAGTGATGATGGTATTGACCTTGTCTTCACCGATCAGATGTATCTTGCTTTTTCTTGCATCCACCACAACCACTTCTCTGTATATCCCTTTCTTTACAAAAATCTCTACAGGGTCATTGTTGCCTTCCTTGATGGCATCCAATGCCAGTTGAACAGACTTGAAATTTCCTGATCCATCCTGTGCAACAACCCATCGTTGCTGGGCATATCCTGTCAGCAAACTTAACAATAGGCATGATAGCAAAGAAAACATCCCCTTCATGGTCATGGTTTTTTGGTGGTGATGTAGGTGATCAAATCAGGGATGGTGGTACGGATTTCTTTCAGCACCAATTGTGCAATCAACCTTGCCCCTAGCTCATTGAAGTGGGTATTGTCATCCTTTCCCTCCGGATAATTGGGATGTTCGCCCGGCTTCAACTTACAGAAAAGTAATTTGGAATTTTCAACGCCAAATTGCTGATAGAGTTCCATGCTATGGGCATCAAGGTCAATGAAAAGGAGCTTTTCTTCTGCTGCTACTTTACGAACCAAAGCGGAATATTCCTGGTGCGTTGGTTCAATTTTTCCCATTGCATCAAACTTCCTTCTCCCGACAGGAGTGAACAAAACAGGAATCAATTGTTTCTCCCGCGATTCACGAACATAGCGCAAGAGATTGTTGGAGAATTCTTCTGGGGTAGTATATGTATTGACCTTTGATTTTACTTCATCATTGTGACCAAACTGAATGAAGACATAATCGCCGGCTGTAGCCTCATCCATGATCTGCTTCCAGAGGCCCTCTTTTATAAAAGTCTTTGTGCTTCTGCCATTCTTTGCTTTGTTGACAACTGTCAGGTTCTCATTCCAGAAATGAATGAAAGGCATTCCCCAACCGGTTTCAGGAAAATTTCTCTCTAGTTTGATGCTCATGGTGGAATCTCCAGCCAGGAATATTTTTATTTTCTTTTGATCGGGCACAAATGAAACCAACAGCACGATGACGAAAACAGACAAGCATTTTTTCATTTCAGTAAACTGTTTAGGTATACTTCAATATTGGTAAAATAAGCATGCAATCGAATGTTTGCTGCATCAGTATGATCATTGGGGTTGAGTCCTTTGCTAAGCTCCCATTCATCTGGCATCCCATCTGCATCTTTGTCTGTCAGGCTGGCTGAAGCCTTCAATACAGGCCATGCCGTTTTTGATTTTTCATACGCAGTGCCATGCGGGAATCCACCCTGCACATCAATGATTTTCCCTTTCCCACTCAGCATTTCCCTGATGATTCTTTCATCCACGGCGTCACGTTGCAGGGAAGCTCCCACCTTTTTGATGATGGACTGATAGGCTATGTTAGCATCTTCTTTGGGAAGCTCAATCACTGCATGCTGTTGACTGATGTAAACACCTGGAACAGGTATTGCGGTCACACCCATCATGTTGTCTCTGTTGACCGTCCGATTGCCTTCAATCATGTTACCAGCAACAAAATAGTGGCCATAAGGCAAGACATCTGTTTTGGATGGGTCTAGAAAATTACCAGCAGCAGAAGGCTTTGTGGAGGGACCAGGCTTGAAATAATTGTTGACAATATTGTACTTCCCGAACTCGCCACCATAAATGGCCTTGTTTTGCCAGTTGTACACCACATTGTTCTGAAAATCCACCAATTCCTCTTTGGCTCCCAAACGGGCACCATTGAACCTTGGGTTTCTGCTGATGCAATGGGCAAATAAATTGTGGTGAGCAGAAAGATGTGCCCCACCCCAGATGCCGCCATAGCCATGGTTTTCCCAATCCTTGTCGCCCGTCTCAAAATGATAGGAGTAGTTCAATGGCTCTGCAATGACATTCCATTGCAAAGTAGTGCTGTCGCCACCATATACAGACATGACCTCATCCGTACTCCAGCTCATGCTGCAATGATCAATGATGAGTTGATTGTTTTTTGATCCTGAAAGGGCATCATCCCCACCACTTCCATCTACCATCCCTTTTTGCGATTGGTATCTGTCTCCCATCCTGAAACGCAGATAGCGCAGAATGATTTGATCTCCTTTGAGCCTTACAGGATGGTCTGCAATGCAAATACCATCTCCAGGAGCGGAGTGCCCGGCAATGGTAACGTTTCCTTCAATCTGCAAAGGTGATTCCAGGTGAATGGTTCCTGCAACGGCAAATACAATGACTCGCTTTGATTTTTGCTGGGCAGCTTCCCTGAAACTACCCGGGCCAGCATCATTGAGGTTGGATACCACCAATGTTTTCCCTCCACGACCGCCAACTGCATGTTTGCCAAAACCTTCTGCCCCAGGAAAAGCGATAGGACGCTCTGACTGGGTGAAAGAATGATTGCTGAAAAACAAACCCGCAATCAAGAGCATAACAATTGGACATTTCATTTTTAACATGAGCATAAAATCAGGTGGCCAATCAATGACCACCTGATTGTGTAATTTAATTAATATCCCGGATTTTGCTTGAGCTTGCCCTGATAGGAAGTGATGGTTGCCTGATCAAATGGAAACAATTCACTTTTACCTGGAACAAAAAACGAAGCCATGCCTTCCCACAACTGCTTGCTGTCAATCTGAGCGGTTGTCAACTGTTGTGTCCAGTCAGTCCTTGTCCAACCTGTAGTGGGGTTGGGGACCTGTGTTGGCCTCCAGAAAGGTTGTGCAGTTGCTGCTGTGTTTGTGCCTGCAAAAAACTGAATTTCTTCACCATTGTTTTTCCAGTAGATGTACTGAGGCACCCTGTCAAATGGGGCTTTCCTGTCTCGGATCAATTGTATGTTGGCACGGGCCTCGGCAATTTTAGTGGAGAGGAGGTTCCAGCGGAGCAGGTCAAATTTCCTGATTCCTTCATGGCCAAACTCCAAAAACCTTTCATTTACAATGGCATTGAAAAATCCGGCCTTTGTTGTTGGTGTAGTGCCGATCAATGCTACATTTCCGCTGTATGCCCTTTTGCGTACTTCCTCATAGGCCGCAATGGCCTGTGGCGTAGGAGCACCGCTGATCTCATTGACCGCTTCAGCATACATCAACAGCACATCAGAAAAGCGGATCAAAGACCAATTGTATCCCACGTTCAGAACAGTTCCAGGAAGCAGTGGATTTCTCCAGTCGCGGCGGTACTTTCCTGTATTCAATTCTCCAAGCCTGCGCTGGCTCTTGACATTGGTGGCAGAAGTTACCTGATAATGGGTGATGGTAATATCCCTACGGGTGTCTACAGAATCGAATGCATAAAAATAATTGGGCAAGATCACAATTCCGCCACCACCTGCACCAAACCGGGAAGCATTGCTCAGGTTTGGTCCATCATAGTTGCCCATCCTGCTATCGCTGTTGCCATTGCCTCCGCCTGCACCTACTTCAAAGATGATTTCTCCAAATGGATCATAGGTAAAAGAGGTCACCTTCCTCCATACATCTGAATAGCTTGGATTCAAGGTATGCTGATCCCTTCTGGCCATCAGCTCCTCACATTCCTGTTTTGCCATCTGATAATATTTGGGATGATCTGCACCCCTTTCCATCTTGCCATTGGCACGCAGCGAGAATCCTCCTCTTGCCAATGCAATCCTGGCCCTCAAAGCCATTGCTGCAGCTTTTGTAATCCTTTCATTGCGAGGCCCTGCTTCAGTTCTCCATGGCAGCAAATCTTTTGCAGCAGCCAAATCAGCAAGCAAAAGATCATAAGTAGCATCCCGGTTGGCCTGGGGAATAAAAAGTTCAGGTTGCTTGTATGCAGGAACCATTGGGGCAGGAACATCGCCCCAGTTGCGGATCAATTCCATGTAGAACTGAGCACGCAAGGTAAGGGCTTCCCCATGCAATCTTTTCAGTTCCTTTTTCTCAACATCGGTGCCACTGGTATATTGCTTCATCAATGGTATCTGTTCTATGCAAAGGTTTGCCTTTTCAATCCCCCGGTACAATTGTCTGAATGGATTGGTGATTTCTGAATTGGTCAACAAAAGCTGATAGCGTCCTACGCCCCTTCTGCCATTGTCAATATTACCACTGACGATGGCCTCATCGGTATCATAGGGATAATACATGCTGATGCGGATGCCATATCCGTTGTCTCCCTGCAATTCATCATATACACCTACCAATGCATTGAATGCATTAGAGGGATCAGAGAAAGCATCAGGAATACTGTACTGTGAAACAGGAGCTACCTCAGTATATTTTTTACATGATTGAAAGATCAGAATCGAGCAGCTCAGCAAAAGCAACCCGGAACGAAAGAGTAAATTATTCGATTTCATATGTTGCACATTAATAGATTAGAAAGAAAGGTTCAGGCCAAATACCCAGGTTCTTGAACGTGGATATGCAGCAAAGTCAACACCAGGTGTCAATGGATCGCTTCTCCTTGCGGTAACGTCAGGATCATATCCTGAATAACCGGTAAGGGTGGCAAGGTTATTGACCGTACCGAAAAAACGAAGACTGGAGATCTTGTGCTTTTGCGAGATGTTTTTAGGAAGTGTATAGCCAAGCGTGAGGTTATTGATACGCAGGTAGCTTCCGTCTTCAACAGCCCATGAATGCAACCACCAACGCTGTACGCGCACTGGTGACCAAATTTTTGCGTTGGCATTCAAGGCAGTAAGGGCAGCAGGATCTTTCACAACCTGACCTTGATCATTGACATTGGTGAACCTCTCTTTCATGACATCCAACATGTTCAAATTGGAGAAGGCTCCGTCTGTCCACTCCAGCTTGTTGGCATTGTAGATATCATTTCCTACAACAAAATTGACAAAAATACTCATGTCAAAGTTTTTGTAATTGAATTGATTGTTCCATCCTCCGGTAAACTTTGCATTGGCATTACCAATGATGGTGCGGTCTCCATCGGCAGTGATCACACCATCCTTATTAAGGTCTTTCCATCTCAACATCCCCGGCTGGGGTGTACCATAGACACCGTTGACTGCAATGCCTGGCTTGATGGAATACGTTTGAGTAATAGCATTATAATTAAAATCATCTACTCCATAGAATCCATCGGTCACAAAACCATACATCTGCCCGGTTGATTCACCCACCTTAACAATATAATCATCTACCCCGTCACTGCCCTGCCATCCGGAGGTTCTTGTGATCTGAGCAACACCGCCAAGGCTTTCAACACGGTTTTTGTTGAAAGAGATGTTGAAGTTGGATGTCCAGCTGAAATTTTTATTTTCAATGGGGGTTGCATTCAACTGAATCTCAACACCCCGGTTGGATGTGGCACCAATATTCTGAATCTGTTGCGTATATCCTGTCGTTGGTGGAATTTGAACAGCCAGCAGCAAATCATTGGCAGAATTCTTGTAGGCATCAACGGTCAGTTGTACGCGGTTGTTGAAGAAAGCCAAATCCAATCCAATATTGCGTGTAATATTCTGCTCCCATTTTAATCCTGGATTGGCCAAGGCTGTTGGAGCGAAACCTGGCAAAATGGAGTGATTGAAAGCATATTGACCGGTTACCCCATAAAGCTGCAAATAAAGCAGGTTGTCAATCCTGTTGTTTCCAACAATACCGTATCCAAAACGAAGCTTGGCATCTGAGAGCCACTTGACATCATCCAGAAATTTTTCGCGGGACAATCTCCAGGCCAACGAACCGGAAGGAAATACCAGTGTTCCATTTTCAGCACTGAACTTGGAAGACCTGTCCGCCCTCACATTGACGGTGGCCAGATACTTGTCATCATAGGCATAGGTGGCCCTGCTGAACAGTGAGAAAATTCTGCTGGGGGGCTGGATAAATGAAGTGGGAAGCGGTTGTGCAGATCCTGTTGGAGCCGATCCCAATCCCATGTTGGCCAGTGCTTTTGCAGCTGAAATGTCAGCAGGAAAAAACCTTGTTTCAACAGTGTTTTGGGCTGACCGCTGATCCACCATTTCCTCCCCTGCAAGGATAGAGAAATCATGGTGCTTGTTGATATTGTTCAAGGTATACTGAAGCGTATTGGTATTGCTGATGGTAGAATTGGACTGGGTACCAATGGATGCCACCGGAAGTGATGCATAGTTCCTTGCAGTTGAGGTAATTTTGTTGTAAAACAAATCAGTTCCAACCCTGCCATTGTCATATCCCACCGTCGACCTGAATACAAGGTTCTTCACAAGGTTGATGTTCATGTAGGCATTCAGGTAGGTTGCGGCAGAAGATTGTTTCCTGTATTCTGCCTCGGTAAGGATAACTGGGTTGATGGCTCCTGAAGAAGCAAGGAAATAAGCCTCATCAAAATCATCAATGCCGCCATTGGCGGTTGGAATTTCAAAAGGCCTGTAATTGATGGTATGCCTCAAACGGTTGGTAGACCTGGAACCACTGTTGGTAGTTCCGGCACCCCTGATTTTTTGATCCAAATACCTGAAACTAAACCCAGCCTTGACCCTTTCAGATATTTTATGATCCAATTTAAAATTGACAAGATTTCTATCGAATCCTGATTCAAGCTGGACACCGTCTTCACGGTTGGCAGTAAGGCTCAGGTTAAAACTGGTAGACTGATTACCGCCACTCAGTGAAGCATTGTGATTTTGAAACCTCGCATTGCGACCAAACACAAGATCCTGCCAGCTCACAGGGCTGATGTTTTTATAAACATTCAAGGTGTCCCAGGTTGTTCCAAAAGTATTGGCGAAACTTGAACTGTCGGCAATGGAACCGCGGCTCCTTTCATACTGCCACCTTACAAAATCATATGGCGATAAAACGCTCATGAACTGAGGCACTTCCCTGAATCCGTATGATCCATTGTAGGAGGCTTGGGTTTTTCCGGGCCGTCCAGACTTTGTGGTGATCATGACAACTCCATTGGCTGCACGGGCACCGTAAATAGCAGTGGTAGATGCATCCTTCAGCACATCAATGGTGGCAATATCTTGCGGAGCAATCACAGCTAGTGCATTTTCAACCTGCACACCATCTACGATATACAGTGGTGAATTGTCCTGGGTGATGGAACCACCTCCCCTCACACGAATAAGAATTTCTGCTCCAGGTGCACCTTCAGAACTTGTTACCTGAACACCTGCCAAACGGCCCTGTAGCGCTTCAGCCGCTGAAGACAATGGAACGTCCTTGATTTGTTTTGCGCTAACAGAAGATACTGAACCAGTGAGATCCTTTCGTTTGATGCTGTTGTATCCAACCACCACTACATCATCCAATGTGCTTTCGGTTTTCTCCAACGATACACTCACCGTAGCACCAGCTGATGTTGCCAGTGTGTATGTTTTATACCCTACGTAAGTAAACACCAAAATTGGTTTTCCTGTAGCAGGGGCGGGCACTGTAAAGGCACCATTCTTGTCTGTTTGAAACCCTTTGGTATTACCCCTGACCTGAATGGTGACCCCTTCTAATGGGTTCCCATTTTCTCCTGTTACCTTACCCTGAACAGATTTCCCCTGCGAGAAACCAGAAATGGTGGTGAACAGAAACATTAAAAAGATGGCAATTTTTCTCATATGTGCTTGATTTGAATATGATGGCAAGAAATTATCTATCTACAATTCTAGGTTGTTTTTCTACCTATTTGGGGGCTATTCTCAAGTTTATTTACGCAATCGTTCCCGTAAAATTACACAAAACCTTCTTTGGTTGAAAACCAGTGGAAATACTACGGCTGCAATAAAAGCATCAGTATACTTATCTTTATGACATGAAGTTTGAAGCGGTTACCATCAAACATATTGCACAGGAGCTGGGGCTTTCCACCTCAACTGTCTCACGCGCCTTGCGAGACAGTCATGAAATAAGCCAGGCCACCAAGAAAATGGTCCTTGATCATGCCAAGAAAGTTGGCTTTAAACCCAACAGGATCGCCCAAAGTTTAAAGGAGAGAAAAAGCCTCTCCATTGGTGTAATTGTATGTGAAATAGCCAACAGCTTTTTTTCTCAGGTGATCAATGGTATTGACTCTGTTGCCTATGAACATGGATACAATGTAATCATTGCCCAGAGCATGGAATCTGCAGAGCGTGAATTGATGAACCTGGAATACCTTACCTCCTCTTCTATCGATGGATTGATCATATCTGTTTCCACAGAAACCAAGAATTTTACCTACTTGAAAAAACTGCATGAAAGAGGCTTGCCCATTGTTTTTGTTGACAGAGTCATTGATGAAATTGAGACCCACAAAGTGATTGCTGATAATTATAAAGGGGCATACAAAGCCACAAAACACCTGATTGAAAGAGGGTACAAGAAAATCGCCATTCTATCCAACAACAGCGGGCTATCTATATCACAGGAAAGGCTTGAAGGATATAAAGCAGCGCTGAAAGAGGCCAATATTCCATTTCGGGAAAACATGATTGCCTATTGTGATCATGGCGGTATGTTGTACGGAGAAGTCGAAACAGCCATGAAGATGCTGCTCAAGCAACGCGTAAAGCCAGATGCCATCTTTGCAGGCTCTGACAAGATTACCACCGGATGCCTTCGTTTCATGAAACATAAAAACCTCCGAATACCCCAAGATTTGGCTTTGATTGGATTCTCCAATACAGACCTGACAGAACTCCTCAATCCACCGCTTTCGGTGATCAAACAGCCCGCATTTGAGATGGGACAGGCATCTGCATCCTTGTTATTGTCATTGATTGAAAGCAAGAGGCCCCAAACCAAATTCGAAACAAGAAGTCAGTCTACTGAGTTGCTGATCAGAAAATCAACCTGATCATAGTGATGCCCTTGTGGTCAAACGAAAAGGAACTTCGCTGGTTGTCTTTATACCCGTTTTGACAATATTGGCAGCTGCAATCCCCATGGCTTCAAAATCTGTTGAAATAGTGGTGATGCCATTGAGGATGATTTTTTTAAGCGGCGTTTCATTGTAGGAGATTACCCCTATTTCCTTTCCAATTTTCAGTTTTGAAACAATGATTTTTTCAATCAGCGTTACCAAGTCATCATCCATCAGGTTGATATATACTTCTCCTTTCTGAAGCTTTTCGCGTTTGATATCATGCACGATGGAATAATTGAATGCAAATTCTTTACAAAATGAAATAAACCCTTTGACAATCTCATCGGGGTAATAACTGTTCTCAGGAAAAATAAGCTTGATGGTTTTGTATTTTTTCAATTTGTTCAGGGCTTGCACCAGTGCACCATGGATGTCTTTTTCAAAGTTTTCATATACTGCGCTGATATCCCCTGTTACCCCGGGGATCACTTTACCCAGCATGATCAACTTGCTCTTGTCAATTTGGTTGATGATCTGTGGAGCCTTTTCTTCTCCCTCCACAAAATGCGGAATAATTACATAATAATTGTACTCCGCCGCAGAGTTGTGAAGGAGCTTTTTAAACAGGGCCAAATCATTGTTGTAGATGTAAAAATCTACAGTGACGTTGCTTCCAAGGGTTTTGACAAATGCATCGTAAATGATTTTTTTGTGTGGGCTTAACTTGTTGAACATCAGAAAGACCCTGGCCGTTCTGTCTACATCTACACTGCTGATAAAATAGCCTTTGCCAGGAACTGACCCGATGATGCCTTGAGTCTTCAGGTGCTTGTAGCCTTTCTCTGCTGTGTCCCTACATATTTCAAAATGAAAACTCAACTCATTGATGGAAGGAAGAACATCCCCTACGCTCAGCTTACCATCCTCAATGGCTTTGGTGATGCAATTGGCAAGCTGCTGGTACTTGGGCGTAACAGAGAACTCGTCAAAGTAAATCAGTTTAAAAAAAAGAGAGGTTTTCATTTGAATTGAGAATAAGGTCCGAAAAAATTGTTATTTAGTTTTTGCATTGAGCAGTTCCAACTCAAGGGCGGCAAGCATGAAAGGACCAATTGCCTTGAGATCATCGGTTCTGATGGGTTCACTAATGTAATAATCATAGCGGCCATTGCGGTTGGGTGATCCACCCAAACCTCCAACAGCAACAGCCTTCGTAAAGTGCGTAAAGCCTTCTGCGTCCTTCACCACAAATTCTTTCAGCAGGCCTGCATAACCTTTTTGGGCAGCAGGCTTGAATCCAGCACTAATATACCCGTTGTTGATAGACCTTACCAAAGCATATACAAACATGGCACTGGAAGAGGACTCTAGATAGTTTTTCGGTGCACCGCCCTTATCAGTAATTTGCCACCAAACGCCAGAGTCCTTGTCTTGAGCCTTTATAATGGCTACTGTAAGTCTGTTCAGGATGTCCAACAATTTTTTTCTTTCAGGATGATTGGCATCCATCACATCCAATACCTCCACCAACGCAATATGGTACCAGCCCATCGCCCGGCTCCAGAAAGACTGAGACAAACCCGTTTGCTTGTCTGCCCAAAACTGTTGACGGCTCTCATCCCAACCATGATAGAGCAGGCCTGTCTTCGGATCCCTTGCTTTCTGTTCCATCAATACAAACTCATGTATGATATCATCATACGCTTCACGAGGACCAAATCGCCTGGTGTATTCTGCATAATAGGGTTCAATCATATACAGTCCATCTAACCACATTTGTGCAGGATACTTGAGTTTGTGCCAGAATCCTCCAGCCCTGTTTCGTGGCTGCCAATCAATTTGCTTTCGCAACATATCCGCGGCCTTCTTGTATTTGGAATCTTGGTATGCATCATACAATCGCAAAACCAAACGGCCGGTAAGGATATGGTCAGCATTGTAATCTGTCAAATCATAGGTCCGAATATCACCATCTGCAGTCACAAAATGATCAACGATTTTTTTTACATATTTTATGTAGGCAGAATCCTTTGTCTTTTCCCACAACGCCCATATGCCCATCATGGTTACACCAATTTCATAATTCCAGTTGGCAGGGCGCACACTGCCTTTTGTCACCATCGAATCAGGATACAGATGGAATACTGTTGACGCCATGTTAATGGCATCTGAGCGCTGCGAGAAAGCATTGGTTGCTGAAAAAAAGAACAGGAATAAAAAAGGGCTGATTCTTTTCATGATTCATTTGTTTGTGTCTTGGAACAGTTTCTGTTCATCATGTTCAATTATCGTGCCAAGGGCAGCCAAACGGTCATGTCTGTTTTTCCGCGGTTGGCCCAGGCATAGTATGGAATCAGTTTTGCACTGATGGGTTTTGTTTGTGTATTGATTTGGCGGTAGAGTTTTCCTTTCCATGCATCATTGTTCACCAACAAGAGATTGGTTTGTAGTGTCTTGATCTTGCTGTTTCCAATGACCATGTCTGCCACAGTAAAACTGGCGCGGGAAGAAATGGCACAATCAAATACGCCTGCACCTTTTAGATCAGGAGATTCAAGACAATAGACCAGCGGCCCTCTTTTTACTGTGACCTGATTCCTTGACTCCTCCACCAGTGGATTGGACTCGATCAAGGTTACCGGCATCGAAAGATCCAATACAATCAAATCATTTTTGCTCCATTTTCTGCTGAGTTTCACGTAACCATTCTCACTGGTCTGGGGGTTGAGTTTTATACCATTGACAAGAATAGAAAATTGCTTACACCAATCCGGAATCCGCAAATGCATGTTCATACCCGAAGGAAATTCAAGCACCTTGATCTTGATGCGCCCAGACCATGGATAATCCGTCAGCTGCTCCAGCAAGATGGACTGTCCGTTGTCTGTTGTTGCTTTCAATGTATTACCAGAAAACATGTTTACAAAAAGACCATCACCCCGAACCGTATATTGGTAATGTTGCACTTCAGCAATTGTTCTCACAGTATTGGGAGGACAACAATTGGATTTGCTGATATAGGGTTGACGGCCTCCGTCCCAACGCATGTGATAGGGAAAATGGGAAGAGGATGCTAATGGGTTGGTGTAAAAATAATCCCGGCCTTCCAAGCCAACGCCACTCAGGACACTGTTGTAGAGGGACAGCTCCAACACATCAATGTACTTTGATTGACCGGTAAGCAAAAACATTCTCCAGTTCCACAATACATTGCCGATATTGGCACATGTTTCATTGTAAGCCGTGAGATTGGGCAACTGAAAATCGCGACCATAAGACTGATGCACTTTCTGCACTGTATCAGGCTTGTAAGAAGTGCCGTCAACAGAAACCCCATCATACAGGGCACCGCATCCACCAGTAACATAGAGCTTGGTATTGGTCACATTTTCCCAAAGGGCATCGAGTGCTGATTTCAATGCAGGATCACCTGTTTCTGCATATACATCTGCTGCTCCTGCAAAAAGGTAGTTGGCACGCACGGCATGTCCTGCCACCTTCTTCATTTCCCTGAATGGCGCGCGGTCGCTATTATCGTCTGTTCCTTCAACAGTGCCGCGGATGGTGATGAGATGATCAGCAAGCTTAATGTACTTTTTTTCTCCGGTTGTTCTGTACAATTCTATCAATCCCATGTAATGAGAAGGACAGATGGCATTGCGGGCCTGGGCAGCAGAAGCTTTTGCATAAAATCCAATCAGAAAATCAGCAGCTTTTACAGCGATATCCAACAGGTTTTTTTTGCCTGTTGCCCGATGATGAACGCAAGCCGCCGTCATCAGGTGACCAAAATTGTATGCTTCAAAACTGAGCACATCATCAAACATCATCGACTTGCCAGACTGCTTTTCCTCTATGATATTTTTTGTGTAAACATAACCGTCTTGTCGTTGTGCTTTAGCAATCACTGCAATGGCATCATCCATCAACTGATCTATCTTCGGATCGCGTGTGGAGGCATAAAGCGCTGCAGAGGCTTCTAGGGTTTTGTAAAAATCTCCGTCATGGAATGAAGGCCCTCTGAACCGCCCTTGCTCAATACCTGCTGCGACCTTAAAATTTTTGAACGCATAGCAGATGGTGTCACTGGTATAGGTCTGCCAAAGCTGAGGAAACATCATGTCCCTGCAGACCGAAAAGCGATCTTTCCAAAAACCCGAAGTCCAGGAGACATCGTTGATGCCCATGGTCTTCATGGCAGCAAAAGGGCTTTGGCTTGTATTCACCAAGCCACCCTGTGCATGTGTCAACAGCGCAAGGGCCAATGAGAGAAAAAGTATTCCGATTTTTTTTTGCATCATGGTTGATTATAGGGGTTCACCTATCATTGAAATATTGATTTCATGTAAGCAGCATTTGACCCAAAATTCTTTTTTACATTGTTCGGTTCTTTTGCATCACGAGACCTTTCCAGGACCAACCAACCAGACCACCTCATCTTGTCAAGGGTTTGCTTTACGCGCTTCATGTCCAATCGGGTATTGTCTTTCAGCAGCACACCATCATCATCGGTACAATGGATCATGATGATGTTTTTTCTTCCCAGGATCTTCAGTTCCTTGCACAGGTCTCTTCCATTTTTCAGTGGATTTGAAAAATTGAAATAGCTTTTGATGGCATCACTTCCCACCTGTTTCAATAGCTTTTTTTCAGCACTGGCATCCAATGCGGTTTCTATGCCTATCACAACGCCTGCAGCTGAAGCCATCTTGCCCACCAATTGTAAACGGCTGACCACAGCATCCTTCAGCTCGGGATGTTTGACCAAATCACACTGCACGCCCATGGGAAGGAACCCGACTTTTACATTCATCAGCTTCATGGTGCGGATACAATCTTCAATTGATTGAACAAAGTTTTCGCGCCCGCAAAATGATTGGGCATAGTATCCTGACATGGAAAGCGAACAGAATGTAATATTGAAAGCCTTTGCCTGTTGCATGAATTGAGCACGGATGGAATCATTCAAGAGCTGGTTGTCAAATGTCGGGCGATTGCCCAACCCTCCCATGTCAAGCTCCAACCCTTGCACACCTACCTGACTGGCCAATGGAATGGCTCCAATCTTCTGCCGTTTCAACATCATCAGATCTACTGCCGCGATGTTGTAACGTTGTTGAGCGAATAGTTTTTCTATCCCGGAAAAACATAGAAACAGCAGCAGCAAAAAGATCCATATTTTGTTGTGTTGTATCATCATTTGCTGAGGTATGATTTCATCATTGCTTCAATGCTTTGCCATCCGATCAATGCATGAACGGGCATCTGTTTTCCATCAGCTCCGAAAGCCTTCATGGCTTCATCCTTCTCAATGACTACTGCCTGTTCCATGATCTTCCCTTCTTTGTCTTTCAGGGCATCCACATTTAATGTAAAATGCCTGGCAACAAATGCATACATGGCCTGTCGCTTGGATGGGCCATAATCATGGCCTTCCATCGCGAGATGATGGTTCTGTACTGTTGCACCCGGATAAAAATCATAGACCCTTTTTAAAAAAGGAAACTCCAGTTCGGGAACATCTTTGGTCCAGTCTTTTCCATCAGAAATCACCAGCTGAGGACGGGGTGCCGCCATGGCAGCAATTTCTACATTGTTTGTTCCGCCACCGCAAAGATGAATACCCATGCCACTTTCGCAAGGACAACCACCACTGTGGTATGAAGACATCATGACCACAGGAATACTGATGGTAATGCGTGGATCAATGGCTGCGGTAAGCATGGTCTGACTGCCTCCACCGGAAGCACCCGTCATGCCTACACGATTGGCATCCACCATGGGCATAGAAAGTACATGATCCATCAATCGCTGCGTATTGTAGATCTGTAAAGTATTCACCAGACTTTTTCGGTGTGCTGCAGGATCCACTTGCAAAACCGATTCACCCTCCCAACCGAAAAGATCATAACTGACAGACATGACTCCCATTCGGGCCAGGGATGCTGCACGGTATTGGCAGTCTTCCCTGTATCGCCCGCGCTGGAAATGTCCGTCAGGATGAAAGACCACAGGTATTTTCCCATTAATTTTTAAGGGCATGTAGATGGAACCATTGATGAAAACACCCGGCAGGGTTTCCAAAGCAAAATCCTGCACGGTATACCCATCATGGGTTCTG